>JAAUXT010059338.1_pt1 | contig 29710 bp, 17 predicted proteins | sample 7278171 | NCBI WGS metagenome assembly JAAUXT01 (sample SAMN14350112, study PRJNA611818) | marine sediment metagenome | isolation source: surface marine sediment (1.8m) | place: French Polynesia: Moorea | collected 2018-08
GGAAGGAAGATTGTGTCCTACTCTTTGTTATTCCCCAAGGATTTGAAAAAATTCACACCTGAACCACCAGAAATGCCGCCCGATCGGGTACTTAAATTTCTTGCCTCGTATTCACACTTGCTTTCTGCAGGCGAAGGTCAGTGAAGAGAAGACCAACGGAGGGCTGTACACAAGCCGCAGCCTCAGTGACACTGATCGCACGCCCTGCCCAGTGTAACGCAGTTCTGTCATTGATTCACTGTTTCTCCGACTCCTGGTGCAGGACTTCCAAGTCCGCCAAGTCTTGCTGGGTTATCTCTTTTCCACTCCAGCTGGCAAAAACACACATTTGTCTTTTGTTCTCGAGCCTCAAAGTATTGATTCAAGGTTGTTGTGTTACTTATACTGAGTTGAACAACGGAAATCAATTGTTTCCCAAGAAAGGCTTTTTACAAAGGTCAACAATTGCGTGTCGCTGACGAACCGTTCTGCAATGTCTCTGTTTGATCTGCTGAGAAACTCGTCCTGTTTCACAAAACAATCCAAATGCAGATTAACTGAGTTTGGCTTCTTTCTGGATCTCTCTAACATCAGCTGTCAGACACAGATCCATAGTTTGGTCAACGGTGCGGTCTCCCCCCCCCCCCGAAAAAGAAAATGAAGGTAAGCTTTTGCTTCTGACAGCACACAGTGAGGAGACCAATCCATTTGATCGAGGGTCACGGAGTTAGGTTCCTGCTTTTGGTTACTTCCTTCAGCTGAGCTGAGTCAACTGCTGTTTGCTGGTTGGTCAGATTTGGTAAATCGTACGACCTGAATGGTACGTGACACTTTCATCACAAGGGAGCAAAAAATGAATCAGATCAGCGACTTGTCACTCTGACCGCGTTGAGTCAGTGTGCTTCGTTGATGTTGACCTTGTGTTGTGGGTTCAGAAGATCATTCAAACCACCGGACAATTTGAACCCCTCCCCTCTCTTTTCGTGGTTTCTATGGTATCCCCTCTGGCGACCAACCCCATCTTGTCCCTTCTTTCTTTTGGCACTCCCTGGTTCCTCCAAAGTGACTTCGACCTGGAAAACAAGTTCAGAATTGTGGCGTGGGGCACGAGTTGACGTGAGTGGTTAGTAATTCCACTTTTTGCTGTCGTTTGCATTTCACGCAATTTGACTGTCATTTTGAATTAGTTTGCTATCATTTTTTTGCGTCGAGTAACACGCAGTTCACAAGGCAGATCCATGCAGCTCTGGAGAGTACGCACACATTCTCCTCGCCCACAGGTACCTCCACGCAGGTTCTATTTCTGTCACACTGCGCAATGACAAGAGTATAGCTTTGATTGTCTGCCACCTGTTTGCTGTGCAAATCTGTCTGAAACTGATGCAGCACACTATACAGACAGCTTCAAAGTGAAAAAAAACGAAAAGTTGCAGAATTCCATGCAAGCGGTTTACTGCATGCCACAGACATGCATCCCATCATTTTTTACGAGCGTTTCACCTGAAGCAGTTCTGGTGATGCTCCGCGTGTCCCGTTTTCCTACCGGTGTATGGATCCAGAAGCTTGATAAGGGAAGCGATTACTGTGCTCTGGAAGTTGGAGCGAACTCCACTTTGTTCGCGTGCAGAGGTGCGCAGTCGCTTTCACAAAGCAAATATTTGAAATTCAGAGTCTCATCAACAAGACACGGAACATCGCGAGGCAAACGTTGGAGCAGAGAGCCAATTGAGTCTTTTTTTCCATTTAAGATGCTTGAAAACAAAAACTTTCTGGCAAAGAAAGACACGCTTTTCTCTGAGTCGAGCATTCATTGCCCAAGTGCTCAGAACACAAACAAGTTTTGTGAAAAAATGAAGTGCTTAGTTTGAGACAATGTGTCATTCCTTCCGAAAGGAAATTGCAGAAAACTGTCGGAGAAGTTTTGCAGGATCTATCCTGTTGATACGTTCTCTGCCTTCGCTTCCTTCAACAGGCGCGACGAGAATTTCGGAATTCCAGCACTGAACTTCACAACACGTCGTCAAGCTGAATCTGTTTCTACCCAAAGAACCACAAGCTGCCGTTCCACTTTTGATGAGGATCACAGGCGACGATTTCCTCTTGTCTCACAATGTAACATTATGTGAAAGAGCGAAGAGGTGGCGATCTATATTTCAGGTGTGCGTGTGTGGCTCTGCTCAGGTGCATGAGCATCCATCGCAGACCAGCTTGACTCGGCAAAGGAAACGGAGAGAAGAAAAACACTCATGAATCACAATTACTTGCAAAATATCGTGTACTCCACCTGGAAATGAATGACACGCGAATCCTTTTTGTTGTTCAGCAGGTGCTTCCAGGGCTTGAAGTCCTTCACTTTATGCATCCTTGTCCCGTTTTAACACATGTTAGAGTTCCAGAACAAGCGATGCCGATGTTTGGAGGGATCTTCATCTTTCATGAACAAATCCGTCGTCGTGGCCACTTTGATTGCTCTCACTCAGTGACCTTTCGTGCTCATGACGTTCACTTTGTGTTGGGTGAGCTTTCGTTGCGATGTGAAAAACTTTTTTTCAAGTAAACAATTCTGACTGTGGAACATTTTGACCTGCAGCAATCCTTTTTTTCCGCAAAGCTGTAATGTGTGCTGGTTGTTGGAGTGGCGCACAAGTTTTTTCAACAAAAGTGCGCATGTGCAGCGGAGTTACACGCCCATTTCAGGTCAACGGGGGAGAAAGACTTTTTGGGTAGTTTTCGAGCATCTGTACGCCCAAGTACTCGCGCACATCCTGCTTATTTGCGAGCTCAATTCACATTGCATTTCACCACACAAGAGACAGAATACTTTCTGCACGGTCTCTGCACCCCAAGACGTGCAAATATCCTGTTTTTTTCCGTTTCTTGACTGAGCATGAGTACCAAACGTGAACCTGTGTTCGTTGCGGTCATCGATTTTTTATCTGCTTATTCCAGGCAAAAAAGGCCCACAGTGATCAATTAAATTGCGCATTCTCGTGTTTTGTGATCACATCGACCAACGATTTATGTGTTTTCGAATTTGTGTGGTGTTTGGGCGTTCTCCAAATGGGCAAGATCCTCTCATGCGTGTTCTGTCGACCTGTGGATAACTTGAAAATTGTGCAAAAAATGCAACCTTACGTGTCGGTTGCTGTCTTTCTGAATGTGGAATTTATGAACTTCGGGATTTTCAGTCTTTGTGATGCAGCTGACTGCATAAAGCAGTTCGGGTGGTAAGGACAGTCAATGCATGACAGTCGATTTTCTCCCACCGCAAAACCTCACGTGAAAGCCGCACTTTTTGTGTCAGTTTTGGACACGAATATTGGGGGTGTGACAAATACGCAAGGAAAACCAAGCTTTTGCAGTTGTTACCAACACGGCAAATGTCCACGAAATTCTGTCAAAAAGAAGTTTTGACCATCTGCTGGAACAAAATACAAAAAAAAAAAGAAGAAGAAGGAAATGTATGTTTCTAAATTTTGCACTTGCAAAGTTTGATCAAATTCTTGGAAAGTAGTGTGGCATTTAATTTTCTGTATTCCCCATCTGTGAAAGTTATTTTTCTGTTTCTCCTCATCTTGTTCAAATACGCAGAAAGAAATGTGTTTTTTCACAACACCCTCAACAGAAACACACATGCACACTCACGCACACTCACGCACGCGCGCTTCTGGCTCACAGGCAATTTGAACGTGAACTGACTGAAATTGAGTCGCTTTTGTTTTTCACTCCAAAACTCATTAAATTTCTTTTGTTTAACGTCCAACACACACGATGATGCAACGATGGGGCTGCAAAATGGTAACAAACGGCGATAAAATCGCTCATCAGTCTCATCTGAAACTGATCAAACACAGGTTTGATGCTTTATTTGAAAACATGAAGTGAATCATGAGTTATTGGTGTTTGAACAAACACCACGTATTGGCAGTGTGGAAAAAGCAGACCCTGGACGAACATGACAACGACAGACAAACATGTAGTGAAGCCATCACTCTATATTTTTATTTCTGCTCAAAGATGCTGAAGTAAAACTACAAAGGCCAGTTAGAATCAGTGCAGACCAATGCATGACAGCAAAAAATACTGTTGAAATCAGGTTTCAAAAATCTCGTGACAAAAAGTTGAAACGAAAACTCAACACATCTTTTAGCAGTGAGCTTAGCTATGGAACAGTGTCAGAAGGGAAGAAACAAGACAGATGCTGAAATTGCATGGAGGCAAAGCCCCTCGTATCCCCACAAATTACAGAGCTACTTAGTCCAAGTTTTCATCATCTATCAACTACGCAATCAATACAACACAGTTCTCGTGAGTATTCAGTGTTGAATTTACACACTCACAAGTCGCACCGTCGCGAGTCATTTCGGTTCAGAACAGTCAATTGATCATAGATGCGTTTCGAAGCTCGCCGCCCCCACCCAAATCCTACACTTTAGAAATACAAGGCTTCAAACACGCAGATTTATTTCACTTTGAGTGAAAAATGGGTTTGGTTCCATTCCGTTGTTTGGCGAAAATTAATGCTGAGATAAATGGTTCTACTGCTAACAAACTCAATTTGCATTGAGTTTTATTTTGCGAAGGTCTGCATGTGTCATCAGCCATTTCGACAAATCGGGAAATACATCTACATCTTAGTGTCTACTTGTCTGGGCTCTTCTGCAAATACTTCAACAACTGTCTATCAGAAGGGCCCTTGGAGAATTGCGTGGTTCTTTTCCCAAGTGAAAGATCTCAAGTTCAGCGCAATTGAGCTGTGACACGTTGAAGCGTTTTGCATAAAAGATGTTGCGTGATTGTGTGATATGAAGGCTGCAAAGGCAGGAGTTTCCAAAAATTGAAACGATTACAGTGTGAGAGAGGAAACTTTGCGGAAGAATTGCGTGTCCCGCTGACGTGTGGTTGGACAACCTCAGCGTTACAGTCGCCCTGAAAGGAGCAAGGTAAATTGCTGACCACCTTTTCAAGTCTCCACTTCCTGTGACAGGTTCATTGCGAAAAGTGACGCAGCACTTCGTGATTTTCTCGCCAAAGAGGAAGATCAGGTGATTTCGTCCCACGGTTTGGTTCACGTCGCCTCACGCTGAAGACACACCGAATGCGATTTTGCCATGCGTCTCACTTGTTGACGCACCAGCTGACGTACATTCAAGTTGCGCTGCAACCCTCGCCGAGTGCATCCTGCAGCTGTTGCATCAAACAGCAAGATGCATCCAGAACGCGCAGAAGACAATTGATGTACCCATCAAGGAACGCATCTCTGAGATTTGAGCTGTTTTTTGTGACGCATTGATAAAAGCCACACATTCTAAATTTTGGGGGGAAAAAAGCGTCAGCAAAATTAGGAATCAGGGATTTATGTCACCAGCAGTTCTATTGCAAAAATACACAGGAGAAAATAGAGCATTGGTTTTCAAATTAGTTTTATCACAGCTCTGCCACAGTACCAATTTTGAGGAAGGAAGGTGGTATAAATTTTCAGAGCTGTCTTTTCAGAAGGAAGGTGTTGATTGCGTTTGCATACTCAGACACACAAAAAGAGACACCCTTAGTGTATTCTGGTTCATTTTGAAAAACACAACAGCCACGCTGCATGAGCAAGGTACATCCAACGTCACACTTCTGGTGTGTTTCCGGCGTGAGTTTGGCCCACCTGTGTTTTCAGAACAGAAATCATCTCTGTTGTCCCAGTACATGGAATGCCTTTGTGTTGTTGATAAATGATTGTGTGCACTTGGGTTTTGTGGTCCGCACATTTGGAGCTCCATCTTGGAAACGGCACATCGTTCTATTCGTGTTGAAGCAGCTAAAACCAGGCAGCAGAAGCTGCCTCTCGACGGGAACACAAAACGCTGCATTAAGGGCGAAGATGAAAGAGTTTTGTGAGGGATTCCGTCTCCTCCACTACAGTATCATCTCCTCTGCGACTGTTCGTCAGTGAAAAATCACACAGCATCTGATGGTCAAATTGATCCCTCTGAGACCAAATTACTTTTCCGTTGACCTATTTCCTCGAATCTACAGGTGGGGATCATCCAGCTCCACAAGTATTGGCGCCTCAAACTCACCAGCCTGCACCGTTGTTTCAACTCAATTTCTGTTCTTTGTTCTGAGCTGAGGGAAAGACGGTGTGAATGAAGACAGGGTTCTCACACTGCACAAAAATGGTTCTGGTGAAATCACACGATGACTTGTCGAAACCTTTGGTCAAAAAAAAATTTTGAATTGATTGAAAAGGAACCATTTTTGTGAGGTGACAACCCACTTCTACCACCATGCGAGTACATACAATGAGTTTTGTGATCGCAGAGTTCAGATCACGTGGGCTCAGCCGAACCTCAAGGCGCCGCAGACTGTGCGAGGCTGACAATGAGGCCTGCTGGGATCCACCTGTAGATCTCACTTGTGGATTGAAGCGGCTGAAGATGGCTTGAGATTTCATCGCTGCTTCTGTGCCCCTCGAGCTGTTCTGATATCCCCTTGTAATGTTTTCATCCTCCCAAAGACAAGGAAAACAGCATGAAAATAACATTCCTGTCCAGGAGACAAAATTGATCCTCGGCCGCATTCAAAACATGAAAAAATACCCCAGATAATGCGTCATGCCTCAAGTTGTCCAAGCTAATTTCCGAGCGTCAAAGTAGCAGCCCAACAGACAGTTGTGAACAACACATGGACAAGTACAGTACTGGGTTTATGCTTTTTCTGTCCAGTAAAACGTTGAGTTGAAATCATTTGTGGAGAGACTACATTTATTGCTCTGCTCTTTTCTTCTGGCAAAGACGACCCAACTTCTGCGTGCACGCCAAATGAAATCCAGAATCTGTCAGCTGGTGTTTTACTCCAAAGGCTCACATCAACAACTTCAGAGATACGAAGAGAGAGAGAGAGAGAGAGAGAGAGAGAGAGAGAGAGAGAGAGAGAGAAACACAGCCACCGAAACTGCATCAATTTCTAGTTGCGTGTGTCACTTAGTAAATTATCACAAGCAGAAAGTGTTTGCCAGCGCGCAAGAGGATGCAGACGCACCAGCACAATTTCCAAGTGTAACCTTGAGCACGCACGTGTACTCAGCGAAAAGGGTTCATAGAATATCTGGGAGATCAGATGAACCTAGAAGACCAGTCTGCTCAGTCACATACTTGGAAGATTGCAACGAAGTATGTACTTTCCGGGTGAGCACGCACGCGTTACTTTCATGGACGGCAGAAGATAAACTCGTTGTAGTGATTCCACTTGTGTTCTTCCGAGTCCATTCCAGGTTTGACCTCTCCGGATGAGTTGGTTCCAGATCCACAGCAGCCGGCCAACCGGAACCCGGCCTCCTGCAGCTGGTCAAACGCCTGCTCCAAGGCATTGCTCTTCAGGAAGTACCGACTCGTGTAGCGATCGTCCGTGCCCCTATCAGGGTCTCTACTTTCGTTCAGGTTGTCTCCGAAGGCTTCTCTGCATAGAGATACTCGGCCGGACACGAGGATCCGGGTGAGCTTCCGGAATTTCACGTCTGCAAGACCATCGCGGCCGAACGCAAAAGTTCCTCTGTAACCAACAACTATGAAACCTGGTTCTCTGCTTCCAACGCCTGTGCCTCCCCCAGCGTTTGTGCAGTTCAACGACAGTGCTGCTGTGCTTTTGCCCACATCTGCTTGATTGATGTATTGTATCATATTTGGCAGTTTGAAACATTCTGCTTCCAACTTTAATCTCTCTTTCTCCTGGAAACTTTCGGGAAGAACCAGCTTCTGATTCCGCAAGTAGTCCAGGATGTATCTGAAGAGAACTCCATCACGATCCAGAAAGTACTTCCCTTTGGAATCCTTGGTGAAACCAGACTTGGTCTTGCCTGTGAAAATTTGTCCCAGCAGGGAATCAGGCTCCTTCGTCAGAGTCGCAATGGATGTGGTGTAAAACACTCCACCGACATTGAGTTCCACAATATCAGGGAAATCAGTCCCTGTTCCGCTCGACATGCTGCTGCTGTTCTGCTGTACTTACTTGTGATGTCACTGCTGAAGGCAGCAATGAAAATGGGAGCTTTTGGATGGATTGGTGACAGTGTTCTCAAGTAGGCTCCGTTGGCAAACTGCCCGAGTACCGAGTACAGATGTTGGACAGTCGTCTGTCCCGTTGAGTAATATTCCAAACACAACTGTTGTTGACAAAATTTAGAATCCTTTCGAGACGCTGGGGTACAACGAGAGGAGTGACAATCAAAAACGCCTGCGCATCTGCCTGCGTCCGATGGCACAACGCTCGCGCATACGGCTGGAGCGTTGCTTCTCTTCCCTCACTACAACACAAGCTGTTTGGAGGAAGCCTGTGGCCCGCCGCCGAACGCCACCGCCGTTAAAGCTGCATTAAGTATCTGCTTGCAAGGAGAGATGTGCCTCTACTGAGGCATGCCTTCTGAATCCACTTGCATTTACCAACAGACTCCATTGATTGAATATTACAATGAGCAGATCGATGCTTGTTGGCAATAAACAGCTGAAGCTATCCAGGCAACGTTTCTCTCTTATTTCAACGAGTTTACCTTTCTCCAAAAACAACACCACAGGCCCAATTTTTACGCACTTACGCGAATAATATCGCAGGTGCTGCCGACAATGGCTGGTCTGGAGGAAAAAGGCCGCCTGTAGCTGCTGAAACAGTTCCGCAAGGCTTTCGCAGCCGTTCAAACACAGAACGGTGGAACCTTGCACGGAGTGCTGTGCATTGACTGAATCCAACAGGTGCGTGCTGGGACAAAAAAGGCCAACAAATATTTTCTCACAAGTCTTCATACATTGAGACTGGAATCCCAGTTTCCTGTTCGAAGGACGCTGGTAATTTTGTTTTTGATATACAGATTCATTCGGAACCAGGCCAGTGACATTCAACCGCAAGTTGCTTTTGCGCATGATACTGACCCAAACATCATCTTGAAGTTTGCAAACTGCAGCATAAACTCAGAGAGAGTGAGGTTCTGTCCGTTTTGTGTGGGCCAAGTCACCACCGAGCCCCTTCTCCTGCTGTACAGATGTTCAGGATTATTAGCACTGAGAAATATTGAAAGCAGTTCCAGGATGTTTTTGATGAGGCTGGCATGATATGATATCCCGGATCCATCAGCTTAAATAAGACCTGAGAGCATTCTGGGCAGGTAGAGTATTCACCAAATCCAGCACAAATTCCACGCATAATCCTTTCCACCCACGAACTCTCGAATCCGTTCTGATCTGGATGTGTGCTCAAATCAGTCTGAGCTCGGACTGCTTCAGGTAGATTTTCAGAACAGAAGCGTGAAAGCTGCCGGTAAAAACACGCATTCAGACCTTTTCAGGTGGATTTGTGTATTCTTAGCTTCCCCATTTCTCACACCCTCGCACCTCAAACTGCACAGCTTCAAACCACCACGATGTTTCAGGCATCGAGGTCAGAGAACGAAGCGCTCAATTGCAAACGAAGGATTTCCAACGTTTTTTTCTTGTCAAGACATGGGCGGGTGCGGACCCAAAAGTTCAGGTTGTCTCTCGGGACCATGTACGGGCCCGAACGGGTGTTCTTGTGTTGCACAAGCTTGTGTTGTCGCAAAATGAAAATAGACTTTCAGCGTGAAGCCAGCGATGGCGTGTTCTGACGACATGGACGCAGCTTTCTGCATTCCAAGAAACAACATCCACACTGATGAGCTGTGTTTGTACCAGATCTGCAAAAAGAGCACCAAACATGCAAAGAGAACCGAATGATTACCATGCTAAGTGACCTTCAATGGTTCTGTGAAAAGAAAGGGTCTTGATTCCAAGCTTCGATCTCGCTGCGTCCAGACCTGACATTTCTACGCTCTTTGCGCGTTAATTTGAGATGACAGGCACCACCTTTCCTTTTTCTGGTGTTTTCTCCTGTCCTTTGAGAGCAATGTCACACGCTGATGTCAAAGGAGTATTTTTAGAAACCAGCCAGCTCAAGAACAACTCGTTGCTTTGAGTTTGGCGTGCTCTGCATGCGCAAGAAACGGAAGAAGACACCATGTTCTCGACTCTCAAAATCCATCGTACGAGATTCACGTGAGGTAAAGATAGCCAGAACTATGCAAAACACTTGCAGGACTTTTCGTTCAAGTAAAGATTCCCAGAAGAATGCACACCACCGGTCTCGAAACCACCATGTTATCACCGTCTTCCAACAACTTCCTTTTTGAGCACTGAGCCTCAGCCTCGAAAGACAAGCGAAAAGATTAATAAACTGCTTGGGTGCACTCTGTGATGCTTCAACATGGACAGAATTGGATTCTGTTTACGTCACTGTGAGATAACGTGTCTGTCCTTTGCATAGAATTTTCATCAATCATCTAACATTAGTTGTACAAGACATGTAATCGAGATTGCTGCCGATTCATCATGGTTCCAAGGGCTCAAAGCTAACACCTTTTGGACGTAAACACTGTTCCCGATAGGCATTGTGCATTTTGAAGAGCAGCTTGTTGTCAGTGAACCCCGGCCAGACGAACTAACGAATTCGGTCGTCTTCGCCCCACTCCAGTTTTCACGTGTCGTTTGTCCACCCCTGAGTTTTGAACTGACACCGCAACACTGCTCAGCGGAACGGAACAGTCAGGATTCTTCCACTGCACAAGAACACAATCGCTTGGGATGTGCAATCTGCAAGTTGAAATCGTGTGCTTACAGGTGCGTTGTTTCGATGCTCCTGTGGTACGTTCAACCTGAGTCATTGGCCCTGAGATACCTTGTGGTGTTCGATTGTTTCTCGCAATTCTCCTTTTGTTGGTTGTTCACTCAGACTGGCTGTGCACATGTATGACTGCAGACTTCGCGCGGACACTTTTTTGCCGACATCACCCCAGTCACACGAATTGCCACTGCTGGGTGTGTTTTGCTCTTGTGTTCAAGAAAGAAACGCCCACTCCCAGAAGACAGACCTTTCACCACAGAAACATCAAATGCTATTGTGCCAGGCCAAATATCCGTCAATTTGGCAGGCACACGAGTGTGGTGGCAAACTTGCTTGTGTGAGGTGAGCGTACGCCAGTTTTCCACTCCTGTCCCATCCTGTCTTTTTGAACACAAGTGCGCAGCCTGGATGTCCTGTGTCCTCGCCTACCACACTGTGTCCTGCCCTATCCTGCACCATCACACCTTGTCTCAATGACTGAGAGACACAGACTAGACCAAGGAAGCATTGGAGTAATCCTGGATCACTGAAACTCCATCTGCAAACTTCATCACTGGGGAAAAATGCTGTTGCTGGAAAACATTTTGTGGTTAATGTGCCAGCTTCTGGTTGAGAAAGAGGTTCAATTATTTTGGCCTTGGAATTTTCCTGGACCATAGAATCTTATTCTCTTTGAACCACAACTGAGGAACAATGTTTTCAGTGGGGAAGCACTCTTCAAGAGAAAGGTCAGTCCTCATTGAGAAAGAGCTTCAGTTCTCTTGCACTGGAATCACCTTGGATCGGAGAACCACAAATGGTTGCTGGCGAAGAACCTTTTTCGGAAACCTCGGAGACATCGCACTCGCAATTGCTTCTTGTTTTCATTTCATTGAAGCTAATCAATCAAATCACGACCTTCCAAACCGGACGGAGCAGACCGGCCTTTGTCGCTTCTGATCGTTCTTTCGCTGACTCGAACAAGATCAACTGAGATACTTGGCGAGAAGTAAATGGATCGGCCTGGCTCATTTGTCCACCTCATTCCCCGCTCATAATAGGGTCTCTCCTCGACTGCATTGCAGTTGCAACTGGGGATCGCTTTCCTTGTTTGGAACACAATCAAACCCAGTGTCGCACCGTTTGCGCAAGTAGCCTGAGCGTAAAATTTCCCATTTGTAACTGCCAGATTTATGGAGTATTACGCCAGGCGCGTGTTTGCTCTTCGACACCATGGCAAAATTGATTCCAGCGTTTGAAGCATTGTGAGCTGGAAAATTACTTTGTGTGGCAAATTGTTTTGATTTGAAACAGTCAGCCGAGTCTTCAACATCTACCAAGTTGAAAAAGCTTCTGGTAGGAACCACACTCAAACTTGCACGAGTGCGGTGTTCTTCCGTATTCTGTGAGGAACAATGGTCCAGTGATGACCAGAAGCAAAGAACACCAGCGTCTGGGGGTACAAACCTCAGTTTCCGTGCCTCCACTTTTCCTTGAGAGCAGACTGCTTGATTTGTCGAGCCCTTGGAGCAAATGTCTGCCACTTGTTCTTGCTTCAAACCCCGGACACCTCAAAGTTTCCATGGGGAACGACTGCGGCATTTTGAGTTTGGCAGAAATGTCTGAAGCTTGGTGTCTTGTATCAATGTCGTGCTGAACGCGATGTTGCTGTCTCACAGAATTCAAATTGCTGTCTGGGTCATGCGTTGCGATCACCATTGTGACCCATACAGCAAAGGAAATTTGGAAGGTGACGCAGACAGTAATCACATAAAAATATTTTCAAGGCACCCCAGAATGCTTTTCGTATTTTGAAGGTGACGCGGGCAGAAATTTTTCACGACATTGCTGTTCAAGACGATATTTCTGTCTTCAGACATCAGACATTCAGCTCAAGATAATCTGCTGCCCTCCGGAAATTTGAGCACTGCCTTTCTGAGCAACCTTTCTTCAGAGCCGTCCCGAGTCACACGTCTGTCAGATCTCTTTTCGCCTTGTCGCTCAGGTCCTTGAGAGTTGCAGTTCATCGACACGTCTTTGTTCCATACATCACTCGCTGCTCGAGTGCTGCGGTCCTGCAAGAAAACAGCCCGCACAAGAGATGCTCGACCAACACGATACCATAATTACCACCCATTTCTGGAAAGGACAAGAATTCATTTGCGCTGACAGATTGGAGATGAGTCAAATAAGGAGATAAATCACTTTGAAGTAACATGAATATTCCATTAATCAGTGACAGTCTCAAGTGGTTCGCCCCAACCCGGTCCACCAGAGGGACTGAATCACGCAGCTTTCCGCTTTTACAAGAGATTCCCTGTGGGAACTAGAACACCCGTCGGTGAAGATACGCTTTGTCCCGAACCATGTTGGCAGTGACCATCTGAGAGAAATCTGAGCAATTTTCCATGGAGGCCGGGACCACTGATTCTTCGTGGATTCTTTGACCACCCTGGCAAAGAAACTGGGGTCATTTGACTTTTCAGCCGACAATCCGGGTGTGTGAGGCATGCACCCAGTGATGAAAACCCAAAGGTTTCCTGCCATTTTCAATCAAGCAGCTTCTCACCATCGTTTGCTCAGTACATTGAGGTTTGAATGAATTTGGCACCAGGTGTAGCAAGGTTCATGTTGTGCATTGCACGCACGCCGTTTTCCTTTCCATTTCTTCAAACTGTTGACTCCCTGGATGCTTCCCGTGTTCGTGCACATGACGTGTCGCTCGAAAGAAAAACTTCCACATTTCAGATTTCTACTTGTTGGTTTGAAAGAAACGTACGCCCGAAATAGTTTCCCTCACATATTCGGTGAAGTGGCGGGATGGACTGTGCAGAAGTCTCGCGTTTGGACAGACAGATTGTTTTTGGCCTGTTGCACCTGCGACTGCTGGCCCTGGGTTACTTGGCATCATTTGCAGATCCAATAAACCTGGAACCTCTCGATCTTTGTCAAGTGATTTCGGAATGGATCAGTCTCTCAAGTGAACAAATTGGATTGTTTGGTGCCCGTTGAGTTCACACGCCCCGTGGCTGGAATGAACGAACTTTGTTCGAAAACAACAGTGGTGCCGCTGAAAAATTGTGTCGAATTGTAACATTTATTTGCTTCAATACAGTTGAGCCGGAGGTGAACAGCTCAGTTCATACAAAAACATTTTCATTATTTCAATAAGTTAATGTGTATTTACACGACATCACACCTGTTTTCTCACACACCCAAACTGTTGTTTGATTTCCCGATGTACACCTGGAGTCTTGTTTCTCTGTTTTTGTTCAGGCTCAAAAGAAAATGCCTCACACCCTTTATTTCTGAAACTTACCGCAGTCGGAATTGCTGGAGACCAGGTGTGCTCGCAGGAGCACATCTGGTCTCGTTTCCACTGTTTCTCTCGAGGGAAATGCAAGTACAACTGGCATTGGTCATTTTTGATGCGTAAACTACAACCGACGCTGTTCTGTTGTGCTTCTCACGCCGCAACTTTTCACCGACGCGCGACCAGCAACCTCTGTGGCAAGACTAGAGTTCAACCTGGAACAATCAATGTCAACAAATTCTGTACAGCGGAGGCACCAGAGACAGCTGCTGTGTCTGCAAAACCTGCTGGCGGCCGACCAAAGATTGTGCAAAAATACTTTCAGACATGGAGGGCGAAGGCACACCGGCACACCGCGCGACTTCAGTGTTTGGGACTTTTGCTCCGGAGATTGAGATTCTCATGGCGACCGGCTCCGATGCCCTCTGCCCTTTTTGGAAAATGAAAAAAGCAAATAAGCAAGCGTGCTCTAAGTATCTGTTTTCGTGTGTGGCAAACGGAAAGTTGTTCGTTTCTGTGTGCAGAACATCTGTCTTTGTGACTGAGCTTCACCCAAAACGGCCTGAAGCGGCCAAAAAAGAAAACGGACAAACAAATAAACAAAACCCACGTCGCTGAAGTCTCGAAAGTGCTGGGACATTGAGGAAGGGTGAACAACTGGAAACACTCTTTCTTTAAGTTGGACAAGAAGAGGGACGAGATTTCAGGCTACGAGGTCGCGCGGTGTGTCTTTGCCCACCTGCATGCGCACCATGCCGACGTCACATTCAGCAAGTTCCTGGACACAGACCCACCCATCCCCCTCCAAATAAACAAGAAACTCTTTCGCTCGAAATCGGAATACTAACTGCAGCACCATTGTACTTTGAGTGACAACCTCGGTTGGAAATAAAGTGAGCGCAATTGAGAACATCTGAACGCTGCACTGAAACGGAAATTAACTGCAAAGTGCATGAAAGGGAGAGTGGCGCCTCAGCATGCAGTTGGCCAGAAATTGTCCGCACAACAATGAACAACGTTGCAGCGACTTAATTTGCATCAAAAACCTGTGCCGTTCAACTCAGTCTGTACGTACAACCTTGAGGTTCATCTGCCGCACTGAACTCATCTCGAGTTATGTGAACTTTTGCGCTGGGATTCATGTCCTGGTTTTGATAAGTCACCGAGCCCTGAGCTTCAGAAGGTCCCATCTCCCGTCCAACAGAGACTCTCTGCCGAGTGTGACCTCCAAACGCAACAACAATGGGACTCAAGTGAACAGCTTTGATGCCCGATGACGTCGAATGTCCACGTGCTTCCGTCGCCGCTGTTTGGACACGCGTCTCATCCAACCCTTCACAAGTTTTCTGACTGACCTTGTGCACCTGGAGATTCACTGTTGATTGGGTCCTCCAGTTGTGATTCCAGGCCACCTTTGGTGACGTTCGCTGGATCATTCAGTTCAACTTGTAATGCGTTTTGTACGCGTTCTTCCATATGTTCGCCAGACAGACGGTGGAATGGAAGCGGTAGAAAATGACCAGAGGGTTGGAGATGTGAGTCACGATACTCCAGGGCAGGATGCCGTAGAACTTGAGGGCAACAGGGTTTGAGTCCGCGCGCAGCACTTGAAACGTGTTGATGCCCCAGAGGGCGATGTTAGAGAGGAGGAGGAAGGTGATGTACTCTCGCCCCGGCTTCTTGGTCTCGTGAAACTGACGCGCCGCAGAGCGCCGCAGCGCCTGAAGGATGAATACTGTCTGGAATGTGGCCTGCAGCATCAGGAGAATACTCGTGGCCATGACTAGAGATCCGCCGTACGTGTTCGCGTTGTAGCGACTCGCTACGATACAAAACACGCAGAGTACGTACTGTCCTATCAGCGACACAGCGTGCAGCACTTCGTCCAAAGCACAGTCTCGGTCCTTGTGAAAGCGCATGTCGCGCATCTTGTACCCGGCCACTACGATGGCCACCATTGTCAAACAGTAGATGCCGATCTCGTTGAAGTGCACCACCATGACGGCGGAGCGCACGTACTGAGGCTTCTCGACCAGCACGAAGAAGACGATCATGCTGATGATCGCGCCGACGAGCACGAAGATGCCGAAGAAGAGACCGCGGTTCGCGCCGGAGCAGTCGACGCGTCGCTTCGCCCTCTCCGAACTCGAGTCCTGAGAGCGATGCTTGCGGTGCGGCAGACCGATGTTCCTCCACATGATGAACAGGACACCTGCAACGCAACCAGGGACGCTTTATGCAATGTCCTTGACACTTGGGGGTGGGGGTGGTGTGGTGTACGGACCAGGGGTTGGCGCAGCCTGAGGAGATGGCAGCGCAAATCACCCACGTCAGATCGAAAACGAATTCTTCACAGTCAGTTCAACAAAACAGACTTTGAATGGACGAAAAGAGCGCAACTCTGCAGCGATGACACAAGTCGCGTCTTGACCGAAACTGCCGAATACGAGTACTCGTCTGCGCCCAGGGATCTGTCTGGCCGCTAACAGTCCCAGACATATTTCTTGATCAACGCATTGAAAAGGGCAGATGCTTCAGAGCGCCGCTTGAGATTGAGGAATATAGTTGTTTCGTCTGGACTCGTAAATTCGGAATAAGGTCTGGCAACATTCCTGCGGGCCTCGAGGGAATTGCATCGCTCGAATACAAAATTTCAGCACTCAATCAAACCGAGCAAGCGCTGCGCATTTGATACGAACAGAAGGACAATGAACCCAAATCAATGGGAATCGAAATGGGAACATGTCGATTGAATCCAGGCTGTGTTCATGAAGCCAAAATTCTCACGAGTCGGAGAGTGCACATTCTGCGCTGCTGTCATTGTGACATGGCTCTGGAACACTGGAGTCCCAGAAAGCACGGTTTTTCACAGCACATACAGTGCTTCTGAATGCTTTCACGAGACACTCCAACTGGCAATGGTCGCAGTCACAGAAGTGACGTGAAAGGACGGCTTTCCGCATCTTCCGCAAGTCTCGGACACAACAGAGAAACCTGATCTCGCTGATAGATGTGAATGCCTGTGTCTTTTCTGCAACAAGACACCACTGTTCTGCCTTGACAGAATCATTCGAGCAACTTGCTTCAAAAGGGGCATTGACACAGAGAATCCAACACAAAGCCGCCAAGGGCCCTTGGTGGAGAAAGAAAAGACGTACCTGTAGCGATTAGACTGTATTGTATTACGCAGGGATACAAGTAGGGACTGGCTGCTTCCACCACGTTGCTCATAATCTCATGTTTGCGACTGCAATCCACCGCCTGCGTCTCTTCCTGTACCAGCAGCACCGTGAAATTGTCTGCAAATAGAGAAAGGAAAAAAAAACTCTCGCAAAGCGAAGCAAATATATTCGACTGCCATATTAATTTTAAGTGCAAGTCTGAAATTGAAATTGCACAACTGTCACTGAAGGAACGTGTCTGCCCGCAGGCAGCAGGCATTGAGGGAAGTCAGGGAGTGGTAACACAAGATGTTTGCAGACTTGCAGCAGAAATGCAGCTGTTGGAATTACCAAATGCGACCATGAGTCACTGTATTACAGACTTTTCAAAGAAGCCTCTGGTGAACTTCATAACTTTCCTTCAGTCACGCCAAATATCGGTCACGGCGGAAATGCCCGAGCATGCGCTCGGTAATGCACAGAAAGTTCAACTTTGGCCCCTTCGTCAACCGATCCTTTCTTGCGCCAGAAAAAGAAAAAGTCAAACTCAAACGTTCAAAATTTAACTTGAAAAACAAACATTCCTTCTGGAGCTGGAACAATTCAGCTCCAACAAGTCGAATCGAATTTGCTCGAGGCCTCTACCCTGCAAAAACCAAAGGCGTACTTTCTCGGTGGAGCTCAAGTGAGTCACCCGGAGAACAAAAACGAAATCGGACAGCCATGCAGGCGGGTAGGTCCTGGGGAGGCCGACCGGGCAGGACCTACATCCCCTCTCACCGACAGAATTTCAGCAGTGTAGGTCCCACCAAACTGCAACCTGTTTGGTGGACCTGCCATGGGTGAGGTGGTCACTGGATAGGGACTGTTCCGCCTCACACACACAGAACAACACCTTTGTGACTGCACAAAGTGCACTTTGCCACCAAGACGATCGCGCGCTTGAAAACAACGAATTCGGCAACAATTTTACGATTGGAAAACATTCAATCTGGGTGTGGCTGTTGATACTCGGGAGGTTTCGCAAATTGGAAACGTGGACGTAGAATCTCATTCTGTGGGCTCTTTTACACCACAAAATTTTCAAGTCCAAAGCAAGAAACTTTGTTTGTGATGTTTGCTTTCTTTTTATCTGCAGCCTTTTCTAAATTGAAAAAGCAAGGGTAGAATTTTATTCAGAATAAGAGAAAAACACAAGTATCTGGTTGGGACTGCACCCCACAGGTTGGAGATTCTACGTAAACGTATGTTCACGCTCACGTCTACGTTTCCAACTTGCGAAACCTCCCCATTGTTTTGGTGTCACTGCCACCAGGAAACAAGACAAATATCCACGGATTTCCGGTTTCTACTGATAAAAAACTTCAGCACATTCAACTGATTTGCCGCTGTTTTTGCAGTTCGTTGTGGAGGGATCGTGAGCAAAAAGGCCTCATGATTTGGAAACTAACACAAAAATCTTGCTTTTATCTCTTTCTCTGACACCAACGGTTGAGTTGAATTTTCGGAGAATTTTGTACATGATACACAAGATTCTTGGGTTTCTTTCTGTTCAAAACAGCAGCGTGAACAGCTCAACCGTCGGCAATAACGTTGGAATCGTGCTTGCTGCCCATGTTTGGTGTGGTTCTAACACATAAGTTTCTTCGTTGCACTCCCCAGTAACTTGTTGACACCTCCGCAAGTCGTTCAATTGAGCAGCGAGTTGTCAATATCTTTACCGAAGTCATAAACCATTCTGCAAACAGAATGGGAAGGAAAGGAGCGGAATCGATACAGACTCATTGGGTTATGAAATATGTATTGGCGAATTTCTTCGGATCAATGCAAGCTGAAATCGGAGATGAGTTGAAATCTCTCAATGTAGATCCTGTATTGTCTCCAACTGGGCCCTGGTTTCTGGCCAGTGCACCGAGCAACGCGTTTCAAAAGTGCACGTGTAGACACAATTCCCATCGAAAGTAGATTCCAAGGAAAACGAATGAACACGTTGCAGCGTGACAGGCTGTGAAGATGCAATCTGGCTTGGGTTTCTGTTCAGGGAGAAAAGTCTTCCTTTGATATCGGACGACAGCTTCAGATGTCAGATCTGCATCCTTTAATCTTGTGAAATTTACGGAGTTTGATTGGCCTTCGGGAAACACGAACTGCGCGAACGAGCTCAGGTTCTACGAGAACTGATCAACTTCGCTTCGGACATGGTTTCGGCGCAACACAACCAGGCGCGCGTGGACACGACAGCACGAAACCCTCACTCATGCAACGTGGTCTCTAATTTTCGAAAACGGGGACAATCTGCCATTTGTTTTCACATTCCTCCGACCCAGAAGCCACAAGCAGGCAGAGGGTTTTGCTTGATCACAGACAGCCGCACCAAAGCGTGACCATCCACAGAACCCGGTTCAGTGCGAAAACAACCCAAACGAACAGGAAGCCACACGACTGAGTACGGGTTTGGCTTTTTGGGCAGTTCCGAACACATGTGAACAGGTCCTTTACAAACTTGTGTGATGTCGGTGTCAGGTGTCTTTTTGGAACAAACTGCGTGGTCAGCCCATCTTTTCCGAGAATCGGAACCCTGGGATTCTGCAGCACCCTATCTCACTGCTCCATCCGGCGTGTTCCGCTGGCAGTGAAAAACGACCCATTGCCCATCGACTTCAACTTCAGGCTCCCATTCCACGTAATTTATGGATGATATTCCCAATAATGTTTCCCACACCACAGTAACGTGATATGAAAATTACACATTAGGCGCAAGGCGACGGGTCTTCGCTGTGGTGAGGATAATTAGCCGTGTTTGCTGCGCGAAGAAATTGGGGTCTGTTCGGTGTTGGCCTTTGTACTGATGGAAACTCAGGGGGACAAGATGTTCGGGACAAAAGGTGCAGGAAAGAAGTCACGTAATTAACCAAAGACTCTGTTTCAATCTCGCCGAGTTGCTGCTCAGCAACGTTTAATGCGCGTTTCCAGGGCTCGTCTTGCCTCTCCTGAGGCGCACACCTGTCAGAGGGACTTTGTGTCACAGGGATCAATGTTGTCTGCTGGGATGTCATTAGTGCCAAATGAGTGCCAAATCTTGGAGCTTGCAAATGTCAAAGTGTGTTGAGTTTCATTCAAGGGCTTCTGAATAAAATTAAATGGTGCCAAACGCAGCTTTTTGACTGAGGAAGATTGCACACGAGTCGTGTGCGTGACTCATTGGCAAATTCACGCGTACCCACATGCTCCCTGTCCGCGGAGTCTCAGTGCCAAATAACATGCGTCACGTGTGCACAGCTGCCGAAGAAGGATCGGATAGGTTGGTGAAGACCGCAGCAAAAAGTGTTGGGTTCTCCCACCTGTTTGATTGAGGAGGTCGGCGTTGACTGCGTAGTGGTGCGCCTCTGGTGCTGCTGTGGTCGTCGTGGTCGTTGTGCTGGTTGTGAAGGTTGTGGTTCGGTTGGGGAGAACGAACACTGACGCGTCGTCACCCGCGTGCGCAGTGACGTCGCGGATTGTCTCTGCGATGACGGTGCGCAGCCACACGCACATGTTGGTCGCCGCCATGTGCATGAGACCGAACCGTGCAAACACGCGGTACCGGTGAATACACATCTGAAAGTATTCAAAAGCAATCTTCACAAAAACAGAAATTCTCTGGAACGAAACGTTTGACGAAGGCCACGTAAAGAGAGCCTCTTCATCCAGATTGGTGTTGAAAATCAACAACACTGGTGAGGCGCTTTGCCAGGCCACTTGGTCTCGATAGACGCCGCCAAAAGCCCATCATCATATCTCCGTGGAAGTAGACAGAAATGGACACAAGACCACAGTCTGCGGTGCAGCCTCGGGCCAGTGTTCGACCAGAGTAGGCACAGAAATGACTTCACTCATCTGTAGCTCAAAGCTGCAGACCGTCTTGAAGCATCTTCCGCCTCAACTCATTCACCTCAGATGTTTTTATCTCGGAACATCACAATATTGAACATTTTGTTGACACAAATCATGTCTTGTGCTGGATTGCTCCGAAGAGGTGGCGTGGCCCCTCGAGCATCACTTGTTGCCCACGACTGGGCCAACGACCACTGCTCGCTTGAGGTTGGTAAAAAACAGCTCCATTTTCTATGGTATACCAGCGGATTTGAGTTGTGGCTTTGTAGTGTCCCACAGATTTAAGTGAAGAAAGGAGAATGTATTCACAACCGTAAACACTTCCAGGAAAGTACAGAACCGATCAAGCAATTTTGAAGACATATTCTTTCATCCCAGAGCGAATGGCCTTCACTGAGCGCTGTGCTCTCGTCTCAAAGAACTAGTTTTTTTTCTGGTATCACTGGAACAACATACCCAGGAATCCGCCTCAAACTTTCTTGGAAATGTGATTACCTGAAGTGTTGTTGCCTACATCGGAAACAGAACAGCAGCATTTATGGTAAATCTCATTGTCTGACACCCTAATGGATCACTCAGTTAATTAGGCACTTGAGATCAGAGCGGTCCGCAATGAAGTTATCCCTTCCGAATGGCAGTCCGAACCTCTGTGCTTATCTTCTCCTCGTGTAGCGCTGAAGTTCGCGTTTTCCTTTCCATCATCTCGCATTACTCAACCATGTAGTGTTGAAAAAATTCGGTCAACAGAAAAGACAAAGCCAAACTTCTGTAGAGGATTCTGCTGAAACGCAGTCAAATGTTTGACAGAACCTAATTCATTTATTGGGTCGCTGCACTTTTGATATCATTCTGCCACGGGCCCTTTTGTTGTCCAAGTTCATTTCAGCCACACAATACAGCGAGGATATGCAGTATCGAGTCACGAGTAACAGCCCTACAATCTAATATTTCCCTGTCAGAGCAATCTCAATAATCTATTTGTGCGCCGAGGCAGTCAACTTTTCGGGGCCAGGAAATGTTCTGGAGAATTTCCAGTGCATCACTCACACTCTCGTCGGAATCTTTTATAAGTGTTGACGGCACCTCGATTACCCGTGGAGTGTTCTTCCTGTGCCTTGGGAGATGATGAATATTTCAACATGCTTTTACTGCGGTCAGACACATCTCATTCAATGGGATGAAAATTTCATCAAGCTGCACCGGCCCCACAGGTCTGATCATGCACACCTGCGCGGAGGAAGAAACAGCCTCTAAACGACACCTTTGCACCAGGGACTCAGCACCAAACAAAAATTTCAGCCCAGGAGGGACCTTGTATGGTGGGACAAACCCGGACAAAACCACTCTTCGGTCCCAAATTTCAAGAACTACAGCACAAGTCGGATCGAACCTGGGGTGATCAGAGGGACGAAAATCCTTCCAGATGTTAGGTTCATTTTCGTGCATTGAGTCAAAGCCGAGTAATGCTGTTTTTATAAAATTTACATGTCACGACGTGCAAGAAAAAATCCCGCTAATACCTGACATGAGTACGTAAGCCATCTTTTGAAGTTGGTATGAACGTGCAAAACAAAAGGAATGGACTGTCAACCACAACATCGAATTGAAAAAGAACATGTTTGAGCAGACGGAAGGGTTTTGCCAACAAGCAAACTCATCACAACGAGTGTCACGTTGATACGCATCCGCGGAAATGAGACGGTAACGATCGTGGATTAGCGCCACAGGGCGGGAAGGATCTGTCGGGTAATCCTGACGTAATTGGAAATTTTATCGCGTTTCTGACGGAATACCTGGATGAGCTGAACAGTCCTGAGAGACAAGCGCAACCCCGACATACCTGTGCTCTAAATGACCTCGTAGACGCTCTTCCTTTGCGAGTGTTCGGCAATTTCGTAGCGCGTGGTCTTGGGTGACTCAATACGCAAACGTTCTCCAGAGGAAAACGATTGTGATCTCCACCTTTTGGTTGCCACGACAACAACCGGTCTTCCGAATTCACACCTCTTCCCAAGATCCCCTGAACCTCTGGACATGGCGTTGCAAGATTCAGTCCTTTTCGTTCTGATTTCTCGATCTCCATTGAACTGTCATCAGTCGGGAGCTCGAGTCCGAAGCTCCCTTGAACCTGCAACCCTCTTCAAATCACATCACGAATGTGGTTCTTTTTGCTCACCGCCACACGCAATCAAAAGAATTCCAGTCTCGTCGATCAAATCAAAACATGGTCCAGAAAATTTGAAGTGTTGATCAAAATTCGTGCCTGAAAACTTTCCATCTGCTTTTGTTTGGGTCAACTTTTCTGTGAACGCACAAAGAGATGAAGTATCTCACTTCTGTGCAGACCCCAACCGATTAAATTCGTAAAAGTACCGGTATATCCAAGCAGCCAAATCATACCTGCAAAGTGAGTTCTTGTTTGTCAGTCTACGTAGTGAGCCAAAACACAGACAGAAACCACTTCCCATTCAACCTTTGCTGCTGTCGAGATTCCATCCTTTGTCCATGGCAATGCGTTGGAAGATCTCATTCAGGCAAATCGCATTCGGGTCTTTCTAAAAGTGAAAGGTTTGTACAGGTACGGTCAGCGGCGGCGGCGGCGGTGGCGTACCTTGGAGTTGAGGAGGATGAAGTAGAGCTGGATGAAGGTGAAGGCGAGCTGGACGACGGGCTGCACGGCGCGCAGCACGTTGCGGCGACACGGCGACGCCAGCTCCGTCTCGAACAGCTCCCCGAAGCGCAGCCCCTCGTGGATCAGCGCGCCGATCCCGAAACCTGCGGCAGAACCAGTTTCATTGTGCAACTGGTGAACTGAGAAAATTCTGTGTTGGTGTTCTGCATCTCGATGGGTGTTGACTGAGGGGTTTTCGGGGGCTTTTCAATTGTGGGCAAAACAAAAGGTGAACAGCGGTGTGGATACGAGAACAAAGGCATTTTTCGGAGAATCAGTCAAGCCTGACCACAACATTGCCGACCAGGCGTTGTCGTACAGAAGAGTCCGCACATTCTTCACACGCGTGCGTGACCAGCTTTCGCCTGCAGCTGAGTATTCGCCAGAGTAGCTTCAGGCTCATAAGCCTTGCACAGCTCAGAAGCCAGGCTGAAAGCAGCTTTTTACAGCTGAACTAAACACCCCTCCTAATGAGTACCAGTGCAGAACTTGTACTGAATAACTGAGCAAGAAAACCTTGCCAGTAACACTGGTAGATCTACTGAGTATACGAAAGGTAGCTGCCCTAAAGACTGAGCTGCAGTGAAGTGCAACTGCCAGTGCTGAGGTGGGAGCCACCCCACCTGCGAAAGTGTGCGATATACCCATGACCAACCTCAACACAACAGGCATACTTCGCTGTTTTATGCCTGTAGCATCGACATGCGCATGAACGACGAATCCTCAGCGGACTCTACCATCAAATTTTAGCTCTCGTGTTGATGTTCACTTGTCTCTTCAGATTGAGATCGATGTTCCCTCTGAGTGCCTGTAGTGATCTGCACAGCAAAACCACCTTCGTCTGCAGTGTTTTTCGCACCAGCAGGGAGAGTTGAGGTCGGGAGACGCCACAGAACGGGACCTGGACCATGTTTGTGTTCTCCTCAAATATCCAACATCACTTGGCATCTGCGACAGGAATGATTCTCCAGTTGATTTCGCATGTGAAGCATCGTGCTCTCGAAGCCGCCTTGCGCCTCGTCTCGGTGGAACGTAATCTAGTTTTCAAAGAAACACAATCTACTTTTGCACAAAAAAGAGGAATGTTTGATGAGTTTCTGACAACTAGCAACAACAGTGCGCCTTGTCAAGCAAAAATTTTGTGTCTTGCAATAAAGGACACAACGTGTGCGCAAAGGCAACACATCGCGCTCCACATGCAGCTTAGCAGTGAATGAGGAAGACACTTGTTGATTCCACAGCGAAACGTTTGGGTCCTTCTTAACTGTGGGTCTGACAGGAAAGAAAATCATGAGCAACACAAACAGCACTCAGTATCGCAAAGCAAGAAAACTGTCAAGAAAAGCAACGAACGCTGTCTTGTGCTCATGTAAAACATGGCAGTCTTTGCTTCGTTTCTTGCGGGCGAATTTCAACGGTTGGGTTCGTTCTTTTCGTTCTGCGGAAACACATTGCGTCCATGGTGTTGCAAATTCTGCTGTTTCAATCCAGGACCAATTGTCGTTGTACGAGTAAGTCGCCAAAGAGTAGTTCGTACACTTGAACGACATGCTTCGTGTTCAGTTCTGGCGCTTCCCTTTTGAGCAGACAGACAAAACTGTTGAGACAGGGAAATCAAGTGCACATGAGCACGAAACACACATGAACCTCGTGACGACAAAACAAAACTGCAAACCTGAACAATATCCGTGGAACAGCGTTTGTGGCTGTTGGTCAGAAATTTTTGCTCAGATTCAAGATATTTGCAAACAGTAAATTCCACACGCTCCGAAGAAGGTCGCAATCCTTTGTGTCAAGCCAGACTTTCTGCCTTTGTGATGTTGTTATCTACTTAAAGTCTCGCCTCGAGGCAGTCAAGAAAAGCGTGATGCCAAAGGCTTGTTCCCGTCTGTCTGGAGACAACAGAGCTGGATTTTCTTTGCCATCAACAGCTGATGGCAACTGGGCCTGCAAGTTTGGTCCTTGTTCAAGAGTCTGTGTTGGATGAGATTTTGACTTCGCACACCCAAGACATTGGGAAAACTCCCACGGACTGAGCTGAAAATGGCAGCGCCAGGAGACACAATGTAATTAAGTGCTCAGCATTTAGTGTTCATCTGTGGAAGGACCACATCCAAAAATAGCCACGGATGCACCAATGGAAACTTCCCACTTCTATCTGTCCATTTACAATGTCCTTTCAATTTTGGTTCTTGTTGTGGGCTTCGGTTTACACAGCAAAGTAATCTGCAGAAAACAAACACGGCTTGGGCGGTCACTGGTGCGGCTGTTTACAGTCTTCCAGCTCCAGAGCTGTTCGGTGCAGAACATTGACGCATTAGTAGGAGGAAAAAGAGGATAAAGTTGTGCCATTGATAGGCCAGTGATTCCGACGAGCTGATGAACAGAGATAAATCGTCTTGAGAGCGACTTGTTTCAGCAACTTCCTGCAAGATGGCTTTCCAGCAACTTTCTACAAGTTGGCTTTCCACGCCAGTTGACTGGCTGCAATGTTGTTTCGCTTCAGGCTGTTCCGCTAACGACTTGTTTGGTTTGGTTCTTGTGCAACAAGAATGGTCCGTTCCGTGATGAGCTTCACTTCTTGTCGGACAAAGTTTAAGGAACCACTCGCTCAATGATTTCTGGCCACGTCACCGTTGCCTACGTATGGACATTCACACACACACACACACACCAGAGAGAGAGAGAGAGAGAGAGAGAGAGAGAGAGAGACAGACAGACAGACAGACAGACAGACAGACAGAGTCTTTGCACAAGAGATCATTGTGACAACCCAATCTTTGTCACAGAGGTGGTGACCCTGATTTGAACCTGCAAAGTGGTTGGAGCTTGCAAAGTTGTCTTGCTTTGTGGAAATACTCTACACCACTTGTGTGCTTGAAAACCTTGTTTCTCGGAACAAAATCACTGGAAATTGGATTGCAGCCAACCTGAGACATCAAGACGACTCTGCTGTTTCAGGGCACGGATCTTCGCAACCTCGGTTGCCCTCGGGAGTTTGGCACTTCAATTAAAGGATTACCGGCCTTGAAGGCTGTCGTCACTCAGTCTTCCTTCCTTGTTCCTTCGAGCGTCATTTAGCTGTCAACTGGCTCGCCATAACCTTGCGAACTGACCAGCAATTTCGGCGAGTGATTCTTTTATTTCACGGCACAACACATTCAAATTATGCAAAAAAAAAAACAAAAAAAAACGAGTGCAACTTCTTGCCTCTTTTCTCTGATTTCCTTCAGCAATGCACCCAAATGCTGTGCAAAATCCTCAACTGAAATGATTTGACGAGTTCAAGACAGGCGGATGGCAGCTCTGTCCCAGGCTTTCAGAAACCCGCACATCCTTGTCCCTCGGTTGACTCCGTCAACCGGAAATGCAACACGATGCTGTGCATCGTTCACTCCTTATCTTTGCCAACTCAGTTTCCTTTGGTGGATCCAAAGCCATTTCAGCTTCCCAGGCTTTTGCAAGGGAGGAACACAGCTTCAGTTTTTGGAATGAATAATCTTGTATGCAGACTGGCCAGGTCCTAAATCCTAATTTGTGCCATCAGAACAAGCCAGTCCTCTCCCGGGTGCAATGTCCAGACTTGAATTCCAGTCAATAAATGGAGTGGAGAGGCGGAATGAATACAAATAATTTGAAAGGAAGATTGAGAATCAGACGATCCACTGGGAAGACACTGAAACGACAACCTCACTTCATGAAGAAGGGTCGCTGTGAAAGCGAGCAGAATAAACATGTCTACACCTGGAAACTCCACGCAACTCAAGCCGTTTTGGAAAGCGACTTCAAACGCCAAAAGACCGCTGTGTGGCATCCAATGGCTTTACTGTGACGGAGAAAGTTGGGGCCCGCGTGGGATCAGGAAAATGTCTGCTAAAGAGAGTACTGACCGACGGCGCCAAGTCGGAGGTAGAAGCTGCCGGTGTGCGAGTGCGAGTGCGTGGCGGCGCGGCGGGACACGCGCTGCAGCAGCGCCGTCTCGGGTCCGTTGGCATTTCCGACGCCGCCCGACCCGCTGCCCTTCTGCGGGCACAGATGGGTCGTGGTGCGCGCTCGCAGCAGGAAGGCGTAGACGTACAGGAGGAAGGCGACGCTCACTCCGTATAGGAAAATGTAGAAACCCTGCAAGAAAAATGTGGCAGTGTTAGCCTGAGAAGAAGAGTACTGGTTTGATGTCTAAACACAAAAGCCACGCAACCGAATTCACGTGGTTGAGACAATAATCCGGTGGCCTGACATCAGCGCTGGGAGGAGTTTACCTCCACAAGTGTGCCGGCACAGCAAAAAGCACTTTGATAATAAAAGAATGGAGGCACAAGCACAAGATCACTACCAACATACTCGTACAATTTTTGGGCAATCCCAAAACTCGGTAATCCTGCAGCACGTGGACTCTCGGCCTACTCGGCCTTGTGCACAACAATTTTTTGGTGTCTTGGTGTTGGCTCGTAAAGTTAGTGCTCGTCAACAATACACTCCGTCAACACCATTCTGAAGGGAGAATGGACGTTCTCAGGTCAGTCTGAGGGTGTCATGTCAACTTTTCCACAACCAATTGTGTCGCGTCTCTCTCTGTCTCTCTCAGTCTCTCTCGCTCTCTGTCTGTCTGTCTGTCTGTCTGTCTGTCTCTCTTTCTCTCTCTCTCTCTCTCTCTCTCTCTCCGAGCTGGAAACGTTCACGAGGCCTGTCATTTAATGAAGTGACCGTTGTTCATCCGGTACGACAGCAAACTTTCCTCCTTTGGTCGCCAAACTTTGCACAGGGAATTTTTCAGACCATGCAGAAGAAGCTTTGATGTCATACTGGATGAAAAACGGTAACTTAAATGACAGGCCTCGTAATCCAGTCTTGCAACAAGCGCGTCGTTGTCTTCACATCCATCACTTCCACTTTGTTATTTTGCCTCCCTTTGTCGCAGATTCATTGCTTCGGATTTTCCTGGAAAACAGTGTTGCTTTCGAAAAAAAACTTCCAAATAGATCTGGGGCGCCACTTTCACGTGGATTTGAAACGACAAAAGAACTGAAATAATTTTGTGGCTTTCTTCATGCCGCAGCAAAGAAAGCTGTCGGAGACAATTTTACGTTCTGAACGCAACTCCTGGGAGAACTCAAAGATATGAAAGAACGTGAAATGCATTCAACTGACACTGCTGATGACAGAACTATTTCTGAGCCAACAACACTTTTTCCCTTCTTGAAACAGTAGGTTTCTGCAAAACCGTGTGCACAATGAACACTCAAGACTCTGAAAACACAGAGGGCGGTACAATACAACTCTGTGTGAGAGTTGCAGTCCAGACGCCAGCACTTTCAGGGCGTTATCAAAGATCCCGCAATTTCCTTTTGCGTATCCGCACAGCGGAACTCATGTTGAACAGCGTCTCAACAGAAGTGGCTGCTGAGCAAAAAGCTCTTGGTAGACGTGCGGACAACGATATTTGACACAGAACTAAAGCAGTCACAAAATTCGAGTCAACAACTAACCCAGGCAAACTGTACGCTTGTTCATCAAGGAGTTCGGTCGGTGACTTTGGCACGGAGGTAAAGAAATTCATGGGCCTCGCTTGTGATCACTTGTTGCAAGAGGTCGACGCAGCTTGACACAGGTGCGCTGGAATGTTGTCGATTCGCGTTTCCACCGCACCTGCCGAAGCTGTGTGTCTTTTCCCATCAACGAATCGGGTCAGACAATAAATCTCTCCGCGCGCGCTTTGTCGAGGCTCTCAACGGAAGGTGTCGGGTCTGTCTACAAGTCTTCAGGGACGTCCAATCAACGCCTAATCACGAGAACAAGCAAAGCAAGCGCCTGCAGGAACTGCCAGGGACACTTTACGTATTGCGCTCTGGAGGTTGAGTGACACAGAAGGGTTGTGCGTGGTGCGTGTGTGTGTGTCCCTCTGTGTGTGCGCGGTTGCATGGTATTCATTGATAGTCGCGTAGCCGGCCATCTAGGTGACGCTGTTGGCTTAAAACCCCTTAGTATTCATGTGTGTGTCTGTCCACACTTTAGAATATAACCTCACCTCCTCCCCTACCAACACCCCCTCCCCTACCAACACCC
>JAAUXT010008592.1_pt1 | contig 29705 bp, 33 predicted proteins | sample 7278171 | NCBI WGS metagenome assembly JAAUXT01 (sample SAMN14350112, study PRJNA611818) | marine sediment metagenome | isolation source: surface marine sediment (1.8m) | place: French Polynesia: Moorea | collected 2018-08
CAAATTAGTCAGGTCCTTTGTTTGTCATTATTCATGTGCGCTCAACTGTGACCAAACGGTATCGCTGAAACCATGTTGACTGTCAGAATACTTTGATTCTACCTCGTATGAAGTTCACTCGTTTCAAAAAAAGGAACCAAAATTGCAGTCGCACGCATGAAGAACGACAAATCTTGAACTTTTGTCTCCGTCAGTCTATTGTGAGACAAATCGCAAACCCAGGGTTGAAAATTCTGCCGCACACGCTCCTTTGAAAGTTTACACCGAATGGCATGAAATAAGATGAAGAAAGTAACAGAATATCTTCGTCTGCAACTGTGCGCATATTTCAATGGCGGACATCATGAGTTAATGAATGGGATTATTGTCATTTACACGTGACTTCTCAGTTACAAATCTCATTCACAATGTTGATGAGTGAAACCGAACTGTTTGCTGCATAATTCATCGCAACTGTCTTCAGACTAAAGCGTGTAGCTAAGTGTGTGTGTGTGTGTGTGTGTGTGTGTGTGTGTGTGTGTGTGTGTGTGTGTACGTGTGTTGGATGGTCTCTTGGGTCCAGCCAGGACAGGTTAAAGAGGTGAGGTGGGGGGCAAACCCTCACCTGGAGTGTGTCCCTGCTTCATGGCTGGGCACGTTTTTGCTGGGTTGGAGGGTTAGCGTGGTCGGCCACGTCCCCGGATCCCCTGACTGTGTGGTGGGGCTCCCCTAACCCCGTGACTGGTTCCCTCCCCCAGGCCCCCTGGTCCCGCCGCGGTCCGGACAGACCCCAATTCATGCAGCAGCATTCGCTCCGAGCAGTCATTGTACTACAAGGTTGCAATTCGAACAACAGGCCCACTGTATTAATTTCAAGTTTGCCCGATATGCCCAGAATTTTAATGCCTGCGAACATGTGCAAATAACTCCAGACAAATAAACAGCAGGCTTCCTTTTTTGCACTGTGAAAAACAACACGAAAGAATATTTTTCAATCTGGCAGACTTTGCTTGGGTTTGGACCAACCGTGGCAAGAGGCTTCGACACTGGATGCGTCACGCGTTGCGTCACTGGATACAAGTCACAGATTGCGGAATGCAGCTCCCCATATTGTACTAAGATTTGCAGGGCCTGGTTCTCGCACACGGCACACTAGGTTTTGGCTGAAGTCACAACTGGTAATGTTGCTTTCACAACACAGTTTTGTTTTGGCAACCCGTCTTTGTGAACTTCTTGGGAAAGCGCCCTTCAGGTTGGACATCCTTCCAGGGGAAGTGGAAAATGTTCATCTCCACTCTTTCTTGACGACTGATTGCTCGAGTCTGGTCATCTGCCTGGAGTGGCGGCCCGTTTGGTCACACACGAGAAAATCCACGCATGCACGAGACAAACAAATGTTCATTTTGAGCGACAGAGAGACATTTTCTTCCCTTCACCCAAAAGCAATTTTCTGACAGTGCCTCCTCTCCCTGCTCATCGTCCTCACAGCGCGTGTGTGTGCGAGTGAGACGGGGAGAGAAAAACTCATAAGCTTCGCTGTGATACGAAACAATAGGGATCGCGTTACTGGGCCGCGCAGGTTGTTTAAACACGGTTTAATGGGATGAGGAGTCCCACTCATTGTGAGCAATTGAAAAAGAAACCCCAGTATCATCTGCCTGCCGACAACAGATGTCTATCCAATAGGAGCCAAAATAAAAAGAGAAAAAAAGGCCTGGGAAAGAGTTTTTTGCTATTCACAATGAGATTTTATGCAGCCGGAAATTGGTGTTGCCATGGTCGTCTTTGTTTGAATTTCTTTTTTGTGTTGTGAGTGACAATAGCTGTCACAAATGGATGATCAGAAAAAGACAGAACTTTGAGACAGATTCGTTCGTTGCGATCGCGTCTCACGGAACAGCCGCAGTGAATGTCCTCCAGTCAGCAATTGGAAGAGAATTTGTGTTTGCCAAACATTTTTCGACAAATGATTTCAGACAATCAGCACGATCAGTCAGCCTTATGTCCAGATCAATCTGTCCTTCTCTGGTTCTTCCTGTCATCGTCTCAGCTGGCCACTGGTTGACACATTGCTGGAGACTCGGTATGGAGCGTTTCGCATTGCAACTTCAAGATTGCCTGCCCGTTGTCAAAACAAAATTGTGCACAGCCCCAAAATGTGATCAACTTCCCCAGTCATAATTTCTGAAGAGGGGTTCTGTCACCTTGCGGTGAGCCAAGGCTTTCTTGACCCAATCGTGGTTCCATCCATGTCTCTCTGTCTCTCTGTCTCTCTGTCTCTCTCTCTCTCAATTTCCGAGTGGATCTGTCCCTGCCCTTCCGCCCCCTCCAGGATTTCTGAGTCAACCCCCTCCCCAGATAGAAATTTTTGTGGACTTCAATTTTCCTGGATGTCAAAGTTTCCTGGCCATCTGTCTCCCTCAGCTCTCTCCAGGATCTCTCCCTGCCCCTCCGTCCCCCTCTCAACTCCCAGCGGAAGTTTCTCCCTTCATCCCATTGAGAAGCGCGTCCAACACTTGTCACTAAGCTGTTTACCGCTATTTACATTTCAAAGGACGGATGCAGTTTACATGTAAATACGATTATCTGCGAATCCATAGACTTCGGAGAGGGAATCCCTTCACTCAGCGACGGTGTTAGTTTTATTGCTTCACTTTCACAGAGCCAAAGCTCCATTGAGAGCCATTTGTGTATTTGCATTTGTTTGGCTTGTTTTGCCTGTTAACATCATCTCCGGAACGTAGACATGTTCATTGATCTGTACTCAATTAGCGTACTTCGTATCACGTGACATAGCGCACGCGCACTGAGCCGGGAGGGTCAGTTTCCAGGTCTCCAATGTCCAGGTCACATTTGGGTCAAATTCTCAGACGAAGGGTCACTTTCATTAAAATTGTAAATTTTGGTGGGGGAAGGCATGTCTACATTTGCGTTTCTAGTACAAACACAAAGGTAGAATGTGAAGAAAATGGACAATGTGAAGAAAATGGACAATTTCAGTTCGTCTGTATTGCATGCATGGTTGTTGGTTTTTCAGACAGTGGGTCTGGGTGGTGTGACCTGGCCCTCCTGGATTCGTGAAGAACATAAATGCCCCCCCCCCCCCAAACCCACAGATAAAAGCCCCTGCCCAAATTGTGTGCCGAAAGCGCAAAAGCTTTTGCTTGCCGCTTGTGTGTTGATCTTTCCTGGTTGGAGTTTGCTCTCCCACCTTAAAGTTCTGGGCCCCTGATCTTGACCTCGATTGGGAGTGGCTCCACACACCAGGACCTGACGCAGCGGCACAGCGCCACCAGTGCTGCAGTCTCATCAGCCCCTGGTTCGCGCGGAACTGTCGCAAATTGCGCGCGACTGTGGTGAGAATGAGAATCAGTTGCTAATTGGTGTATTTGGCAATTCCTCTGTTAATTGCTCCATCAATTTTTAAACGTTGATGAACGTGAGTTGAGAGTCTCATGAGAGGAGATGGGGCGGCCTCCCGCTGGTTTCGCAGAGACAATGAGACGGCTACGAACCAAGATTCGAGCAATGTGGGGAAATCTGCAGTGCGTCTGTACAGTGCACGAGTGTGTGTGTGTGTGTGTGTGTGTGTGTGTGTGTGTGTGTGTGCGTGTGTGCGTGCGTGTGCGCGCGCGTGTGTTGTCGTGTACAGTACATGCTTCTCAGTCAGTCAGTACTCTCTAAACTCTTCTTTTCTGTCTCTCTGATGTCTCTGCTCTCGTTCGCTTTCTCTTTCGCACTTTCCACTCCCTCTCCCCGACTGTCACGTTTGTGTCTTCTTTTACTACTTTTGTTTCTGTTGTCTGTGCCTGTCTCTCTTTTGGTTTTGTTTCCAAAAGTTTCGTCTTTTTCCCTGCTTGTGGGAAGACCACAAACATTTGGGGCTGTCTTCACAAAGACATCCATCCCTATCACGGCCTGATCCTGCAAAACTGTAACAAAGCCCGCGTGCGTGAGATGTGACTAAAACTGCGATTCCATCACAGAAAAATAATGTGGCGGGAAATCCTGTCAACAGCAGCGTCTTGGGATGAATAATCCTCTGGATAATTGAATCATCTTCACGAAGAAAAAAGATTTCTGGGCCTGCGTCGCGCAGGCGCATTAGCCGATCAGTTGATTGCGGAGGGGGGACGAGGGGGCGAATCTGCGGGATTCTACGGCCGTTAAAAAGACAAATGTTCCAGTTGCAGATCTGGGAGAAGACGAGGAAAACAGGAAGTGCATGATCATTTGGACAAAGCCGGAATAAAACAGGGAAGCGTGCTACACCCAGGAAAAAAAAAAATACATTTCAGAAGCCTTGTTCCTGAGGCCGGTATCGCCTTTGGACTGATGGCCAATATTCCAAGGCCAGTTTGATGTTGACAGCCTTTGCTTGACTCCAGAAAATTCTTCACGCATTCAAGGGCAAAATGCGCAACAGCTGAGATTTGATGAAACTTTCTCTGTGTGTGTCTTGTCGGTCCTCTTCCGGATCTGGATCCTTCCCACCCAGATCCGGACTCTGCTCAGTCCATTAGAGAGATGAGCGTCGAATGATCCGTTCTGGACATGATCGATGATCGTCTTCAACCATACAGTCTCTCTCTCTCTCTCTCTCTCTCTCTCTCTCTCTCTCTCTCGTGTCCAACACGAACCTAGCTCAGTTCAGTCGTCCAACCCTCGGACAGACGCGCAACGAATTTGCCTCAGATCACGTCAGTCGGGTAACTTCGGAAGCGACAGGCAGAGGGACAGGACGAAATCCCCAGCATTGAGGCTCTCACACCAGTGGAGCCACACCCAAACAGGCCCCCTGGCACACAGACTTGTTGGGTGAGGTGACTGGAGGGGTGACGGGAGTAGTTGATACCCTTATGTATCCCACAGCACCTCCAGTGGTTTGTGGGGACTCGTTCTTTTTTCTTCTGGAAATAAGAAGAGAGCCAACGTAACACACGTCGTCTACTGCAGATGTGAGAAAATGCAGATCACAAGGACGAAACAAGTTCACCCCTACAATTTCACTGACGAAAAGAAAATATGTTTCATGTTCGCACGTTTCAGTTGAGATCGGAGCCCTCGTCTATCCCCTTTCACCAAATCCCGGGTCAGCACATGTGCACGTTTTTGTTCATCAAATCGCGTTGACGGACACAGTGACGGTCTCAGCGCCAGGGGAAACAAATCCCTGCTGAGTTCAGAGAAGCCTCGGTGATGAAGCGCTGCGGGCGAAGGAGCGGGTCGCTCCGCGGGCGGCATCGCTCTGCGCGCCGCGGCGAGGCCTCCGCGGCGACACGGGACGGGCGACCCAGCTTGCCGCACGGGTTGTATTTTGGGTGGTGGTGGGAACTATACGCATGCCTGATTCTTATTTCCACTCGAGATGACAATGGTCTCTTCTTTGACTTTTTGTCTTAAATTCTGGCAAAAAGGAACCAAATTCCTCAAACACACGCACGTGCAAAACTGCAAGGCCAACTTTATGTAAATCTCAGCAAAATCCCCTCCAATGCTGTCCGCATGTCTCCCCTCAACACACAATGTCCACTACAACAGCAGAACCTGCCCCTCTCAAACACACGCACACACGCACACACGCACACACACGTACACACATAAACACACACACACACACACACACACACACACACAAACTACAAACATTGGCCCACGTTTCCTCTGTCCCCAACACACAACGACAGCCGAGCCTCCTCCTCTCAACCCAGAGATATGGGAACCGAAGACGGGGGGATGAAAAGCTTTTGTTTTGGATGCAGCCTCATTAGGTTATCAGCTGCTGTATAAATGAATGTGTAATCTCCCCTCATCTGGGACGCAGACACGGATCCACGACATTTGTCAGCTTATGGGCAATTGGGTTCAAACCAGAGAAATTTAATATCTGCGACCAAGTCCCTGTATCTCCAGATATGCGGTGATGGTGGTCGGTGCGTAGATATGCAAAATGGCGCACGCCACGCTATCTTTGAAAAATGGTCATGAGGGATTTTTGTCTCTTCCCCAAATGGTGTGAAAAAGTTTTAAATGCCTGTTTTTGTGCAGCATTGCGGTTTTACAGACAACAGGGGAACAAGGTTCCCAAAATACTGAATCAGTTTTGCTGCAAGACACCAAAGAAGTCGACCTCAGTCAGTGCGCCACGCGTCAATTTGGTGACTTATTGAGGTCCACAACAGGTGACGCATCTCGTGTGAAACAGGTCTGAAGGTGTAGTGCTCCTTTTTTTCTGATGTTCAACCAAGCTGCCTCTCTCCATTTTCCTTTCGTGAAAAAATCTACTGGGCACAACAGAAACGGTCAAACTTTTCTGCGGAGAAAGAGAGATGGGAACGGACAGAGGTAGTGAGGGGGTCACATTCACCACACACACTCCAAATGCACTCGGCCTCGCCGTGTCGCGAGGTCTGATTCCTCATCAACGATGCTGACCATGCGTCGTATGAATGTTGGCGATGATTGCATCAGTGTTGTGGTCATCTCCAGCGCCTTTGAAGTTTGATCAATACTGTCCCGCGGGGACCAGGTCCCACAGGGAGGGGACCTGGCAGTGAGGGGAGCCGTCAGGAGGGGACCCGTCAAAGAAAAGGCACCCAGTTCCACAGGAAGGGGGCACCCGTTACCCGTTGGTAGGCAACCAGTCAGGGAAGGAAACGCGTCAGGGTGGGGAACACACAGAGAGCTGAGCTGTCAAGAAGGGGAACCGTACGCCTGAGCGGTGGTCACACGCACGCTTCAGTGCGGGTGACACAGGAAACGTCGGTCATCGTGCATAATGGTGCTGGGTCCAGAAGGCGCGTTTGGTACTAGAAGTAGAAGGGACCGAGGGTCACTGTCCGTCTTGTCCTTTTTGTGGAGTGGATCTTTGTGCATTTCACCTTTGTCTCGCAACTGGAGTCTCAGAGCTGATGATGATCAAACTGAGCCAACTGCACTCAAGAAGAAACTTGAGGTCCGAGTCACACTGGTTACATCACCCACTCTCGAGACGTTGCACTGCTTGACTCCAAAAACGCACGGCGCCTGCAGTGTGAATCAGATCAGGCCGTCCTCCGTGTCATCACTCTGCCTGGATCTGCCGCGGCTTACAGATGTACACACCACACCACCGCACCACACTCATTGAAATGGTAATAGGTAATTTAAGCTGCTTGTGTGCAATACCTGATAGAAAGTGCACATGTCACTTTCCCTGCCGTGTCCCACTCGTCAATGGTCATCCACCCGCCCGACCCACGAGTGGGAAATTTATTCCCAGCCAAACTTATCTTCAAGTGACCAAATGTTCTCAAGTTGAATTTTTTGAATGCATCAATGTCGGCCATGAATAAAATCCCTTGACAAATAAATGTTTTGTTGGAACTTGAGGAACTTGCTGGAACAGGAACAGATCTCATTGCACGGAACAAAGACGAATTAAAAATTTTGAATTCGATCTGTTCCGTTTTGCGCGCTGCGACTGACTTCGTCCACTTCGCCTTGCACAGACTTCTGCAGTACGTAATTGGAACACGCCCAATCTGTTCTCTCCCGAGAAGTACAAACTTCAGAACTTTGTCGTGTCCCGGAGCCGCGCGTCCCGAGTCTGGGTAGCTTTTTTCAGCCGAACAGTGTTTCACGCACCTGAGGTGTGGTCAAATTCTTCCTGCCCAAAGTCAGGCGACTCCATCTTCAAATTTGGTTTCCTTAAAGTGCGTGTGGCTTTGATCACATAAACAAATTGTGCACGTCTTCCCTCCAGATATTTCCTTTTCTGTTGAAAAACGACAGATACTTTCTCGCACAAGGCACAAAATCTGTTCGCAAATGGCGCATGCAGCTCTTGAATCCAAACTTTTTTTCCGTTTCCACTGATTCAAATTTTGGCGCAAAATATCAACCTTTTTTGCTTACGAGCTTTCTCCCTTGGGAAGAATTATCGTGTTTCAAATAGTAGCCATGTTTGAGTAAAGTCAAGAAGTCCTCTCCGTAAGTGGCTATTTCCTCCTGTAAAACACAGGGAGTCTTGTCAGGGTTGTTTGGTTTCTGACGGGGGGATCAGGAGTCAGGACCCCGGGGTCCAGGGGGCGGCTACCGCGGACCTGGTCAACTGCTCCGGTCAATATTTAGTCGCTACCGGTTGATGTCGCTGAGGTTGGGAAGTCAACTTCAAAGGAAAAATTTGAAACAGCCGCTGAAATTTTTCCTGAAGATGTGTCCACTTTAACTGATTTTCGTCTTCTATGTTTGGTTCTGCACAAGCCACCAGTTATTTTTGTGGTTATTTTTTGTTTTGAAAACAGATATATAATGTTTATTTGGATTTGCCACACCAAGACCACGTCAGGCACTTTTTGAGAAACAGATTTTTGGTCCACAAATGCACAGAAAACAGCCAAAGCCTGACAGTTTTGATTCTTTTGAAGCCTCAAGGAGAACAAAGCAAAGGAGGGAAGAAATTTAACGGATCGGACACAACAGATCGGCTGACTTCCGAGAAACTGTCCTGTCTACAGGAAAAATGGATCAGAAATAAAAAAAAAACTTTTGAGGAATCACAGCTGTCAACGGACGTTCACGCACTCAAGGAAGTCGCAGTGAGTGAGCTGCGCGCATGCAGCGAGTACGTCAGTCGCACCTCCGCGAGAAGCTGCTCGGCTCCCCCCGGCCGATCCCCGCTCCTCCGCGGCGGAGCCGGCGGCACCTCGGCCCGGGGGCTCCCCGCCGCCGCCGGCGGCCAAGCAGCAGCACACGGTGACTAATCCCCGCTATCAGAGGGAGAGATCGCTGTCTCATCGCACTCACACCGATGAGGAGGGGCTGATGCGGAGTGAGACACGAGTCTTATCGCTGTGACGAGTCACCCTCCGTCGGGATGAGCCGCGGTGAGACAGGCATCTCGGTGGTTCGCACCTGATTGTGGCTTGCGAGTTGAGATTGTGCTCGTGAGTTTAGATTGCCAGTGTTAAACACAGCGGGTGGTTCGATTTTCCCTTTTTGGTCGTGTCAGACATTTTTAGTCCAAAGTTTTGTTGTTTTTGCTTTCAGAGGGGGAAAGGTTGAGGGGTTCAGTGTGTCCTGCTCACGTTTTGACGCGTTTTTCAAATTTGTTCCTCTGACGGAACTGCCTTTTGAAGAGCAGAAATTTGTCTGCTTCGCTCTCTGGGTCGTGAGTGGCGTGCAACTGAAGGGAAAACACCAGTTTTCGTCCTTGTAACTTAAAGACACCAGTTTGTGACTGTGCTTTCCTTCTTTTTTGCACAACTCTGACGCTTGACTGATTTTCTGAAAAAAAAACAACAACTCCAGAAGCCAGGTTCTTGCGCAAATACCACTTTGATCAAGGGCGTGCTTCTGTCCTAATGCCTCAGCAAAATTGCTTCTCACAGCGAAACACAAGAACTTCCTCGGCTGCAGTACCTTTTCCAATGCACGACCGCAGAGCCATTTTCCCCGACGAACAGCTTGCCGTCATGCTTTTCTTTGTCGCGCACAGAATGCCATTATCCCCCCCCTGAATGCAGACATCAGGCTGTTATCTTGAGTGGATATCTATCGCTGGGAGTGGCGGTGGCGTCCCTTCCTGCTCTCGGACACCCCTTGCCCAGTCCCCTCGGAAACCCGGCCCTGCTCTTCTCCCCTTCTGCCCGCACCCTGGCGCCCCTGCCCCTCCCCGCTCGGCTTGCCTCTCCCTCCCTTCCCAACATCCCCCTCTGCCCGCCCACCCTATCCCATTTTCCCACACTCCGGCGCCTCTCTCCCCTGTCCTGTCCGAGGTATGCGTCGCGCACCCAACCCGGCGCACCCCTTCCCCCTGCTTCTCCCTCCACCCTGCCCCTCTCCAGGGCCCTCCGACTCCTGCCCCCCGCCCGGCCTGCCCCTCCCCACCCTGTCCTGCCCTCTCCCCGCACTCTGGCGCCCCCGACCCCGTCCCCTCCGATGCGCGCGTCGCACACCCCATTCATCACCCGCACAATACCGACAGATCATCGCTGCCTCATTTCGCTGATGGCTCCTGCAGCACTTCGCGTTTATGGTTCTATTAACTGATAGGCGACCCTGGACCCCACGATCCTGGGTCCATATCCGTCAGTTTCCGTATCCGTATCCGTCAGTTCGCGCCGATAAACGCGCACACGCGCGCGCGCGAGGATTAAACTGCGCGTTCGCGATGCGACGCGCAGCCTGATCTAATCGCGCAACTTTTGTCGCTGAAAACCAAATGTGTGACTTTTTTCTATTGATTCCACAAACCAAAGGACATCTAGAATGGCGCTTTGGCTGTCGCTGGAATATTGTTGCATTTTAAAAATCTGTCTTCTCTCTAACGTTCGGAACACGGGATTCTGGATACAAGGCTTTGTGTCACTTCCAAATGAATCCATTTGCAGAGCAGAAAAAAAAAACCTTGATTTTGTTCTGCAAAGTTCCCCACCTGATGACACAAAATTTTCCGACAAAAAATAAAGGAACAGAATGCAACAGCTGGACAACATCCTGGTTCAACCGCGAACAAACAGCTGTTTGACCTTAGTCACGGTAAACTGTGTGTGTGTGTGTGTGTGTGTGTGTGTGTGTGTGTGTGTGTGTGTTTCGCTTCTGTTGAGCACTAAAACAAATGCAATGCAACAATGCAACTTTTGAAACGAGTGCGTTTGTCAGCCGTTTTGTATTTTCTCCTGGGAATCACAAAGAATTCGGCAGAGTCCGCAACCACGCAAAAAAACGGGAGAACTTTGTGGCTTCTTCTATGGACCCCCATTGCAGGTGAATATATCTCAGTTTTTCCTTTTGACCACTGACATCAAATCTTGTCTTTCTCTCTGTAGGTTCCTTGATTCAGGTAAAAAAGAGTCGGTTTGTCCTGTTGACCAGGAAATGGCTTCTTCCTTTGCAAATCGCGGGGCAAAAATCTTCCAGGTTCTAGTTTTGAAAACCGAAGCACCAGTTTTTGGTTGGCTCCGTGTACTCCAACTGCGTGCTTAAATCTGTCAGCTTTTTCTCAGCTTACGCAGCACGCAACGCAGTCGCACGCAGTGCAAAACCAGCCTTCCTTGCAGACACAAAAGTTAAAGAATCATTTTGGGGAGAAAAACAAAAAAAAAATCACCACACCCCACTCTTTCAATGTTTGCGTTGAAAAATGGAGACAGGGCCTCCGCATGCATTGAGCGAATTTTCGCTGTGGATGGGGAGTCAACAGGGTCGTGTTTTCCCATTGATCTTTCACAAAGCATGTGTGTCCGCATCCCCCGGTCCACTTACTCCTCTGTTTATCCTACAGATAGAGACACAGCGACCCACACTTTCTGTGCATATGAATTTTGTCAGAGAATTGGCCCTCTAAATGGGCGACATAGATCAGTTTCAGGGGAAGGAGATGTCGGAGTGGAGAAGCAGGGTTTTGATCGCGCCACGTGACTATTGTGACAGAGTTTTGGCCAGAAAGAGGTGGAATTTACGAGCGGGGCCCGGAAAGCTCGGTTCCTCACAGGACCACCACGCCCTCCTGAAGATAAACTTGTTTTCCCGCTGCAGGTCTTGAACACAAACTCTGGAGAATTGCATGTCTGGTGGAAGGCGAAATAATTTGATTTGCCTCAAAGTCTGACATTTTGTTTGTCTCGTTGAATAAAACCGGTCTTGCAACGGGTTCACCGTCCAAAACTTACTCGCTTACTTACTTACTTTGCTTGTTCCAATCATTGTGAACTTGAATAAACTTCACGAAGTCCAATCTGGAACCTTCGTTGGTTTCATTCAACTGTGGTTTGGGGAAAAAGTAACAATGCTTTGTCGTTGTCAACAACAATAGTTGCTCTCTTTGTCATTCTCAACCTTTGTGATCCCTGGTTCCGAAGAGAATTTGAAGGAGAATTATAGAATAAAGGAGAATAAAGTGCATTGTTTTTCAAGGCCACTTCCAGTTTCTTCAATCAAAGCCGATCTCTGATTAAAATCTTCTCGAGTTTCGAGGCAACTGTGGAGAAGCAGGTCCAGATTTCTGGTTGGAAGTCCACCCCTTTCTGACCTGAGCGCGACTCTTGGGGGTGGGGAGTACGGGGACTGACGTCAACCCAACAAAACGAATCTGTGCAGTGTGCTTGGTGCACCTTGTTGCACAAAATCAAGGGAAACTTTATCTGTCTGTGTTTATGGGGTCAGAAACGTCCGCCCCTGCAGCTGCGTGCGAATGGATTACAACATGCGCCTCACCCTGAGAAAAGCACGTCTGGTCAACAGCTGTTGACACAAGGACCCAGGCCAGCCTCACACTGGATGAGTAAAGCTCCTCTCCACACGTTGACGCAATGTACACGGACGGATTACTATTTGCGAAGGTTATGAGTTTGTCCAAAAGTTGGAAGGACCATCACTGCCCTTGTCGTGCGGAAGTTTCCAGCGGATCTCGGGTTGCAGTCAGGGCGCCCAGCTGCCAGCCTCAGTCTCAGCCTGCACCCGAACCCCCTCCATCCATAGCTCAATTTAGCAGTGTCCATATTTGGGGTGAAGCGGACACATCTCTCCCCCTCGGATCCGCTGGAGTCCGCTATTCAAATAGCCGGTTCACAGATCACCACACTCAGTGGCACTGTTCGTTTTCATGCTCGCAACGACTTATGAGGAAGTGCAAGATGCACTCAACCTGTGGGAAACGGAGTGATTTTCTGACTCACGATCCTGAAAACGAACGGCGCCCAAACCTCGGGGCACGATGCCTTGACATGACTCTGACCCGGAAAACTGCAGTTGCTGCAGAAAAGGACGGGGCGAGGTGAAGATAATTGGGCGTGTTCGGTTTCTCGTCGGTTCGCGACCCGTCATGCGATGTGGACAAGTGGAATCACACCCAGCTCTTGCGGATCCAGAATGCGGGGGATCTCGGTTTGCTCTGCTGTCCAGGTCAAAGGTCAAGGGGTACAGTAATGATAGTTTTGGTGTACAGAAACCCCAAATTCAACTTCAAACCACGCCTGCACGGGTTTGATTTGTGGATTGTCAAGGCAATGAGTTCCCATGGTTCTTCACCAGTTGGGTGTGAGAAGCTTCTGTTGCTGAGTGCAGGACGTCATTTAGATACCACTACTTTTGGCATACACTTGTGTGTGTGTGTGTGTGTGAGTGTGTCTGTCTGTCTGTCTGTCTGTCTGTCTGTCTGTCTGTCTCTCTATCTCTCTCTCTCGATCTCTCTGTCTCTGTTTCTCTCCGTCTCTCTCCCCCCTTTCTTGATTGATACCTCTATTCGTGTCGACGCAATGCCACACCATCCCAACAGCATGTTGTACTCGGACAGACGACACTTCTCCTCTCGCCTCTTGTTTTCTGGGAATCACTTATCTATTCCAGTCAGTTTCAAATGTGATGGGTTTGGCTAATGCAGTGCTGGGAGCTGAGCCGTTATTATCAGCGTTTTCAATGCAGGGCTCGGGCGACGCATCGCTCTGTATGCGCCGGCCCCCACCGCGCGCTTATTTATTCATTGTGAGCGGCAGGGACGGGACGGGCGGATATGAGACTCACAATTGTGCATGATTGTTGGGGAAACTTGTTCGGAATCGAACAAACGTCAACAGCAGCAGTAGCAGCATCGTTGTGGTTTGGGGTGGTGGATCCAGGGGCACAACACCCAGCCACCTGTCTCCAGGCTCATGGAAATTTTGAATCAATCCCCCAAAACCTTGCACCTGATTTTGAAATTTGTGTTCTGCCTTGAGAGGTCAAGCCCCCCCCCCTCACAAAGTTCTAGATCCACCCTGCGGTCCCGAGGCTTCACAATGAATGTGGTTGCAAAGTCGCAACGTTAAAGTTTGCGCTTAACTCTGCGTTCAAGCTTCTGAAGGAATGCAGCTTGGTCTGAAAATATGAAGTCACCAGGAACAGGGCTCAGTCCAATATTTTCCTTCGGAACTGCAGGTTATGACTTACCAAAATTGGGCCTTGCAGACAGCACGCAAAGTTTCCCTTCAAAAGTTTCGACTGCATGAGAGGGGTTCCCACAACAGCTGCAAGTGCAGCTGAGCATGTATCTGAAGTTCTGTGACCCTTTAATAGATCTACCTCGTAGCAAGCAATGTTTTCACGTGTCAAGAACTGGCTGAGTTTCGTCTCTCGAGCACAAATCTTTCCTATGGAGAAATTCGATCAGAAACAACCAGACAATTTCTGAAATTGTTTTCACGCTGCGAAAAATAACAATTCGTGCTTCCACCACGACAATGCCGACGGCAAAAAACAACTGACAATTCGAAACTGTTTTTCTTTTTTCTATGGCTCAAAATGCCAATTGAGACAAAGACGACTTTTTGACCCGAAAAGGAAAACAAACTGTGGCAACCACAACAAAAGGAAATCTGATCACTTTTTGTTTGAAATCAAACAAATGCACGGAAATTTTTTGAAACAAAGAAATCAGGATATTCGCATCATGAGAAAACTGGGAAGTGTGTGGCACATATTGAGGCCTGTTTCGCACAGAACGCACAGTGCCTCTGGGCTGGTGAACGGGGCTCTCGGGGGGGGGGGGGCGGAATGGGCACAAAGTGCGTTTTTGCGTGAACAGGGACGAAATATAGCTGATTTAAGCTTTTCACCCCCGGGTTTTTCTTGTTCTGACAGGCTGAGTTTGATCAAACCATCCTGTTTGTGTCGGAGGTGTAAAATAACATGCAGGTCTGACTATCTGCACACCGCATCTGCACTGGAGTTCTGAACCTTTTCGCACTGATCGTGAAACGAACAAACGCTTGATCATCAGAACTCGTAAAGAACAAGTTTCACTGACCTGTGTGGACTGGAATCGGCGTCCTGGCGTGACGTATGACATGACGTGTCTTGACGTGGGGTCACGTGTCCTGACATGACGTGGCGGATCCTGACGTGATGTATCTTGACGTGTCTTGTCGCCCATCTCAGAACGCAGGGAACAGACCTCAAACTCTGGTCGCACTGGTTGGGTTCACGCTGACTACACTGCACAACGTATCCCACTGCGTCGCTTGAATGTGTCTCGACGCAACCAGTGTGGACGCGCCTCAACCCATAGTCTACAGTAGTCTATTCCTGGAAGCAGACACGAACAAAATCCTCCGTCAAAGCTCTGCCATTCTGACGCCGGGGCAATGGGCGCGTCACCGTCTGACCCGCCCAGGAACGCGATACAGGACGTGATCAGTGTAAACATGGCCTTAAACTTTGCGAACAGCACCCAGCTTGGGTTCAGGGAACCACATCCACAGTCCCGCAGACAGGCGTCAGAAATCGCTATTGTATCCGACGGGTAACGGCGGTCCGCATTTATACCGTTTAGCCAAATCCCTGCACCACGCCGCAGAATAGGAATCAGTCGGATAATTTGCTTGTGCTGTATAATTTTGGAGGGTGAAGATTTGATTTACCATTTTTATTTGAATACTAGGGAGCGTCGCGCATAATGCTATGGCGGCGACGGCGGCGACGGCGGCGGGCGGGGGCGGCGGGGGAGAGGTACGGTACGCACGGGTCGGAGACCAGCTGTTCTCCCTGCCTTCCGTAACGCCGTATGGAATGAAAACGCGACGGAAATGCGGAGAGAAACAGCCAGGGCGCGTTCAGTGAATTGAAGCCTTCGTGAGACGGCAGTGATGAAGACGAGGATCCACGAAACGAATTGTGTGTGTGTGTGTGTGTGTGTGCGTGCGTGGGACAGAGGGACAGACAGACAGACAGACAGACAGACAGACAGACAGACAGACAGACAATGAGAGAGCACAGGGAGAAGAGAGAGACCGAGAGACCGGGAAATCTTTCCAGGTTTCATTTTGAGACACACTTCACGTTCTTTCTGCACACGTGCACGTCTGTTCTCTGCCGAAAAACTGACAGAACCGATCGAGATATGAAGGTATTTCATCATTTGAAACCCAAACAGAGAAAGGAGTTTGACAGATCACAGAAGTCAGAAAACAAACTCGGGGGCTCGTGTTTGTTTGCCCAGCATCCTTCTGTCATTGCTTTTTGAGAATGTATATTTTTGGGATAAACACGAGAGATATTTGATACTGCTGTGGACATGGTTGTACAGGAGTGAATACAGCCCTTGGGTCTCAGTACATCTGTGCTTACATGCGAGTTCAAAAGTAGCAACTGTCCAAATATGTAACTTTGGTAGGAAAACAAGGGGCTTGTTGTTCGAGGCTTCCGATGGCTTCTGAGGCAGAGAAGCTCCACTGGATCCAGGAGGGAACTTGGAGCGGCATCGCCCCTCGACCCTTCAACCTCTGTCCCCAACCCAGGAAAAATACCCTTTTCCCAATTGTTGATATTTTAGTTAAAGGTAGGCTGTCTGAGCCTCCAAATCAAAATTACCTCCCCAACCCACGACTCATTGTGACACTCTGAGGGTCAGTCGCCTGCTGAGACCAAGGCTGGTCCTCCTGCCTGGACCCACCCTGGGTACCTTTGACAGAAGGGGGCAACAGGCGGATCGACTTGGTGTTCGTGCCGTTTGCAGCTGTTGGTTGCTTGTTGGAATGTTGGAGGCTGACTCGGGGGCCCGCGCCTGGCGCCCGTGCCCACACACGCGCACACGCACGCACACTTGCGCTCACACGCACAGTGCAACGATGACAACATCTTGCATTTGTTCCCCTTCTCTTCATCCCCGTACTGAAAAAATATGTTTCTCCTGTTTGTCACATCATGTGAGGCCAACTCTGTCAATTCCCCTGAGCTGTAGCAAGTGGGTCCAAAGACACCCTGAACTCTCTGTGCATCAGACAACAGAGATTACTCAGCACCAATGAAAAACACGACTTGTAGATCTATTGAGAGGACACCAGTTTTTGTCTTTTCTTGCACCACAAATAATATTTCTTCAGCAGCTGTTTCAATTTTGGGTGACTTGGTCGGAGAGTTCTGGGCCAGGATCCCACAAACAAAATGTCTTCCCCCCGCCCCGGTAACTTCCCACTCTGTCGCTTTAAATCTCCTGAAAAAGTTCATGATCTGCACTTTTTTGCGAGAAACTCGAGCCTGTGTCACAGAGAGCTCAGTGTGTTGCGAGGCCGCGCACTTCCTTCCTGTGGAACAGAACCCGTCCGGTGTCAGCGCGGAGGGGACAGACCTGTGTGTATCGCTTTCTTCTCAGGCAACAATCCTTTCTTATTCAGTCTTTACCTGTGAACCAAACTTTTCTGAACTCAAAGAAAAGGTCGTGCGTGAAGAAACTTTGATTGGTGTTCTCTTCACAACTTTGTTGCTTCGCTGGTCAGAACTTCGCTTTTTGACCTGCATGTGAATCCCGGCCAATTGTCACTGGACGCGTCTCCCCATTGCGTCCGTGTCCAAGATCACCAAAACTACGTCGACGCAGAGAAGGCAGTTGAGCGACATGACGCATTTCGGGTGAATGGGGATTCAGCACATAAAAGAGGTTCTGAGTCGGAAGAGCTGACACCGAGGATCAGGTCCGGCATCTGGTCAATCGAGCGCGACTTCAACATGCTTTTGTTGAAAGCAGAATTGGAGGGATGACAAAATTTTTCAGGAGCCAGTCCTTGGATCAGCTCTCGAAAATTGATTTTTTTTCACTCAAAAATCACGCGTGGCCCTGTCCCCTGGTTGGACTATGTGTGACCCACTTTCTGTTGTTGTTCCGACAGTTGTGCGGTTGATGAAGTGGAGCAGCGATGATTCGGAGCGTCCCTGATTACTTCTGCACTTTGATGTTTCCCAATCAATATGGCTGGACCACCCGCTTTGAGATGTCATGCTGGGGCCTGATGCACGAGGGGCGCGACGTAGAACATAGATTTCCTGAAAGCGACGTGCGTCGTGTTCGTGCAGTGGGCGAAAACATCAACAGGGGTTTTCACACAGATGACGCGGCGTCAAAATTTTGATGCGACGTCAGGAACAAACTGAACTGTTTTCTTGCAGCTATCCATTGCTTATCATGTGAAAAAATGTTTGACGCTCAGCGTCAAAAAATCTGCGTGTGTGAAAACCCCTGATGGGCGCTGCGTCGCAAAAGGGACGCGTCGTGCGTGGCGTCCCTGTCATGGGCGCTGTGTCGCGCGTAGGACGCGTTGTGCGTCCTTGCTTTGGGTGGCGCATCGCAAAGTCAACGTGGCCGCGGTTGACTTGAAGAAGGAAACAACGCCATGCGCATCCAGTGTGAACAAGGTGCTAAGTGTCCGAACTTGCCTTTGCAAGGACAAAAACATTTCCTTCGATGGTCACAAATACCATTGAAGGGACCTTGACCAAACGCACTTGCTCAAGCCCAAAAAACTTTCTCCCACCAATCTAACCAAGGACAAAAAATTCAATTCTCACATCAACTCGCCCATACGCGCGCGGAGCAGACATCTGTTGAGCAGAGGCTGCAACAACAACTTTCTCCGTGTTCCTGCCCGTGCTCTGCTCTCACTGGTTCAGAGCCTCCGTGACAGCTCGCAGTGCTCACCGCCCCTCCCCTCCCCTCCCCCCGCCTGATGGATTCTGAGCCCGGACTCCTATTCCGGATTCCTCTCTTCCGGACTCGAGCGAGTGTGGAATTTCTGCGGGTCGGGGGGTCTCGTCTTTCTCAGAGTCGTTTTTATTCTCAAGGAGACGCGATGTCCCGGGACGTGTTGGTGAAGACAACCTGGAGTTGCTGGGGAAACCAGAGACAGAAGCACAGGGCCAATAACTGCGTTGTCAAGTCAACTGATATTCCTGAATCGCACCAATGCTTGTCTTTGGAAAGCACAATTGTTGGACGTGCGCCTCATCTCCCCTTTTTCGTGCTGTTTTTGCCTTGTTTTGTCCACCGTCCGAGTGACAATTTTGGAAGAAGAGCAGGACTCGTGTCTCCTCTCCCTTTACATCCAACTGCTGGATTTGTCCTGTTTTGTCCACAGCCCATCCTCACCCTCACCTTGGTCCCAAGGTGAACAGCACAGAACAAAGACACCTCTATCAAGAAGAGTAACCCCATGGTCACACCGCTTGCGCCAGGGCATCACGCACACGAAAGTCACAGCGCACCAAAATGGGGCTCATGTATGTCTATGGTTGTGTTCACACTGAAGTGCATGTGTGCCACCATGATGGCAGATGGGTTCCAACCCCAAATGTGTGCTGGCGTATGGTGCGTGATGCGCTGGCGCACGCGGTGTGGCTGAGGGGTTAAGGTGAGTTTCTGAATGTACTGATTTGTTGGTTTTCGCTGTTGCAAATCCCTTGCGTTCTCAAAACGTACTTGCAGACACTTGTGTGAGAAAAGTTTTCCTGTGGGTGGATGTGAACTCTGGACGTTTGGAAAGTCACGCCTTCGGTTTCTGTTTCTCTCGCACTGTCCAACGGCCGCAGCAACAGAACTCTTTCTCAACCAGAGTTCTCAATTTCAAAGTCATTTGTAGGAACCATTTCTCTCGCCTGTGTGAACCCTGACGTCAACTTCATTTGCGTCTAAAATTGTCTTTGTCCTGCTCAGCCACAAATGCACGACCAATCACAAGACAAGTTTGGACGTTCAGTGGGACCGCGGTGAAACTGCAGGGAAGTTTGCAGCAGATGTGCTGAGTGACCGCACAGCTGGAGTATCGCCGACGCACTGGGGTGAAAGTTTATCTCGTCTAATTTGTGTCTCGTAATGAGAAGATCAGAAGATCAGAGATGCGATCTGGGATCAGCGGGGCTGGATACAGCGCTACCAGCGCAGAACACGTGGTGCAATGGTCTCAACGACCTTTGTTTCCTCTCTCTGTCTCTGTCTCTGTCTCTGTCTCTCTCACCACAGACATTCTTTCTCACTCTCTTTCAGACTTTTTCTCCCTGTGTCTCTGTCACACACTCTGTCTCTGTCCCCGACTCTCTCTCTCACATCCTCTCTTTCTCTGCATGTCTCTCTCTTTTTCTCACACACTCACATGCACACATACCGCTGAGGATGTTTGGTCTCAATTCAACTCCAAGTGCAGATTTGGCAGATTTGCTTTTTGCTTTTCTTCTCATCAGAGAGTCTCTCTTCTATCACTCCCACGCTCTTCAGCTGCTGTACCTCCCACCCCACCCAACCCTGCAGGCATTCCCTCCCACTTCTGGGAACCTGCAGGCCCTGCCGTGAAACCCACGCAAATGGGTCCGAAGCACCGCTCAGGTCGTTGTCCCCATTCCCGGAATGCGCACCTCAAACACGAAAATCCTTGTAGACTCTTCGGCCCCATGATATGAAATTCAAATGTAGCCCCGCATGAGCTTTTGCAGTTTTGCCAAACCCATTAGCATTTCCATAACGACGGTGCCTGGCTTGACTTAACACCCTTCACGAGGCACGCAGCTTGTTTGGAGAACGCGAGGGAACGTCGTTTGATTGCTCCATATATCATAAATAATATTGGGCCCCTTAACCCCGGCTCTCCCCCGTGGTTGGTTGTAATGGAGGCGAGATGGCCCCTTGCGGTGTTGTCAACAGGTCGCGAAACCCCTCAACGGCCCCAGGAAACACACGTTTTGTTGGGTTGATGATGAGTCGAATGGTCCCTTGCACTCGATCAAAAACACAGATGGTTTGGGAAAAAGTATTCTCTCAAAGTTGTTCGTGTGTGGGAGGGTGCCGTGGGTGTGTTGTTTGTGTATGTGTTTCCTGTGTGTTCGTCCTGTGTGCGCGTGTGCGCGTGTGTGCGTGTGCGCGTGTGCGTGCGTGCGTGTGTGCGTGTTTGGGCTCCTGGCAGAAACACTGCTTCTAAACGCTTCCCCCCAAGACAGGCCAGGTGTAATGCAATGGCCAGGCGCAAGAAATCAGCAGTCACGGGCTGAGGGGTCCCACGATTCTGCCAAGGGTCAGGCAGGTCTGGCCTCAGGCTCCTTTCTCCCTACCTTGTGCCTGCTTTTTTCAACTGACATACTGACATCAGAACTGACCACAGGCTAGATCTACTCCGAAGCTTGAAATGAGGAGAGCCATGCCTGGCCATTTCAAGTCCTCACCCAAAAAGACTTGACACCCGTGTGTGGAAATACCCTTGCCTCCTCATTTCATTCCACCTGGTCTCCTCAGGTCCTGAATCCGTACCTGGTGATCGCTTGTGTGTACCAGAAGCGTTCAGGTCTTTTACCTTTTCAGACTTATGTTCCACTGGGGTCCAGCACTGTTGAACATCCTCAGGCCAGTGTCGTCAAAAACGAAGCCACTTTGGTTCCTGGTTCCATCGTGATGCGTGACTCGGTAAATTTTGCACAGCGTCCAGCTGCACAAAATTGTCGCTCCGTCTGAACTGGGGTTGGGTTCGTGTGTTCAGGCTCAGTCTGACCCACTGATGCGTTTTTGTGTCATTTTGAGAACAACATTGATGGCATGAAACTGGATACGGGGCGGTGATATCCAACATCCACGGAGTATCAGCAGCTTCCATTTTTGCAATGGCTGAAGAAAGTGTTTCCTCACCACACACAATGCACACACAGATGCAACAATAATATCTCCACAAAATATCAACAATAACTGGCAGATTTGTTGTGATAAGGGATGGAAACAAATGTATCCGTCTCGTCTGGTCGCGAAATGCGTGAGGAGGGAGAGGTACGGCCATTTATATTTGGCTGCGGCACGGGGCCTTTTTGCATTAGAAAATCCCTTCTGTAAGGAACAGAATTGAAATAAGGCTGATAATATTGTTGTGGTGTATAATTTTCTGACTAAAAGATTTAAATTACTGTGTCATTTGTATAATACATACTATATATGAGCATATAAAAGACCGGGCCAAACACAGATGTCATGTTTAAATGCGCCGGGCTAAACCATTCTCAGACACCGGCGCCGGCCTGCGCGCGTACATGCAAACAGGTTGAGAGAACAGTGACTTCACGTGGAGGAGTGTAGACAAATGCCCTTGGTCTTCGTCGACACACCATGCACTGCATTCTGCGCTGAGCGACTGCAACCGGAAGTGTCTTTTTTGCAATGGAGGTTCTGGTGTCGTGTGACTTGGCAATTGCGTCTGCGCGTCGAGCTTGCCTCCTTCCGTCCACATCGAAAGGGACCTGTCCCGTCCATTGTTGCTGGTTTCTGAACGCTTCTATCCGTGTTCAGTTTTGAACAGATCTTGACCCTCTCTAATTTTGGAAAATCTTGTGGGTTTCCATCTCGCTTGTAATTCCCTGAAAACAGGTCAAATTTACCCCGGATGTGGAACATTTGCTGTATTCATTGTTGTGATGTTGCGCCGTTTTGAGGACTTGATTTTGCTTTAGCTCGCCGTGAAAACGCACGTGCGGCGCGACAGTTGGTTCAGCTAATGCCTTGTATAAATGAGCTTCATCAGATTGTAATGGATGGGATTGGAGAGCAACAGTGAATACAGAGTCTGTGGAATTCTAATCGGCCGTTGTGGCTGGAGCTGGAGCTGGGGCTGCAGTGGAAGGGACTGCCTGATGCGTAGAGTAACTATTGCTGCAGTTTTACTGCAGATTTTGTGGAGTCCGAAGCCTGGGACTTCGCAAACCCAAGTTCACCACAAGCAAACAAGTGATAAGCCGTTGGGCCACTTGACGGAATCATGCACAGGAGTTTCTTCAGACACAGGAGAGGAGGAAATCGGACGCGCCCAAACGTGCAGCGTCACAAATGTGCAATCAGCTCAGGATGAAAGACTCGAGTTCACACACCACGGGGTTCACAAGAGCCTACAGGCTGGGAATCGCATCAGTTCATGAAGATTTTCATCTCAGACCACTTCAACAAACAGGATCTTCCTTCACATGATATTCACCCTCTTCTTTTCTTCCTACTTCCCTGCTTGGATTCTCACTCCATGGTCCCAAAGATTCTTCCCTACGTCTCCCAGGTTTCTTGTTGGGATCGTCCCTTTTTGGTCTCCGGATCCTCCTCAAAGATCACTTCAGGTTCCTCTCACAGATCCAGTTCGATCTTCTCCTCCGAATTCCCTTGTGTCCTCCCTGCAGATCCTTCACCCCCCCCCCTGTGGACCCCCAGAATCCTTCCTGGGCCTGGATCCTCCCGAAGATCCTTCCCTGCAGATCTCTTGTACAAGGCTTTCCCCAGAAATCTCCACCAGTAGATCCTTCCTTGGAATCCCCAGCCCCGTCCATGGATTCCCCAGATCCTTCCCGTGGATCACCGCTCATATAGATCCTTCCCTGCAGATCCCTGACACATGGTTTTCCGCCGCTCACTGCCCCGACCGCGGAGTGACAAGTAATCTGTGGAAGCGCTGGTCAGGCGACACTTGATTACCCCCGGGGAATTGCCTCATCGCTCCCGGCGCCTGGTGCGAGGTGCGGCGGAGCGGCGAGGGGGATGAGCCGGGGGCGGAGGCGACGGAATGGCCGGGGGAGTGATCCGGGGGAGACAGAACAAAGTGCGGCGGCGAGGGGGATCAGCCCAGGCCGGGAGAATTGGGGTGCGAGGGGTGGCGCATTGGGGCGACCCGAGCAGGTATAGAACGCACGACGCCCCGCTTCGGTCCGTCTCGGCTGCTGTGGGGCTCACTGGACTTTTGAACCTTCTGGACCTCTGGATCCCTTGACCTCCAGATCCAGACCCTTGGTCTCCCAGTTTCTCAAAACCTGGAACCACAGACCACTTGATGCGCAATCGTCTGGACCCCCAGGCTCCAAACCCTGGACACCTGAACCTCCAGACCTTGGATACCAAGACCCTGACACCCCAAGACCCCCAACTCACCGGTCACCAGACCCCTGGACCCTAGACTCCAAACCTCTGGACCCCCAACCCCCAGACACCGTACCACAGACCCCTGAAATCCCCGACCCCCGGACCCCCGGACCGCAACCCCCGACCCCCTGGACTCCCCAGCCCTCAACCCCCCGGATCCGCGTCCCCTGCTGCAGTGTCGCGGACGATTCGCACTGACACTAATCCTTCCGTAATGACACAACTCTGTTGCTGCGCGGGGCGGGAGACGTGACCGGGGGCTGCGGTGCTGTGGGGCGGAAACAGGACGAAATGGAACAGAAGCGCCATGACAGATGCGTCAGCGCCTCCGACAAGTTTGTCTCCAAGGTCCAATCGAGAAACCTCACCAGACTTCAGGTTTGGGGCAAGATCATGGCGTCTTTACCTCGAGTATTTTTCACGAGCATGGGACAAAATTGTATGAATCGGCAAATGCACCAACTGAGTGGGCTGGTTTCTGAGCACCAGGTACAAGCAATTTCACGCACAAATGTCTCTTGTGCCAGATTTACACTCAATGCGTCAAGTATTTTTGGCCTGCAAGGGGCCCATTTGGGTTGCGTCGACGCAACGACGCGGCATCCATGGACGTGCGTTTTGACACATGCAGTGGGAAACATGTTCGAGAGCACATCCAGGATCTGATCAAGCGGCGACCCTTGGGGCAAAACGACAACTTGGAAATTGCAGACAACTGGAAAAGGTTGCACGTGTGAAGGGTGCAAAAAATCCTCGCACGACAGGGAAGCCCCTGGCCCCAAACCCCAGGCCCCCATAGCCTCCCTCCCTGGATCCACTACGGCTGTCTTGGCAGGATGACGCAGAGTGCAGAGAGCAGAGACAACAGATGTTGATTCGCCCCCTCGCTTGCACGTCGCCCCTCAACCCCCCCACTTCCGCAGGACGCGTCGATCTCTGGAGTGAGTCCGGGTGACGCGACGCTAATTGTGTGTCGCCTCGAGGCGCGAGAATCTCATCGGCGGCGGTGGTCAGGTGTGAGGAGCCAATCACAGGGCCAGGTGCGAAGAGTGGGGACAGAGGAGTGTGAGTTGGAGAGATACAGAGACAGAGACATCTGAAGAGACAGTCAGACAGAGAGACAGTCAAGTGTGAGGAGCCAATCACGGGCTGGGTGCGACAATTGGGGACAGAGGAACGTGAGTCACAGACAGACAGACAGACAGACAGACAGACAGACAGACAGACAGACAGACAGACAGACAGAGAGACAGACAGACAGACAGACAGGTATGAGGAGTAAACAATCGCGACGCCAGGTGCGAAGCTGGGCAACGAGGGGTGCGAGAGAGACTGTTCTGGCGAAAAAACAAGATCGAGATCCCCCCCCCCGCCAAAAAATTCTACTCTTCCCCGATCGTTCACATTTCAATGTTACAAAGTGGGAGACTGCTGTCTGTGGAACTTTCTCCTCGTTTTCACCTCATCACGGAATATCTTTTGAGACAAGGGCGCACCACGAACAAGCCGGAGCATCATACTCGGAAAGGATAAGGTTGCGAAAATATGCTGGCGGGAGGAGCAGATTTCGAACCAAACACCACACATTTCTGCGGACATACGCACGTAAATTCTCACAGCGTTTTTGTGGCGCCTGTCTTACGTTCTCAGAACCTTGTCTCCTGGAGGTGTTTCACACAAAACTGTGTTCAGAACTCGGTCCAAGAGCAGCAGCGTTTGTGCTGGCGTCACCGAGACCAGACCACAAACCGCAGCTTTGTGTCTCTTGGTGTTGCAGGTGCGACCGTGGTGCCGTGTACTACAAGGTGACATGGGACAGAGAACAAAGGTACCGCGGCTGGGTGACGGCACATCTCGTGTCGGACACAGCTTGGTGTGGAGACAGCACCTCAACCACAATATTCAGAGAGAGAGAGAGAGAGAGAGAGTGAGGAGAGAGAGAGAGAGAGAGAGAGAGAGTGTGAGAGTGAGAGAGAGAGAGAGAGAGAGAGAGAGAGAAAGAAAGAAAGAAAAAGAAAGAGACAGACCAAATCTTGATATTCCGTCCAGTGCTGGTGTAAATAGATGACATGGATTTCCATGATTCACGGCATGTTGGCGTCGCAATGCTTCAAATTGCAAGCGCTCACGCAACTGAACTGATCCAACGAACAAAGTTTTTCCGCGCCAAGATTCCTGAGGTCGGGCGGTGAATTTCTCTTTCGAAGAAATGCCAACACCACATCAACACTTGGGACTTGGAGCAATTCAACACCTCGTACTCGCGTACCGCACCAACAAACATGCACAAAACACGTTTACGAGTTGAACCGCATGCATCTGCGTCTGACCCCGCAGGACCTCCCGGCTCCGGGCGGGGGTCCCCGCCTCCCGGCGCGCTGTGCCTCGTGGCGCCGGGGAACATGCGCCTCCGCCCGGGAAGCGGGCCCCGGGGTCGTGCCCGTCCCGACCCGAGGCTGTGTTCACGTCAGTGCCGAAGATCCACGCTGTGAGACCGTACACGGTTCCGGGGGAGAGTTGCCGAGGGCGAATGGGTGGGTGAGTCACTGGGCGTGTGGTGGAGGGTGGGGCTGCGGAAAGCCAAAATTGTGGTCAAGTGAGACTTTTGACAGGCTCGCCGCAACACTGAGCAACCGCCGTGGTACCACGTCCAACCGCTGCGATTCCTTTCACTCCATGGCACCAGAACAACACCCTCACACGTACTTCTGGCTTCGCTTCACAAAAGTTCTCTCCAGATCACATCTATTTTTCTTGGATTCACATTTCCAATTTTCACCCCATTTCCAAACAAGGTTCAATACATCCATTGATAAAAAAATGGATTCCTTTCCGCCTGATTCTTGGCAGTGCGTCGCGTCGTGTCGTCGTGAGGACGGATCGCGCGTGGGGAATCCGCCCAGGCTCAGCGACGGCGCCCCTGTACTCATCCCATATGCATAACTAATACCCAACAATTCCGCGAATGTTGCTGCTGAGGTCGGTCCGCCCTTCCATCGTTTTTTTATGTTCCTCACCCTCATCCTCAGAGCGTCGTCAGAATGGGTTCACACCGGACGCGATGCATCTCTGGCGGAGTGTGTGTGTGTGTGTGTGTGTGTGTGTGTGTGTGTGTGCGCTCAGCCGGCTGTTCAAAGTATCAGTCATGGACCCTGCAAACGGACACACGATTCTGTCGCTCTGACACCGGGCGTCGTTTCATTGTGAAAATGTGAAAGAAGCGGGTGAAATGAAACTCTGAGCTCTTGATGTTCCCAGCCCGAAAACTACAAAACAAACCCCAGCCACAGGTTTTCCTTTACGGAAAGAGCGGGACCTGGTTTCTGTTTGGCTTGCGAAGTTCTTCAAACGTGGCGGGGGCAGCCAAACTTCAATCTTGAAAATTTTAACGTGCAAAACGTACGCTTGTGCCTGCGACACAAAATAACAGATACAAAAAAAAACAGGAGTGGAAAATTGAACTTTTCCTGAGTCAGGAAGGCTCAGGCCCCACGAGGCCTGCCCTGATCCGCCAAAGAATTGACGCGAACACAAAATTTCAGATTCAGTCGTCGTGCCCCACACTGTGGACCCTGACAGCACAAGGTGTTCCCAGTTTTCTCCATTTCCGCGCAAATGAATGCGACGAAGCCTCCAAAGTTTGCAACTCTACCTGACATTTGCAACGGCACAACAGAACCCCCAGGAAGAAAAAAAAAAGCTTCGTGTTTGGTTTATCCGCTACAGAAAACATCTGAGTCATGTTCCCGCATCTATCAACATCGTTATTGCACTAGCAAATGTGTGGAATATGCAAATAAACGTGCAACTTTGCCCTCTGGTTGTTTAGACAGTTATAACTGTCATCCAATTGCATTTAAACTGGTGCCCGGGGACGCGGGCACGGAACGTGTTCCCGGTCGTGATGTCGAAAGGCGCGGGGTACTGCCGCCTGGCGGCCCGGCCGGATACTGAGTGAGCAAGTACATCGAGTGCGGAACACACAGGTCTCCTGGCTCATCAAACTTGGGAAAGTTTTGCGAGAAAGTTTCAGGTGAAGACTTTTTGCCTCGAGCAAGGAAATGGGTTCAAGAGTCGATATTCAAGAACCAAGAGAGACAGGTGGACACCGAGCTGATTTGGATCAATCTTCATTCAATTATCTCAGCAACAACTTCCAAACTTGACTGTGAACGAGAAACACCTGTTCTCAGCAAAGCAGGCTCAGGGACTTTGGGTCAAAGACTTCACAACGACCGCCAGGGATGGGGACCACCTCAGCTTTATGTCTTTGGTGCAAACTCAATGGGGGATAAATTTGTTTGTTCCAGGGTCATGGCTTGGCCCCCTGGATCTGCCTCTGCCCGTGCACATTTCCGGGGTTTTCATCCAGCGATACTCCATGGCTGGTATTCCTCAATCCAGTTCTGACTCCAGTGTTTGAGGCAGCAATTGTTCATTGCGTGCTCGCGGGTGGTCCACCATTCCGACTTGGGTCCTGTGCTCACTCCAATCAGTCGGACGGAGCCGAAATGTTCTCGTTCCCGCCATAACGCCGTCGGATAACAATATCAACGGAAAATAACACACATCAAGAGAAAGAATAATGTGACTTCTATGAAAACATGGCCTCTGCTTCTGTGGATACCTTCCCGTGACGCTGTGAGAAGTTTGTCCTCATCACAGACTACGTTGTGGCCCCTGATATGGCAAACCAGCCACAAAACAGCTTGAAAATGGAGGGTGTCAACATACTGCCGCAGAGTCCATACGAGAATGGGCCTTTTATTCACATTATGCTTTGGGACCATTTTCGTATCGGCTTGGATCTAAGTTCCCAACACAAGCAAAGTTCCAGCAGCTCTGAGAATGAACCACTCGCACTTGTTGTTCCCAACCTGACATTGTGCGTGAACCCATTGAAGAAGGTTCTGACTTGAACCAGGGTCCTGCAGCTACGGGGGTCCGGCCCACGCACACGCTTCAAAAAGGGGTGACTCAGTGCAGTGCACCGCGCAAGGTGCTCCAAATCCAGCCTGATCAGAAGTCCCCACCACAGCTCCAGGTTGCGAATCTCGCAGCTGCCAAATCCCACCTCTCAAGCGCTGAGTCCCGACCTACCATTGCCCAGGCTTCCCTTCTCCCGTCTTCCAGGTCCTTTTCTACCCAGGTCCTCCACCACCTCCCATGCAGGCCCCCACCTCCCTCACCTGATCCACACCCCCCCCCTTCGCCCTGTGCCCCACCTCCCTTCGCCCTGTCCCCCACCTCCCCTCACCCTGTCCCCCACCTCCCTTTGCCCTGTCCCCCACCTCCCCTCCCCCTATCCCCCACCTCCCCTCGACCCGGTCCCCCACCTCCCCTCGCCCAGCCCCAATCAGAGCGGTTCCCCTATTCATCTCCACTGCCATCTTTACCTCGCTTAATCTTCTCATTTGATGACATAAATTGGCTGTGATAAACTTTAACCCCAATTTGAAAGGGTTCTAAATGGCATGGATCGGATCCGGGGGCTTTGCCATTGCACGGTCAAACGGTTTTTATCTGCAGCCCTGATTTGCATAATGACCCTGGTGCGGCCTACGCGCTGTGATCCTGTTGCCACAGCAGGAGAATCGCTGAATTGGTGCGATTTACAGAGGAAGCGACTTTTGGCTTCATGCAGCATGTTCCTCCAAACAGTTCCTCCCAAATTCCTGACATTTTCATGTCAGAAACACAGTCGCTTGGGGAAGGCTTGATGCTTTTGGTCACATTGATTCCACGTCACAAAGATTTTTGCTCTGGGAGAGGGTTGATTTTTGAAGTTCTTTTGTCAGTCGCACTGAAAGCGTTGCATGTACAGAAAAAGAATTTTAATGTGTATGCCGTGGCAACGTGGAAGTTTTCAATGACTGGGGCGAATATTGGAGTGCTTCAAGCCCTGTGTGGGAGCTTCAGAGGGTGATTTCAGAAAGAAAAGGCGATTGTGCAAAGTTTTTGCAACTTCTGCGGGGAGTGAGATCTGTCAGGAAGTAAAAAAAATCCACACGCTTTTTCTTTCTGAAATCACCCTCTGAAGCTCCCACACAGGGCTTGAAGCACTCCAATATTCGCCCCAGTC
>JAAUXT010016858.1_pt1 | contig 29693 bp, 28 predicted proteins | sample 7278171 | NCBI WGS metagenome assembly JAAUXT01 (sample SAMN14350112, study PRJNA611818) | marine sediment metagenome | isolation source: surface marine sediment (1.8m) | place: French Polynesia: Moorea | collected 2018-08
TCTATCAATGTTTTAATTGTTCATTTACGTCAGGGCATTCACCCCTCGTGGCCCCCCCCCCCCCCCCCATGGCCCGAGTCGTGGCTTTTCTCGTGCGTGATGATGCACCGTACATCGAGCGCCAATGGTTTGAGGTGCTCATCTGTTGCGGCTAAATCAGCCCTGACCAGACAGGGGGGAGGCGGACGGACCACCTTGCTCTGCGGAATGCTGAAGCTGCTCCCAGATGACGGATTTGTGACCCCCCGCGCCTGTGAGAATGTTGGCCTGCGTGCCACACATGTGCGAAAAGGATTGCACTTGTGTTTGACAACCAAGAGAGATGATGGGTTCACCGCTGTTCAGTTTTGCCGTGCAGGGGAGGATCCGAGAACCTGTCCCGTCTCTCCCACTGCAAATATTTTGCCCCCCCCCAACTCACGTAAGCGTCTGGACACCTGAAACTGGGCGAATTTCACTGTGTGCGCACACACACGCACACACACACACACACAATGTATTTCGGGTGGCTGCATAGAATGCTCCGTTTACAGAGCACACACACACACACACACAACACACATACACACAACACACATACACACAACACACATACACACACACACACACACAATTTATTTCTCAAGGATATACAGAATGCTCCGTTGGCAGAACACACACACACAAACACACACACACACACACACACACACAATCTCTGAACGGTTCATGAATCCTCCCCTGACGTCAGCATTGAGCGCCCCCCCTGCCTGCAGGGAAAGGAATTCCCTGTCTCGTTTGAGAAGTCGCCTCAGTAAGACGGGGCCTGCACTTCATCCCCCTTTTGTTCCCCCTTGACAGCTGTAAATCCCCCGTTGAAAGCGTCGGACTGATCCCGGCTTCTCCCGCGCCATCCCGCGGGAAGCTGCAGTGGGACGGGACGCACCGTGTTCACCCGTGTGCAGGACGCACCTTTCGCCGAAAATTGAATATGAAAAGTGGGGGTGCATCTTTTACCTGGGGACGAGTTTACCTTTGCTTCAGCGGGACCTTGGTAGCTCAGTGCCAGAAAAACAGGAAACTGTTGGGGCACGTCTAGCGTACCAGTATTAGTGCAACGAGAACACGGGTGAATACGGTAACTGTGGAGTATCTGGGTCTGGAGAGATGGGGCGGAGATTCAAGGCTCAATTCCCACCTGCATTTCCCGTTGTTTCCTGGTTCCGTTTGCATCAGGTCGTTTCCCGCGAAATCCTGCACACTCTGCAATGCTGAAGTCTGAATGCTGAACAGGGAAGATCTGTATATCCCTGGACAAATCCACCGAACCTCGTGGTACACCAGTCGGAATGTTGTTTTGACCTGAGATACTCCAGCAGTACAACGATGATGAGAAGATACCTGATTGAAATGACTTATGAAATGGTACTCGGCGACCTGTGCCGTTTTGGGGGCCGTCTCGACAAAAACCAAACAGTGTTATTACTGGAACAAAGTATGTTCTAGGAATGCAGCCTGTGATTTGTCATAGTGATTCTTGGCAAGCGACTCGGGAGGCGAACAGGTGTGTTGAGCTAACCTTCTTACACGGCGCTTTCCCCATGATTCAGCCCCAACCACCGCCTCACTAAATCCACAATTACTGTTCACAGGGGCGGATCCACTGTTTGGGTCTCCTGTTCTTGGGGGGAGGGGTCAAAAGATTTTTTTGCAAAACAGGAAATTGTGGCTGAGTGTGAAAGTTAGGAGAGGCATTTCAGGGGGGGGGGCTAGCGAGCGCCCCTGGACCCACCCCTGGACCCTCCCCTGGACCCTGCCCAAGACTCACCCCTGGACCCACCCCTGGATCCGCCCTTTGTTGAATTGTTGAGAATTTGTCATATTTGATGGAGGAGGCTCGGCGATGCCGTTGGGAGTCAACTTTCCGTGAGTCGCAGTGACAACAAGATTGACGTGGATTCGAAATGCAATTTTACGTATCGCGCACAAATTTGGAATTGGACTGAACTGGTTGTGTTGCTTTAGTGGAAGGAAAAGATCACTTTTCTGTGCTGTACAGACGGTTGAGGAGAGAGATTCTTGAGAAGTGTGTTGTGGTGTGAGCTGTCTGTGGTTCTTCTCGCTGATTGGTGTTTTGGAGTCGGTGAGAATCGGGTGGTTTCGGCAGATGTGTGTTTCGGATTAAATCCGGTGTGACCTGGAGAAAGCAAATAAACATCGCGTGCAATGAATTCCACCCACCAACCACCACTACCCCGTGACTGCGTGGACGTGAGACAGAGACGTTGCTAGGCGACAGACATCGCTGTTGCCACGGAAACTGAAACTGAGGGTCGACAGCTCGTTGTTTTCCGTACCGTGTTTCTCGGGGTTGAATCTTGACAAACTTCTGCTGACGGACAAGACTAGACTGCGAACCTGGACTTGACCTGGACATGTTGATGGGGTACAAGGGTTGTAAACTAGGTTTGCGTTGCACGTGTTCGATTCTGGCGCCGAACACACCCCGCGTCGCGTCAGTGGGCGGCAACAACTCGCGGTGCATTCGACCCAAAATCGAACACACGCAGAAGTAATGAAAACCTCGTTTACCAACCGAGTCAGCGAAACTGACCCGCGAACGCGTTGATCGAACACGCCCATCGTTGCCTCCCGCAGCTGAGCACCTCGCCCGGCTCCGCCGCCGCCGCCGCCGCCGCTGCTCGTCTCTTGTTCGCCGGGTCTTCCCCACCGCCGCCCGCCGGCCGCAGCGCGCCTATCTCGGGAGGAAATCAGACGCTCCGGCATGCGAGATTACGTGCGAACTGGCGTTCCCGCCTCCGACCTACCCGCTACCACGGCGAGGGACGAGGGAGCGAGCCGCAGCGCCCGCCCACTCCGCCGCCGCCGCCGCGCACTGTAAGGAGCGCTGCGCTCAACGGACGCGCCGCGAACTTCCGGTCCACGCGAACTTCCGGTCCACGTGAGAGACAAACTTGGAAAGTTTCAGGGATCCACGCATTTACAGATTTGACTTTGGTTCACGGGCGTCGTTTCCAGAAGAACAAGGGACCAGCACTGAATTTCGCAAGAGGAACCGTTTTCGTTGAGGAGGTCATCTTTTTTCCACAGGGCGAAGCACAGATGGGAAGAAAAGGGGGGAAATTCCTACCAACGATGAACACAGCGAGAACTGGATGGGCAAAAAGTCACAACCCATCAAACTAGCTCGATATTAACGCGTTTATGAATGTGGGAGCCAGGAAGGAGTGTGTACTTTGCATCGTGCCCTCCAGGGGTTCTCTCCCGAGAAGCTGACGGAGAATAGCTCAGCAGAACCGAGCAACAGGAGCAAACACAAGAAATCAGGGGAAGAAGGGAAAGAGTTGGACTGCGAGCGTTTTCATCAGGGAAATGGAGATGGGAGACGCTTATGGAAATTTGTACGTCGCAATTAGTGTAATTTGAGTGCAGTGGAGAGGAGTTGTTTGCCGGGAGTAATCTCGTGCAATGAACCGCGAGCTCAGATGAATATTTATACACACTGCCAAATTGTTTTGGAAATGACAAATTAGGTAGCAGCACTGGACTCTACATGTATCGTGGCCGGTGGCGTTGTTGCTGAGTGAAGTCAGAGAAAGTCAGTCCCCCCGAGCGACGTTCACACGTGCTGTTTCCAACACGTTGTGACGCGCATACGTGGATACGTGGATTGTGATTCGTGTGACCTTGCTGTGATGGAGTAGCGGTGAGAGATTGAGTCCAGGGTCCAGATCAGGAATGAAGATGCCACTGAAAATCGCTCGCAGTATCAGTGTGAACGAAGAGGCGATGGCGCCAAAACACGTCTCCGTCGACATGGCAACCAAGCAGGTCGTCATGGGAACCTCGCCTCCCAACGGGCTGTACCGTTGCCAGGCGAGCAGTTACCACGGAAATCACCACCCTCCGTCTCCGTTGACTCGGGACGTTGCCCCGAACAACGAGGAGATTCTGACCGCGGTGGTTCTGAGGAGAAAGAAGAAAAGTAGGTCAAAGTCTCCGAGTGCGCGTCACAGCGCGCACATAGTAACGGACCTTAGTTACCGCAACAGTTTCATAGACATCTCTCCCGTGCATCGCCATGGCGACAAGAGGAATAGCTACACAGACTCGTCACCATCGCGTGCACACGGGAACGGTTACGTCTTAGAAGCGTCGCCAAGTCACAGTTGCCATAGTTTCCAATCACCAGTGCATAGCAACATGTCGCCAATCCGTAGCAACCAGTCACCTCAGCGGAACAGCATTATCCACTCCTCGCGACGCAGCAGGACGAGGTCACCCTTCAGGAACCTCCCCAACAGCCAGAGCAGCCACGAGTTCTACTCCTCACCAGTCCATAGCAACAACGCCAACCACCATGGCAACAGACACAGTTACGTCCACGGCATGTCACCTGTCCATAGCAACGGATCTCCAGTGCGTAGCAACGGATCGCCGGCGCATAGCTACGTGAGTTCCTCCCCGGCGCATAGTAACTATTCTCCTGCGCATTGTAGTTACTCACCAGCGCATAGCAACGGGGGATTTGTGCATAGCAACCAGTCAACGCCGTCGCATCGCAAAGACAAAAGCAAGCGGCACAGTTGTATCGAAATCTCTCCATCCCACTCGGACAACTTCTACAACAACCCGCTGTCCAAGTACCACGACTACGCTGAGATCTCCCTGGGTCACCATCCGCTGCCTAGAAACGGAAATAACAACAGGCACAGCTTCATAGAAACCACATCTAGTCACGCGCCTCCGTTGCCACGTGGACGCCAGAGCGGCAAACACAGCAACGTCAACAGACACAGTTACGCCGAGTTGTCGCCGGCGCGCCGGAGTCTCTATGACAACGTGGATCTGTCGGGCGTCGTGCTGAGGCGGAAGCCGCCGCCGGCGACGCCGCCCGACCCTCCGCCCACGCCGCCCAAACACGAGACGCGCGCGTCGCCCATCAGGGAGATCATCCGTCGCTTCTCGCTGCGGTACAAGAAGAAGAAGCCGGAGAAGACGGAGCGCAAGCGTCCGCGTAAGTAGCGCACGACGACGCGGGTCAGCGTGCCGTGCAGCGACCGGAAGTAGCGCACGATGATGGGGGTCAGGATGACGCAGGTCATTGTTGTTGTGCAGCGACCGGAAGTAGCGCACGACGACGCGGGTCAGCGTGCCGTGTAGCGACCGAAAGTAGCGCACGATGGCGGAAGTAGCGCATGACGATCGGGTGAACAGGTCTTTTGCCGTGTGATTTTCAGGTCAAGTTACGTGTGACGGAAGCGCTCCTGTTTTTCCAACACTGTGATAACGCAACCTTTGTGGGTGTACCAGGTGTCTGGGTCTCTGTTAGACAGAGTTTAGATACACGGAGGGGTTCGGGTTCAGATCTCACAGATTGTGGCCTGAACTTTCTCTTTGACTGAACTCCAGATTCCTGTGTTATTGCTCGGCGTCATATTGTTGCAGATCAGGGCCAATGTTTATCACAAAAACGGTGGATGTTGTGTTGGACTGGTGCGCACGCTGCGCTAATGCAAGCGAAACACACCGCCTCTGCGATGTCGTAGCCTCAGGTTTTCCTGCGAAACAATTGATGTGCGGAAAGCGCCATATGGTTCACGCTTCAAACAAAACACGGCGTCTTGTTTCGCGTGAACCGCGTTTGTTTTCAAACACCTCTGGGTGCAGTGGTGCTGGTCTCCACAGCCAACAGCGCGCGTGTTTGGGTGTCAGGAAGTGGGCGGGGGCGGTGGGCGGGGACGGTGGGCGGAATCTGGTCAAGAGAGTCGTGGCTTCGGGTGACACGAGGTTCGAAGAAACTGAAGAAACGAAGTATAAACACGGCCTGGGTGACGGTGGTGTGATACGTCCCGTGTGTTGTCCGATGGGGCGGATCCAGAACATGGTTGACCAGGAGGCCCGACCTCGCCCACCTCCCCCTCCCCCTGTGTCTGGCTCCGCCCCGGGCCGCCTGTGTGATTGGCACACGTGGACCACATCTCTCCCACCGACCTTAATCCCCATTAAATTGAGATGCAGCATTCCACAACAGAGAAAGTGCGGCTCGTTGAGTCCGAGGGGAGCGTGGTCAAGTTTGAACGCAGATGCGGACTCTTGTCACTGCTCGCTTCATTACCTCCCGACTGGAATTGCCGCCCCAGAGCCACTCACTCCGGAGGAGTTCTCCTCTGCGTTGATTCAGTTGAGGTAAACAACGGACAACAGGAGATTAATGAATCCGAGGTGAAGCCGAGGATTTAATTAATCTCCTGATTTCTGTTGGTTCCCTGTTGTTTGGCACAAGTCAATGCAACCAAATTGCAAAAAGTGCCAAATCATTTGACTGACAACTGGAGATTACTTGTTTCAAATCTACTGTTGAGAACAAAGGTTGCCCCTGACGACGTTGCTCACATGTGGTTTCTCCTGCTGGGCGAGGCAGTGTCACTGCGGACAGAGGAGGATTGTGTGAGAAGCTCATTTTCCTTGGAGTGCGCTGAAGCCATTGTTGCTGGATTGTTCTCGCATTCCTTGAATAAGCTCACATCAGATGGCAGAGATTGTTGCTGGATAGCGAACAAAATATGTAGATTGCACACAAATGGGTTTGCTCCATGCTAAGCTGTACGGACGGTTTGAGCTTGAGCGTTATAGCCAGTCTGTTGGGGACTGAGAAAGTGCTCATTGTTTGCAGCAACATTGTGGGTAAAAACGTCTCTGTTTGGTTTTGGCGTTTGGAGCTGGATTGGCAGTTTGTTATCCGTGAGTCTCGCTTCTTGAGACTGAAAGACGCGAGGAAGTAGATATTTTCTGCAGAATCGTCAGTTCTGGCTGACTGGATCGTTGTGTGTGTGTGTGTGTGTGTGTGTGTGTGTGTGTGTGTGTGTGTTTCTGTCTCTGTGTCTGTGTGTCTGTCTCTCTGTCTGTACACGTGTGTTTAGTGGGGGATTCTTGTGTGTGTGTGTGTGTGTGTGTGTGTGTGTGTGTGTGTGTGTGGAGGTGCACACACTCAAAGGCGCCGTGTTGCACGTATCCGGCTTCATCCCTGTTGATCTCCACCGCAGTCGCCTGTTGACACAACAGTGACCACACAGAGCTGGTACACAGGGTGTGTTGTTGTGCGGGTCTCCGGTGGCCATTAGCCAGTGCGCGCCGCAGCTGCGCTGTCCGTCCCGGGGTCCTGCGGCTTCCTCCGCCCGGGGCGACGGAACCCTCCGCCCCGGGGCACGGAACTCGGGAGGAGGAACAGCTTCCCGCGCAGGGACCACGCTTCCGGGGCCGTGGGGGATGTGGTCAACCAGTCACAGGGTCACCTGAGGAAGCAAACTAGAGTACTCGGTGATTGAAGACGCGCTGTCTCTCCCTCCATCCATGTCGACAGATGAGCGGGTGGGTGGAAAGCTACTACTGCGGAGACAACAAGAACAGTGACGGGATGAAGACGTGCGATTTCCCTCCACGCTGCAAGGACAGTGTTCTCTGCCCGGGGCCATTCTGAGGCTGCATCAACGCTTGAAAATTGTGCCACTTCAAATTTCAAATGCAGATGGAGCCCGGTGCGTTGGCGATGCGCAGGGAATTCGCATCTGGGTCAGTGGAATGTCGAGAGTGATTTGCGACCCAGGAATGAACTCCGAAAAAAATTCCCGCGAAAATGCGAAGAAATTTCTGAACGAGGCGACCCTCTTTGGGGAAGTTTTTTGAGTGGTTTTCAAGAGGCGGTGAGTGCGGCGTCGCCCCTGGATACCCGGCGTCGCGCGCATTCGGGAGATTCCGGGACTCGGCGGGGGTCTCCATGGAGATGTCGTATGTACAGGTCGTAGCTCGGCAGCTGCTGATGTATCGCTGCTCTGACGGGTCGCCCGGCCGGCCGCTCGTAAACTGAACGCGTTGACAGCGCGCAGGCTCGCGCTTTTTGTGTGTCCTCGGTTCGTTGAGGGGCGGATCCGGTGTGTGTGTGCGTGAGAGAGAGAGAGAGAGAGACAGAGAGAGAGAGAGAGTGTGTGTGTGTGTGTGTGTGAGAGAGAGAGAGAGAGAGAGTGTGTGTGTGTGTGTGTGTGTGTGTGTGTGAGAGAGAGAGAGTGTGTGTGTGTGTGTGCTGCGCGCTCCGGTTTCACATGACAAACCTGAGTGGTCAAAGCGACATCACCAGAAGCATCACTGTCTGTGGCTGCAGTGTCCAGACCTGTTGCTGCACTTGTCTCTGGGGTCAAATTCCAGGGGTCGAAACTGACCACCGTGAGAACGCGTGCGCTCGGACTTGTTTCCACAACACGCACAGCACAGCAATCTGGTTCCGCAAGTACATTCCAGCATTGCCACACGAAAAACGCAGTACGTAAACTTTTGGGACTTTTTTCTGTGGAATTGACACGAGTTTATTTGAGCTGACACCGCTGTGACAGGTTCAGCTGCTGAAAGACAAACAGCTGCTGTTGTTCCAAACCGTCTTCTTGCTCAAGGAAGCTTTTGCCAAGTTTCAGTGGAGGAAAAGTTTGCGATACTTTTCTTCCTCATTTCGGTTCCGCGTCAGACGCGACTCGCATCGTCGTTACCGCATCGAGCGGTGTTTACGCGTCGCGCCCCTGACTTTTATGGACGAGTTTTATGTCCAGGGAAAGCGCTGCATCTCGGAGGCGTCAGGCCGCGTTCACACGGGTCGCGTCGTGCGTCGCGTCCCTGGGCGCTGCGTCATGACGCGTGTGCGACGACGCAGCGCCCTGTTGACCCGCATTGTCGTGCGCAGCGACGCAATGCGTGACGCACTTGCTGCGTCGCCAGGGAACGACGCAACGCCCATTGACGTGCAACCCGCAACGTGGCCAGTGTGACTGACCCTCACTGATTGGTCGTACTCACTGCACGTGTTTCTGTTTAAGATTTATGTCGCCTGTGATAAAATTAGAGCCTCTTCCCAAAAATGCTTCTCGCTTAGAAATGGAGGATTTTGCAGGCTTCATTTCCACCAAACGGCGCGTTGATCTCGGAAGCCTCTCTCTGGCTCGTCAAAAACTCGACGTTGTTTCTCTCGGCGGACCAATGAGAGGTGAACTGATTTCAAAGCGTTTTTCATTCAAATTCATGGGCGGGGAGTCATTTTTCAGCTCGGATTTCGGGGGAACGGGTTCGGAAGCACAGAGCGGTGGATCGAGCCCTGCAGCCCACAGATAAGCGAGCGAGGTTTGCAGACATAGAGAGGGGAAAAAAAGCCAACACGAGAGCGTGTTTTCAACAAGCTCCAACGTTGTTGAGCATGTGTACTCGAACCCCACTGACATAAGTACGAGATCCACACCAAGGGAAATTCCCCCGCCTCGTAGCTTTTTCACCAGCCTCTAATCAAGTGCACTTGCAGGCTGTTTATCAAATTTGCAGGGGAAAACATTGGCTGGTCTGTGGGCATTTAGTGCCCGGCTGAAAAAGCCGCTGTGGGTGGGTGGGCGTCATGGGGCCTGGCGGAGACTTCAATGGAGCGAGGAAACGAACACTTGTGGAGCAGGTGGGGGGTTCAGATTGAGCTCTCAAGTGTCGTGAGAAGGAGGTGCGGACATTCCTGGGCTGGGGTCGGTATTGTTGGAACTCAGGGTGAGGACCGAGGGGTCGGGTGTGGACAAGGGACGCAGAACCTCTTCACACACCCACTGGGGGACGACTTCTGCGGGTGCGAAATGCCAAGAATGTGTGTGGAATTGATGCTTTGCGCACCTTTTCTTCTGGAGCTCGTGGTCACGTGCTGACTGAGACTAATCTGGCCGCTTTCACCGCGGCCGTGCATACAGTTCTGTGACCATTCTGCTGCATTCCTGGAATACCTGGGCACGGACTTGGAATTCGTCCACGACACAGGGTCACAAGTGAGGGTTACATGTACACATGCCTGATGTGGGAACAGAAGGCCATGTCAGTACGTGCATGAGGGTGTACTGTTGGCAGGGTTATTGACAGTCGCAGGTACGGTAGACGGGAGGGTGTCACGGGGGGCGGGCCCGGGGCTGACCCCGTCTCTCACCCCGGAGCCCCCGCCGCCGGCCCCGCCGCCCCGGATCCCCAGCACCCCGCGGCCAACCCCCTGTCCTGTTCATCAAATTGTCGCTGCATTATGCGCAAAAAAAATGCGAAACACGTGTGAAATTGGGCTGCAAAATGTGAAAATCATGGAAGTCTGGCAAGCGATTTGAAAGTGTGTGAAGACGGGGTGATATGAGTGTGAATAAGGATGTTGAGATTCATGATTTGGTTTTGAAGAAGCGTTCCCAGTGGAACGCCTCACCGCGGCCGCCTTCGGGGCTTTGCTTCTTCACTTTTCACAGTTGCAAAGAATTAGGAAAGCAAATGACAAATGGAGGTTTTCTTTCTGCGGTGTTATCTCGGGTCAGAGTCGTAAATAATGCAGAAACAAGGAAAGAAAGCAGCAGCAGCAGCGTGTGCGAAGCTCCTGTGCGAGGAAAGCGCGCTTTGCTGAGAGGTGCCTTTGATAAATTGCTTGTAAACAGCATGGAAGTTGTGTCCGCTTTGTCATCTCTCCGGCTCTGTGTGTGTGTGTGTGTGTGTGTGTGTGTGTGTGTGTGTGTGTGTCTGTCTGTCTGTGTGTGTGTCTGTCTGTCTGTCCCCCACAACCCACACGCACACACACATATCCACACACACACACACACACACACACACACACACACACACACACACAAGTTCATACACACAGGTTCATGCCCACAACGCGTATGTGACTTGTTCATGCAGGAAAGGTTCAGTTCTCTTCAGTGGCTATACCTGAAACATCATCACGGTCGCGTCGCTCTCTTCTCAACCTCGCAGCACGTTCATCGCGTCAAAGAGTCTGGGAGAATAATGGTTCTTTAGAAGCAGCTGACCACACATGGAACCTGAAGCGTCGTCATATAGCATTCGGCACCAGTGGAGTTGTGCCGAACTGCAAGAAAGAAAAGGCAACGCGGATTTTTCAGGGTGACAAACACATGCCAGGATTTCGATTCTTCAAAGAACTTTGCGATGACTATGGTTTCCCAGATCAGAGACTGGCGTCGCGCCCATGCACAGGTTAAAGCTCTGGCCACACTGTACGCATCTTCCTCTGTACAAATCAACGGATGCGTGTGAGCGTCCAATGACACAGTGCATCTCCTGTGAACCGGCGTCAAGAAGTGATGTTCTCCACTGGAGGCTCTTCGCCCCGCGGGGACATGTATGGACGGCGCGTGACAAGTCTGAGACACGAGACAAGGAGCGACGTTTCTCAACAGGCAAAGGGACCAGATGAACTGACGGGATTTTCCAGGCCAATGTTGAAGAGAAATGGAACAAATTGGCCTCAGCGGTGGATCCAGGAGGACCTGCTCTAGTTCTACCAGCTTTCTGGAGGTGTTGATGGCACAAAACTGTTTCAAACTTGGGGCAGGAGGCGGAGCTCTCGTGCACGAATCAGATTCTGGATCGTCCTGTGGTCCCGTGGATCGGCACCTGGGTCCGTGGCCCCGTGGTTGAGGCTCTGCCTGACCGGAAGTGTGGGCTCGACGTTCGCGCCTCAGATCGTGCAAGACGACACGTGCGAGACAAGTGCGCTTGCCTCGGCAAATAAAAAGAACCGCAGAGCTGTCCCGTTGTCTGACGGATTGATTGACACACGCACTCACGAGAGCACAAACAGTGCCACAAATCAAATTGGTTTGGTGTTTACATCCACCCAGACTTCTGTTTTTTGTTCGGCCCCAAGTGCTGCCTTTGCCTGTCATGGAAGGACAGAAACGTCCTGAGCTCGCCCGCTTGAACCCAGATCAGAATTCCAAACAACAGCAAAGATCTTAACAACAATCTGGCGTGAGCAAACACCTCTTGAGAGAACTGAAGGTTTCTTCAGGATGACAGGCACACGTGAATCCAGGGGAGGCCGGGACATGTGCAGTCTCTGATCGTCGAAAATTAAATAGTTCTCTGTGATTTACGTCTCCTATACATGTATTTGCAAACGTGTTGGAATCTCCCCTGACCAAATCCCGGCTCCATCCCTGATTCTGGCTGGCACTCACCTGTGGCATCGTCTGCATAGTTCCAGGCCGGACACACCTCCTCCCTCGTGAGTGTCGCAGAACGGCGAGTTCCCCCCGCGAGCGGCACGGCGCAGCGAGCCCCCCGTCCGCAGGTCCTCCTCACGACTCCCGGGTCACTCCACCAACCGAATTCGTGTTTTATTACAAAATTGACAACTGATGACCCGTGTACGTTGTATCATTTGATAATTGTTGAAACTAACATGACGTGAACTGATCTCGAGTTTGCGTGTTTTATGGCAGAAGTTTCAGAATGGCATAAAACTTGTTGTTTTACGTTTGTTTGAAGCCGGGCCTTCGTGTTGGGTCAGCGTTTTGAACAGCGAATATGAAGGGAGGTCCGGGCCGCCCCGCCTGACTCTCCTCACTATGTAGATCCCGGAGCAGAATCGAGAGGCGGCTCTTCGGACGACGACGGACCTGCGTCCCGCGAGGAGTGGAGCGACCCGCCGCAGAACGATGGAGTGGAGCGCGCGCGTCTGGCTCTGGATCACGTCCGCCGTCCTCACCGTCCAGTCTGGACTCAGCTTTTCGCGGCACGCGCAGCAGAGTTATGCACCTGGCTTCATGGGCAGATATCCAGGTGAGTCCCACTCGTGTTCGCTTTGACCAAATCCGCAGAGGACAACAAGTTCTGCGAACACAATCCTGGTGACCCTCTGGAAGTTTGTCTCGAATGAATGTCCTCTTGCTCTGCAGTTGGTGCATTATTTGAGCACATCATTGTGCTCATTTGGCATTGTCTGAGCGAAATGCCTCAGAAATTTAATGAACACAGAACAGTTCGCAACAAGAAGAACCAACCATTCCAGGGGCCAACCGTTTCCTCTTGTGTTGCGAGCGCGCACAATCCTCTTGATCATCTGGGCTTTAATTCAACAAGATATCCTCTTGTTCCACAGTCCTGGTATTTCTTCACGAGTTGGAGCATTTACTTGACTCCGTCTGACAGCAGACTGAAAACCATCAAAAGACTCTCAAAGCGGCCACAGCACCTACCAAGTGACGAAAGTCCTTTGTAATTTGGTTGAGACAGGAACTGTTCAACTTTGCGCCTGTTTCCCACTGGACACATCAAACGTCACTTGGATCGAGACTACAGCTCGTGCACATCGACAGAAAGGGAACGCGAAACGCACCCAGCGTACAGCGGGCGTTTGGTCCGAAGTCGGCGCAACCCAAAACTGTCGAATCAGTGCCCTGTGCAGTGGAAGCCAGGAAGAGGCCAGGGTCCTGGGATCCTCGGACCACCAGTAATTCGCATTCCCCTTCTCGAAACAAGGTCATCCGTCAAACTGTTGACACTTTTTCGGCCTTCCCAAAGTGATCGGGTCCCCACCCCCACAGCCCCTGCCACCATTGACCTTCACTTTGCTTGTCCCATCAGACACTTCCGGTACCGCCCAAAGCTCCACCTAACGGAGGTTCTCAGCAGCCGCGCGCTCCGTGTGAGGCCAAGTTTCGTACGGGACCCGTCACGCATTACGTTCCAGCGCAACAGGCGCTGCGTCGACTCAGTGACGCAACCCTCACGACGTAAACTAGAACGCCACGCGTGACGCCAACCGTGTGACGCAGGCCTTGTTTCCCGCTCTCGCAGGCAGGTGTCGGGGAGACGGGATGTACTACCGCGACTCGTACAGCTTCGTGACGTGCACCCACGGCATCGCCTACCTCCAGCCCTGTCCGCCCGGCACCCGCAACAAGGACTACGGCCTCTACAGGTTCAGACTGAAAAAAACACGTCACGGGCTGCGTCCCCGGACATAGCCTTTTGTGTAGCGAGACGCACTCACATTGCGACGTTTTTCGCCCTTTGGTTTGCTTGAACACGCAACGCCGGTAAACCCGTGGGCCCTTGAAGGAGTGGTCACCTTCTGTGAGGGATGATGCAAGGATAGGGCCTGGTGTCGCAATTGTCTTTCCTTAGCATGTTGAAAGCGACGTTGGTACTGCAAGACTTCGGGTGTGCCAAAAATCCTCAACCAATATGCATCAGGCTGTTTTTGGGCAGCACGAACTGCGACGCGCGTTGTTGTGCTTGCAGCGCGGACAGCGCGCACTTCTGCACTGAGAACCTGGTCAACATGGGCTACACGGTGCAGAACCAGCACCCGCCGCACGGGCTCCACTCGCTGCGCCGCCGCGGCAGGAAGAGACGCAGGTACCGGTGCACGAACCCCCCAACACACACACACACACACACACACACACACAGACACACACACGAACCAGGATTCTTCGTGAACTCCGACACTTTTTTTGTTGCAATCAGAAAGTTTGCTCTGTCACTGCATGTCTCCAATTGATGCAGTTTTGCTCCACAAAAACGTAATTTTTTTGACAGACTTTGCTTGCGGAAACCGCGCACTCAGGCATAATAGATCTAGTTTTCGTCCTTTCCGTGCATTCAACTCGTGTCTTCTCTCCAGGTACCACGATCAGAGGCCGCAGCAGCACCACGTGCGTCGTGCTCGGGCGCATGCGTACATGAAGCCGCACGCGCGCATGTACCACCCGCCGGCTCCAGCAGGGATGCTCTCCCAGGCGCCCCACGCCCACCGTCACCACCGCCCCGCCCATCACCATCCCGCCCACCGTCCCGCCCACCACAACCGTCATCACCACACGGGGCCCGAGGTGCACGGGCCTTACAGGGACCAGGCCAAGGAAACGCTCGCGTCGCTCGCAGAGAGCGCCGGAAGGATCAGACCGGAAGTCGCAGATAGACACGAAATTTCTACCGGCCTGGAACATCCTTTGCTGACGTTGCATCAGAAATTCCAGCGCCCGACGCTGGAGGCGCATCACGTGAAGCTGGTGAAGCCGCGCAAAACGCACCGGAGGCGCCACCTGGTGCTTCCGGGGGACGCGAGGTCACTTCCGCTGCCGAGTTCCGGTGAACCCGAGGATGAAGAATACCTGACGGCGTCCACGGGCAGTTACCATGGCGACGCCGACCCAAAACCCAGACTGGTGGATCCCACCCGCATCCAGCTGATTCCGCCCAAGGAACGATGGTTCTCCGCCACCATGCAACGCCCAGCGCCCTCGTACGAGGAGGCGGTGCTGCAGGCGCCTCGTTCTGAAACTACCCCGCGATTGGCTGAACTGAAACGGCGAATCATCGACCACTACGACAGGGCGCACCGCAACCGGTTCCAGCGCTCCGCGTTCGACCCGTACGCGCTCGTCGCGAACGATCAGAGCAAAGCGCGGTCCCGACCCGACCTGCTGCTCACCGTGGTCGGGAGGGGCAACGAGATCCTCAGCTACAAAACGTCCCCCGAGTACAAGAACGCCAGGAAGTACAGGGAGATACGCAAGGTCTACAAACGACTGAAAAGCTGAAATGCCCAAACCTACTGAAACTCCAGACAATAAAAGCGGGTGTTGTACTTGGGGTCAATACTGTTCAGATGTCACCAGTAGATCGACGTACTGAAAGAAGGCGTTCACCCGACAAGGTGGACCCGCCTCGTGGAACACGCGTGAAACCGAAACTGCGTGGGCAGAGGTTTTCGAAAAGTGACAGAGCCGTCGGTCACGTGAACAATCGAACACAAAGCGAACTCGAAATTTGCACAATTTGCAAAACTTGGGAGTCAGGCATCACAACACCTTTGGGGCCGAGATTGAGGTGAAGCTCTATTTTTGCAAATTTTGGTATTGTTTCACTGGTCACCACGCGCCGTGGCCAAAGTCGCGTGCAGCATGAGCCTGGATCACTTCAAAACCCCGAGAACGCTGCATCCTCCCACAATCTAGCACCAAAATGTTTGTGTGTTCTGAGACCCCACGGCTGAACATTTGCATCCAACAGTGTTCCGTGGTGCTTCAGGTCAGAAGTTTTCACATCTCCTTTCAACAATTCCCTGTTCAGTCATCACGCTGTCTCAAACCTTATGATACGCGCAGTACATCAGTCTTCCACGCGCAGCGACCTCGAGGGTCCCACCGCACCGCGCACAGTTGTGACGTGATAGATCAACGAAGGTGTTCACGATTCAGCGGCTATAGAACAGTCCCCCGTCTTCATTCACTGCACAGCGCACAGGCTGTCACGTACAACACACACACACACACACACAGAGGACAAGTCAAAACATTCACACACACACACACACACACACACGCACAAAGGCACCCCGACGCCCACCTCAGCGTTTCAACGAAACTCAACTGTGCCTTGTGTAAAAATCCCCTTTTATTGACAAGAAACATCCCCGGACCCTCAACGCTGTGCAACCAACCGCACCTGTTGCTGCGACAAGATTCGTGAAGCGAAACGAATAAAACGAATTTGCATATTGCACCATGTTCATTCAGAGCCTGGCTGACTTCACTCCCAGCAGACTTGTCCTCAGACGGAGACTCCTGTTTGACGTATCCTGTGGCTCGACTCATCTGGGACTGGGACGAGAATCTCTCACACCAGGGGTGGATCCAGGGTCTGACCCGACGATTTCACAATGGAAATAACAATCACAAGAAAACATTTCGAACTCGGCTACAAACAAGGGGTGCTGTTGTTTGTCGGGGGTCTCGTTCTCGACCCCCACCTGGATCCACCCCTGCAAGTCACACACCAAGTCAGATCAAAGACTGTCCTCAACTTTGCATCGCTTTGTCAGGCGATCTGAGACTGGTTTCGATTGGTCACCAGCCCAGCAGTCTTCGCAAACAGTAATTTCGCCGACCACAGAAATGCCCTGCGCAAAGAATTTTCCAAGAACGAAATGAAGAAAACGACGCACTTCAGAATTACAACTCCAAGGAAACAAACAACCACCTTCTTTCGTGATCGCCCCGTCGATTTGACAACGAAAACGCAAAACGCTGGGGCCACAGCAGACTCACACGTGAACTCAGACAAACGATCTGGAGTAGATACGAAGCTTGGGTGAAGAGCATCACAAATCTAGAAATCACATTTGAAATGAATCAGTCTCAAAATACAACCACTGTCAATCACATCATCAACGATTCGAAACGATTTTGACGCAAAACTCAACATGAAGCGTTGTGTCCACACCGAACGCACACACACACACACACACACACACACACACACACACACACACACACACACACACACACACAGAGCTTGGTGTGTCGACTGAGATACAAAATCTGGAATGTGTCAGTGGTAAGTTCACAGTTGTCTCTTGTCCGCTTGAGTTTCTTGGTTTGATTTCGAGCACCACACAAAACCAGAGTGACAACGACGCAGCCAGAGACTGACAACAGACAACTTCACACAGAACAAGTCAACAAGTGGCAAGTTTCACCATAACGTCTGATAAACGGTTCTGACACGACGTTCGTAGCAGCCCACAGTGTGGAGAGTTCGTGGTTTCAGCATCATGCATATCACAGAAACAGGAAAAATTAACACCGTGGTGGCGTTCGATTTACTGAAACTGAGCGCAAAACTGAAATCCCAGTTTGGTTTCACCCAAAGTGCCTTCTGAGTTGGTTTCAGTTTTAGCTTGGATTTAATGGGTAGATTGGTGAAATGATTTTTGATTTCCATGAATCTGAGGCGAAACCATGACAATTGGTTTCAATTTCGCGCTTCGTTTCAGTAAATCGAACGCTACCAATGTAACAGTTCGGCAGATACTTGAACACACCACCTGTGTTGGATTTTCCAGCAAAATTTTCAACACGAGAACCCTTCAACAACATGAAGCCGTGGTCGCGTTCGATTTGGCGCTGCGGCGCTTGGGACCCTCTCCCTGCGCCACCGACCACGTGGTGGTCCGTCTCGAGAACCGCACAGCACCACTGTGCTCTGCACGTTTCAACCAAACAGCGCACAGTTTTGGCTGGTTCAACGCCTCTCCATTTGCTGTCAACACAAGCCGATGTTGTTTTGACCCCGTTGGGCCTGTAGCCTGTGACCCAATGGAAATGCTGACAGATCGAACCGATCCACCGAAGTGATTTTGCATTCGCGGTTCCCTTGTCTGTTCAAGTCGATTCGACGCGGCTTGTGAAGACATCGGCACCAACGCGTCGTCACGGCTGAGATGAAGCTGCACCGCACCGAGAGTTCAAGGAACGTACGCGACTGATGAGGTTATAGCACGGGAGCCGACGACCATCTTCTCTACCTCGTTTCCTCCGTCGCCTCCTCGGCGGCAGCGGCGTCGCTGACGGCGTCAGAACGCGCGACGTCGGCGTCCTCCTCCTCCTCCACCGACCAGCTGCGGAACCAGGACGACACGGCGGAGCGCGCCGACGTGATGGCGCCACCTGCAGACAAACATGTGACATCAACACCAGACACCAACAGATCTCCTCCACACACATTTCTCCTCATGTCCAAACACACAGATTTTTAGTCGATACTGACCGACGGCCTTTCCCGTCTGCATGACGACTTTGCTGGTCTGGGAGAGGGCGGCGTTGACCTTCTTGCCCCGCTCCGTATTCTGCAGGTTACTGCAAGTACCAAGCGACCGGGTCAAGAATCCAGCCTTCAGAACCGCAGCATGAAAAGAACACGCGGTCACTCCATTCAGGTTTTCGCTCTGAAGACGAAACTCACTGCGAAAAACGAAGCTTCATGTCGGCCACGCTCATCTGCCCGTGGCACGGATGCCTGAAAGAACAAAAGCTCTTTTATTCCAATGGGTGCTGCACAGGGACGCAATGCGTGTGGGTTTCAGTCTGTCGGGGGGGGGGGACATGACGATGTATGTGAAACAGGTCTGGCAAGGCACACGAGGACTTTAGAACAGGTCTCTCTGGGGACGCGACGCGTGCGCAACAGGATGAGTCCGGTACTCACGTTGGCTGCACCTCCTCCAGTCCCCTGGGATTCAGCGTTCTCCACTGCTTGTAGTTGTTGGTCGTTTTCCATGCGCTGACGAAGCTCGAGTTGAAGTCTTCCTGCGACTTCTCATCTGAAGCACACGGAAACATGGGCTCATTCTCATGAGAATATTACGCGGGGCTGGGCGTAACCAGGTTCGTGGTGCGTCGTGTCCACGGCACGGCTCAATGAGCGTTCCTTGCCCCGTCGCTGTGAACTCGCTGACAACACGTACAGACCGTCAGACCCCTGGTAAGTGTAAGACTGAACTTGCCGGCAAACTGGTGTCTTCAAAAGCACATCTTGTTGGCTGCACAGCCAGCCACTCACAGTAAAGTGCTCGCAGCGCTCAGTAAGTCACGCCTCACCTCCGTATCTGACTGTGGCCAGTAGCGACTGCAGGTAGAGCCGGAACTGGAGTCGGATCCACTCGTCCCCGCCCTCCCAACCTGCAAACACAGCCATGTGCACTCCAGGGTCGAGTAGCAAAAACGCTGAGCTGAAGCATCTGAAGTTGACACGGCGTGTCACCTGGGGCTCTCACGCTTTGACAAACACGTACACACACCACACACACACACACACACACACACACACACACAGACCGGGCCTGAGCCACACCTGTCTCTCCGAAGAGGAGGTCGTCCTGGTTTTCTGACGCCATTTTGACGAGGTTCTCCGCGAAGCGCAGGTCGGCGGTGGTGAGGGTCAGCTGCCTGCGCAGCTCCGGGTCCAGAATCTCCACCCGCGCGTCGCTCAACTGCGGAAAGGAACCGAACACTCGAGCGGACCCAGGAACTGGCTGGGCGGCGGCACACAGACTGGTGCTGACCAGGGCAAGACAGAGTCGTGTTGATGGCCCCGCTCTGTGAATACACCGCTGAGTGTTGTCATTTCACCCGGACGCGGCGCACAACTAGAAAGGAGATGCCCATAGAAACGGGCGCCATACAAACAATTGACCCTGACCTGAGTCGTCACCCTGGAATAACCAGACCTCCGTCGTGACCCCAGACTGACCATGACCACTGTTGTGACCCTGGATTGGCCCTGACCTGTACGTGACCCCGAGTTGACCCTGACCTCTTTGTGACCCTGACCTCAGTGATGACGTCGACTGCATTGCGCTTCTGCTTGTAGAGAATGTTGCTGGCGCCGACGACGAAGCCGCGCACGTTCGGGTCCTGCAGGATGTCGTAGTACTGCAGCGACAGGTACGGGTGGCAGATCATCCCCTGCAAAGACACGCCGAGCGAGTCGTATTCACCAGGTCATTCAGTGCACAACATCAACAGGCTGGTCTCGCACTGGATGAGTTAGTCCTCATTTTCGTCGTTCACCTGGTCTACCTGGTGGTTATGCCCACCAGATTCTCATCCAGAGCCACCCACCTCTCCCAACGGAAGATGTTGACAAATGGGGTTTCAACCAAAACGATATTCTGAGTTTTGTGCCCCAGGATTCGAAGCGGGTGTGCAGAGACCCCCCGCCCCCTCGTACTGTGACACACAGTACCCACACAATTGAATGCCGGTGTCGAGTCTTTTTCGCAAATGGAAACGTCACCCGCCACATTTCTGCACATATCAATGGCCACTGCCTCAACTTGTGCTGGGTTGCAACAAACAACGCTCGGGTTCAACAAGAACACTTGTCAGTGTGGAGCCCGCCCAGGAGAGCCACCTCGAAATCTTGCCAACCACAGAGTGAAGAATGTCTTTTTGCAATGTTGCCATCTGGACTGGGGGATGACGTGAAACAACGGTGGGGGGGGGGCGGTTCCTCTCTAAGTCGACGCACAAATATAAAACGGACTGCAGAGATTACATTACAGCAGGGCATGCGGCGAGAAACAGGTCAGAGTCTGGGTCACTGACCTTGGTGAAGATGTTGAGCGGGAATCCGCAGTCGTCGGCGGGGAGCGTGGTGGGGGTGACGGGGCGCAGCTCGTCCAGCTCGACGCTCGACTCGCGGCTGCCCGCCCCGCGCATCTCCCGGAGGCTGTCGGTGAGGCGCTGCTTCAGCCCCAGCGCCCGCGCGCTCAGGTTACTCGCCGTGGACGCGACGCTCGAGCCGCTCTCCGTCCGACTGTGGGTCCGGTGCACCTTCACTATCTCACTGTCCATGTCTTCCTCGGCGCTGCGTTTCGTGGTGACTTGCCCCGTATCCAGGTTGAAACTGTCTTTAGGGGTGGGGATGGGGATAGGGGTGGCAGCACTGTTGTGTTTGGATGGGGGTGTGAGGGCACTGCTGGACTGCTCGCTGCCCACGAGCGCCTCGTCGATTTCGAGCAGCACCTTGTCGTCCTCCCAGCTGAAACAGTCCATCTCGTTGTCGAGCATCTGCGCCTCTTGCTGCGTCAGACTCTCGTCCACGTAGGACGCGGCCGACCCGGCGCTCGTGCGTTTCCGCTGCACGCGCTCCGTGTGCGTGATGTCCTCCACGTGCTGTAGAATATCCTCGTCCTTGGTGTGAGGCGACATGCTCAGGATGCAGTCCATGTCGTGCGTCTCTCCCGTTGCCTGGATACTCTGCACCTGAGTGATCGCGCGCACATCCAGGGCATCGGTCACGTGGTGCTTCTTGGGCGACTGTCTCCTGATTTCGACCTTGGTGTCGTCGTGATTGTTGTTTTTGGAAGGGTCCGATGTGTAGCGAACTTCGAGGAAGTCTTCCCCGTCGTGGGCGTCGCTGACGCGCGCGGTTCCGAGCGTCGGCGACAATAGCTTTTTCGGTGATGATTTGGCACATTCCTTCATTCCTTGTTCAGTCATTTCTGAAAAAGTGAAAGAACGTCCCATGTCAATGCGCTTTGACTTTTTTTCTCTGTTATCCACTTGAGTAGCTGTGTGAGGCGACCGCCGCCAAGAAAAGAAGACGCACACAAACCTGGGAAGAGACTCAGAATAGAGAGAAGCGTTGTGCACACTGGCTGAACCGGAGTGCCGAAGAACAAGACTTTTCTCTCCAACATCATCAACTTGAACAGCACCAAAACTTTGTGCTTGAAAATGTTGACAACATCGCGGCATGGAATGCCTGCAAGAGAAACCCCAAACTTGCACTTGTTCAATCAAGTCCACAAAGTACGGCATTTGTGGGAATATGTGCGAGCTGCAGGCAAATTCTCACCCAGGAACACTTGCGACCCTTGCAGTAAACTCGCGGTCAGCCCCGCATTGAGATTCCGATGTGTCTCTTCCAGCAAAGACACTTTCGTGAAGTCTTTCTCGTCGAAATACGCGTGCGTGATGAGCTCCAGCTTCGCCTGTATGAGTCCGTACAAAGGCTGAAAGAAAAAACAGTCCTGTCAAAATTCGGTGCTCAAACGAAGAAGGCAATTGCTCCACCCTTGCAGAATAAAACTGACCAGTTGACTGAGCACGCACACACTCTTCTGAACTGTGTTTCTGGTCACATCAGATCCTCTGTTCAACAGATCCTGAAAGAAAACAACAAATATCCGCATGACAAGCCGTGCGTGTCAGTTTGAAAACACTCCAATACGTGTAGTACCCAGGTTCACTTGCTCACCGAAGCGTTCATCTGTCTGTAGCAACTGACGCCGTAGATCGTCGTTCGGTCGTCTTCCTCCGAAGGTAGATGAAAGAAGATTGTGTCTGAAAAACGACACACAGTTGTGACCAAACTCGTAAAAATCCATCCATCTTTCAGACTCAAGCCCAGAGAGTGTACGAACCACTCTCGTAGTTGTGTGAGCCGTCCGGCAGCGCAAGCGACGGCAGATTCTTCCACTTGGGCGGGATCTCGTGACTGTTGACGGGCTGCCCCTCCACCAGCGGAGGGTACGCGTATTCCACCTGCAAGCGAACAAACACCCGTCGCTTCGTCAAAAATTGTGTTCGTCCAAAACGGCCCTGACTGCAAAACTCAGGAACTCTCAGACAAGGTGAACGAGATGCTGAGAATCCACCCCCAAAAGTTCTGCACCATTTCTCCCCACCTCACCTGACATCCCTTCTTGTGGTGAAACCCGACCACCACCACATGCAGCACGGGGCCCAACGCGTCCGTCGAAGTCGCCATATCCAAAACAATCCAGCAGCGCAGCACTCAATCCAATATCAGCACGACAACACTTGAATTTGTCCAATTCATCAAAAATCCCTCTTCGTTTCAAAACCGGATGTAGTTTTACTAAAGACGCAATGAAAGAAGCGACGTGATTCGCTCAAATATGATAATCGCGCAATGAAAACGCTGGATACAAAACTGCGCTTCCCACAATGCAGCTGCGCTCGAGTCTGTTCGATTTGCTGCCCCGTGTCGCCTGGATCCAACGGAACCCCGAGCTCACCGTAGTGAAATCGAACAGGTGAATAGCAGAAGAGCTTCTGCTTGATTTTCTGATAACGTTGCTCTGTTTCGATTCATGAGAGGTTTGCATTGTTGTGCGGGTAAGTTTGTTGTTCACGTTGATGCATGAGAAATGTTGATGAAGAGTTACTCAGCCAGGTGTCTTTGAGTCCACGACTGCAGCGCTATGGCAAATAGATTGTGTCTGGAATCAAACTGTCCAAACTCGACTGTATAGACTCTACATCTAGACTCTGGGCTGCTCTAAAATTGGGTTGAGTGGCGCCGAATGTTTGGCAATTGTTGACACGACGTATCAATACACCTGCTGTCGTGAAACAAGTGAACTGGTTTTGTACAAAAGAGGACAACGCACAGTGCTCAATGTTGCTGTTGTCACCCCCCCCCCCACTCCCGCAAAAGAATAGTTTGCGGTGACCTACCGCCTGGCTACAGCTGTATTGCAGACGAGTCTCAAGTTGAGGGCTGCCGAAATGTTTGGTATTTGTTGGCACGACGCACCTCATGCTGTTCATTTTGAGTCATCTCAATCTGGTCAGGAACCGCCTGCCTTTATCAGCCCCTCTCTGGGGGGTGTTTTTCCAAAACGGTGGTAACTTGGCTGTCAGTGATAAAGTTACCAGCAAAAAACACTGGCACCCATCAGTGTTTTTGTCAGAAAATGTTAGTGATATCTGAAAAATTATCAGTATTTTTCCAAAATATCAGTGATTTTTACATATCACTGGCAAAAATACTAGTAAGTACCTGACTTACCAGTAAAAGTTATACCTGGTCAGGGGTGGGTCTAAATAGAAAAACACTGGTAGGAAACACTGGTGATTTTGAGTGACTTTAACAGGGATATCGGGAACTTACCAGCACTCTCTCGTTGGAAAAACACCCCCCTGACCGTTGTTACAATTGTCATAAAAAATAAATAGTCTCACCGATCCTCTGTCGGGAGACGCTCCTCTTTTGGGAGACACCCAGGACTCCGCCTGGTGCACCACCCTGCATCAGCCGCTCCCCCATGACTCCCAGCGCCTCTGGGTCTCAAGTCAGGCGCACTACCACAGCGCCAATGGGCCACTGCCCGAATGCCGCTCTGATATCACCCGTTCATTTGTCAGGGTTATCAAGTACGAGGGGAATCCCACTCTTGTCCGGTTTTTCGAGGTTTTGCATGTGATGGAGTGCTCGGATTTTTATGGGATTTTTTGTGGGAGACCTTTGTTGTGTCTGCCATCATGCAGACATGAGACTGACAGAATCTAGGTCAAGGATCATTGGTTTCTGAGGGTCGCAAAGTGCGGCACGTGACAGAGATCGCCAGCGCTCAACCATGTTTTGGTTACTGTTTCTCGCTCTTTTCCTTATGGCTTTCACACCTTTGGCTCGTTGTTTAGAGCAGAGAGCCACAATAAAGTTTCTTCAGAAGAGTGGCAAGAGACCAATGGACATTTGGAGGTCTCTCAAGGATGTGTATGGGACTGAGGCAATGTCCAAAACTCAGGTGCGACAGTGGTTCGGGAGATTCCAGGCCGGTGACATTCAGACAACAACCAAAGACAATCCAAGACCGGGATGTCCACGTCGTTGACTGCAGTTTGCTGGCCAAATCCAAGGACTTCTTGCACAGGACCACTGCCTCACCTTGTCTCAGATGAGTACCCAAACTGGCTTACCGCGCTCAAGTGTGCACAGACTTTTAAAAACTGATTTGAAAATGTCAAAAGTGAGCCCCAAGTTTGTTCCAAGAATTTTGACAGCTGAGCAAAAGGCCCACCGAGTTGACTTGTGCAGGCAAAATCTGGAGAGACTGCGAGCTGACAAGGACTTGATGGAGAAGGTCATCACCACGGACAAATCTTGGTTTTCAGTTTTTGATCCGGAGACCAAGTGCAACACTCTTGAATGGAGGCCTAAGGGAGGGGGGCCCATCCCCAAAAGGCTCTCAGGAATCGCTCAGTGAGGAAGACGATGGCTATTCTCTTCTTTGACACTGTTGGAGTGGTACACCTTGAGTTTTTACCCAGGGGACAGACCATCAACACTGACTACTGGATTGCTGTTGTGAAGAGACTCAAAGAGAGTATCTGTCGCAAGAGACAAGTGATGTGGAAGGGTGGGTTTGATGGCCAGACTGACAGAGATTTCATCCTCCATATGGACAATGCTCCGGTTCATGTGTCTGTCCCTGCCCTTGCATTCTACGGGGAAGATGGGATCAACCTCCTTGCGCACCCCGCCTACAGCCCAGACCTCGCACCTTGCAACTTCTGGGCCTTCCCAGCTCTCAAAAAGCAGCTGCGCAGTCACAAGTTCGCCAATGTCGATGCTCTCTAGGCTGAGATCAAGGCTCTCCTGCGCTGCACACCAAAGGAGGAATTTGAGCAAGCTCTGTACGACATGCCAGTGAGGTGGAGCAAATGTGTCTCTGCTCAGGGAGAGTATTTTGAAGGAGGAAGCTTTCCCTACAATCCGGATGATTTGCCACAAAACAGCTCTTCAGAAGAGACCCCAGAATCAGACTCGGACTCTGACTGACACTTGCGCGCGATTGTACAACTCTGATTGACCGTCCAAAGTTGCATGAAGTTTCTACAGTTTTACATTGTTGATTTATTTATTGGCATGCTTGTGTTGGCATCCTGTATTCATTGGCATGGTTCACAAAAAATTTCAGATGTTTCTGAGCACTAAAAGTGTTTTTTTTACCCGAAAAACCGGACAGGAGTGGGATTCCCCTCGTATGTGCATAGCAGCTCTTTTGCTTTTACCGTCTCTTCTTTGTGGTGAAAGAGTGAAGAAGCTTCGTGTACTTCTCGCGTGGCAAACAAAGTTCAACAAAGAGGGTTTTTATGCGGGACACGTGCAAAAGGCCATCAAAGTAGAGATCATCAGAAACAGTCTTGGATTTTCCGTAATCTTACCTGTAAGGGTTCAGTGTTTATCTTTTGCAAATCCGGAAACTGGAAACAGTTCCACCATCCCTCACAGCATTGTCATGTTGAGACATTTTGTTCTCCGACAAACCTCTGAGTTGGATTTTTCGAAACAGTTGTTGACACCATCGTGTCATCTCTCCACACGGTGAACTCGTTTGCTGGAAAAAAAAAATCTGGATGTAGATTCTAGATAAGATCCAGATCTGGGTGTGTACTCAGGACGAAGACACCGCGTCTCGAACAATTGTCAGATTCAGGAACTTTACCCAGAGGCAAAATATGACGACTTCGCTGCCAGTTGGCCCCACGCTGTCCCCCCCCCCCCGCGCAGTCGCGCGCGCCTAAAAAAAATTGGGCACTCGTCCGGGTGAGCTCTTTGAGCTCAGTGAGCAAGTGGACCGCTTTGTGCACTTTGTGTGGCTTTGTGCGGCTCCCTCGGGGCGTGGAGACTGTGCCAGCTCTCCCCGAGGGACTCGCTACCTCTGCGCCAATAGGCCACTGCCCAACGACCACCCTAACTGCACCCATTTATAAAGGCATTTTCGATCTTGCGTCCAGAAGGTTATCAACCACTTTCTCCTGCCCTGATCAACAAACTGCATTTAAATTGTAGTTGTTACGAAGCATATTTTTAATTCTGCAAATCTCTTTCAAAATATTTTTGAGTTGGGCCTCAATAACTCAATCAGAGGAGTTTGAAATTCCAATGGGGATTTCGCATTGCGCTTCCGGAATGACCCCTGCACTTTCACCGGAAGTGCGATTCGTCTATGCAGTTCTTTCTTTCGCCTTTCTACTGTCTCTTTTTTCGTGGTGAAAGAGTTGAACAACTTTGTTCTTCTCACCTGGCAAAACAAAATTTTGAAAGAATTAACTCTTTTTTTTTTGTGTGCGTGACAGGCGAAAACACGTGCGAAAGGGCGCAAAGCGATAAAGTGTGAATAGATCTACCAAATTGAAGGGAGCAAAAACACGTTTATTGTTTCAAAACTAGAGTCCAGATCTATTTCTTTGAAGCGAAAAATATCAGTTGTGTTCGTACAGGTCTGTGTCTTCCGCATTCGGGGACATCTGTGTCCAGATTGTCGACTGGGTAGAGTTATCTCCTGTAGTCTCAAGTTGAGTGGCCGCCGAAATGTTTCGCAATTGTTGGCTCGTTCTGTTCATTTTTGAACCGCCTGCCTACCCAGCACCTGTATGACTTGCAGCAATTGTTGTGCAAACAAAAAAGTCTCACCGCCTCTCTTGCGGGAGACACCCAGGACTCCGCCTGGTGCACCAATGTGGTGCGGGGCAAGCATCAGTTGCTTGACCCCGTAACTCCCCGCGGGAGTCGAACCCAGCGCCTCTGGGTCTCAAGTCCGGCGCACTACCACAGCGCCAATAGGCCGCTGCCCGAAGACCACCCTGACTTCACCCGTTTTTGAAGGCATCTCCAATCTTCTGTTATATATATTTACCATGTCCACCCCCTAAGTACTGCCATGGCCTTCCATAGCCACAGCAACAGCCACAGCCAATCAGAGCATTACCCTAGATGGAGCCACTATCCTTAGCTGGGCACATGACCCAGACTGCCAACACACAATAGCTTGTGACACCATAGAGGAAGGTAGCCTACACCACTGAGCTCCAACTCATACTCTACAATAAACTATACTGCAACATCACTACTGGGGCTTCACTCATATATATAACACTCCAATCAAAAGTTCTTCCTGCAGCCAAGTGCTGGGGATGTACTCTGCTGTCACAACATTGTTGACCAATTGTCACACCTGTCTGTGCAGCTCATAAATCTCAGATCACTTCAACATGCACCCACTAAGGCTGGAGGAGTACTTGTACTGAAACTTGAAAAAAAACCCAGATCACTTGGGTGTATGTTCCACATGCCACAGCTTGTAGCTGGTTCTGATTTCTCATTTATTTTGACAAATTACTGACAACTGTTGTGACCCAACTCATACATGGATTCATTATTTGGAAGAGAGATTTCCTGGCGCTTATATCAGTTCATCATCAGCTTCAGCAGCTTGAGTCTCATCATGTCTGCTCACATCAGTGTCTTCCTCATCTGAGACAATTTCAATGAATTCTCCTCCACTCATGTTGTCACATGTGAAGGATATCTTGATGTTCTCAACTGCAACATTTCACACTTCTAAAGCAGTTGGTGTTTCATTGTTTCAATTTGCAGTCACAATGCTAAGTTTGATCTCTTTGATTTGTAGCTCCCTTTCTCTTTATCCTGAAGCCTGATTTTTGCATCTTCCTGGTCGAGTTGATGCACCAGGTGTGTGTACTCCAAAGTTGCATTTTGTCTCTTTTTTCAGAAAGTGGCTTGACTCATTGCTTTGCTAATATGTGAGCACCAGTTCTGATTGAGACTGACCTTGCAAGTTTCTCCCTTTTTTCCTTTTGGAAGTATGATGGCACTTGATTGACTCTCTCATGGAGGCTTTGAGGCTGAACCTCAACTATGTTTGGCAACTGATCATTGTATGTACTGAATAGATGAGTGCTGTACTACATAGTGATGTCATTCCATGACAAATCAGGCCTCTTTTGGAAATAGGGCTTCTGAGAAGCAATTGTACATTGTGTAGATCATTGAAAGTGAGCTGAAGATAAACCAACAGATTGCCATGTTGATGTACAAAGCATGTGTGACCAGTGTGTGGCCAAAAAATAGTTCCATGGAACTCACATGATTTGCACCTCAAGTTCAAGTGACCATATTTTGCCTGAAGGTCAAAAGTCCCAGGCAAGAGTAATTTTGGAATACTGCCAACTCACAAAGAGGCTATTTTGATCACTTTCCTTCCTGGTGCCTTGTCTGTGACCAAGAACAAATTTACAGACCAAATATGACCACAATTAAAAACCATTTTCATGGAGAAAGTGCTGTACCCAGTGCAAATCACCAAAAAGCTGATTTTCCTCCCAATTTGAAGCCAGCACAATGATCCTGAGACAACATGCAACATTGTGGCTACCATTCTGAGGTGTTTGAACAAGTTTTGCCTGTTTCCAGAACATAACAGTCAAGTCATTGTCCATGACAAAGTACTGTTTGGAAGCTTCTGTGTTCTGACCTTTTCACATTTTCCCATGGCTGTTGCTGAATCACTCTGTGAACGTAGCAATTGGGTTGACACAGCTCAAACACATAGCTCAGAGATCATCTTGCAGATGTCAAGGTCGTGTCATGATGTTGAAAGGGTGAGTTCAACTTTTTGTTTGCACAAAGTGGTTTTGGTTTGTTGGCAGTTCGTACGACATTGTTGCAGTGGTTGTTGACATGAAAGTGAAGTGAAATTCAGTCGAGGAGGAATTTTTTTTTGGCGAAAACAATGTTGTTCTCGAGACAAAACAAGAATCCAACTGAGAACAACGAATTCTCTCTCTCTCTCTCTCTCACTCTCTCTCACTCTCTATCTCTCTCTCTCTCTCTCACTCTCTCTATCTCTCTCTCTATCTCTCTAACTACCTCAGTCTCTCTCTCTCTCTCACTCTCTAACACACACACACACACAAACAAGAAAAAAAAACACA
>JAAUXT010049035.1_pt1 | contig 29692 bp, 30 predicted proteins | sample 7278171 | NCBI WGS metagenome assembly JAAUXT01 (sample SAMN14350112, study PRJNA611818) | marine sediment metagenome | isolation source: surface marine sediment (1.8m) | place: French Polynesia: Moorea | collected 2018-08
AAGTTCCTGAAATCCTTCCTGGCACACTATCCCCAACCTAAATTGAACTAAAAGAGCCCAAAAGATCCAACATTGATCCTCATTTTGACTATGAAACAGGTGTACACATACTTTTGGAAGACCCTGCCCATAGGTGATTTGATTTCACTTGCTCTGATTTTGCTGGCTTTTTCCAAAAGCTCACAAATGGGATGAAGCTCCTCAAATCAGGTAAATAGCTCAACAGATCGCAGTGGTCACACATTCATCAAACTTTGGAAGAAGCAAAATTGTATTTGAAAAAAGAGACATGTTTCGGTCAACGTCACAATTTGAAGATTGAGTTACAAATACATTTGTAGCAAAGTGACCCAAAGTAAATCGTTCATTTTTCAATATACAGACAATGTACACATTTCATTTTCTGAATGTTCATTTTACAATGACGAAAACGCACATGTCAAGCTTGTGAAGGGCCCTGACCGTGGACACCAGGTCAATCCTGAGTTCATCACCATGTTCCAGGTACAGCCTCTCATGACACTCAATGTGTGCACTCCCTACACCGCAACAGCCGGGACTGTTGCCGGAGACACGTCGCCAGGATCCTTGGCACCTGGACCGGAAGTCACAGAACCTGGAGGGGGCGGTGCGGGGCCCTCGACTCCGAGCGCCACCACCAGGGGGCAGGACCTGTCACGGGAGGAGAGAGAGGACTCCGTGAACAGCAGTAAGTGAACTCGCCTCCCTACTTGTACATGTTGCACAACTCAATAGTTTGTGTTGTGGTTGTTGTTGTTGTTGTTGTTGTTGTTGTTGTTGTTGCTTCCGATGTTTCTGTTACTTATAATGCTGTCGACATGTGGACTGGCACTTCTATCCACCAAATATTCCACAGTTTGTTCTGTAGTGCAGTTGCTGTGACAGTTGTCAGGGTGACAGGTGTCAAATTTCCTTCCTGTCTGTTCAGCTTCTGTAGGTCTCATTGGAGGTCTGGTTGCTGCTTGTGTCGTCATAGTGATCATTGCTGTTGTTGCTGCTGTTCTCACCTGCAAACTCAGGTCAGCCCACCCTTCACCAGCTTGATTTTTTTGAAGATTTTGTGTTGGGCCAAAGAAACTTCAACAACCAATGTAAACACTGTTCTATTCTCAGGAAATCCAGGCGGCAGCAAAGACAGACCTCTCCAGGAACTGCAGGAGCAGATGAGACTCCAGTTGGATCGGCCTATCTGAATCCAGATCCCTATGAGTTCATCCCTGATCACATGGTCTACTCCACTGAAGCTCATAGAAATAAGTCCACCACTGACACTGAGCCTTATGCTGACACAGCAAGTCCTGAGGCTGGAGCACCTGGATATTACAACATCTCCCAGAAGCCACAAGCCAGAAATACAGACTGCGAAAACAACCCTGATCAACCCCAGTCCAATACACAGGGCACCAAGGATTATGAGGACATAGCAACAGGGTATGAAGAGCTGAAGAGAGTTGAGTATGAAAACACAAAGAAGGGCGTTGAGAAAAAAGTGTATGCTGGGCTTGGTAATGATTAGAAACAAGGCCATTGTCTTTGTATCACAGAAGCAATGAAAAACATTTGGATAACACATTCTTTTTGATTCAAAATGTTGTTGGTCTTTCATTTGTATCATTGTTCCAAATTGAACGTCCAATTTTGGCCTCCACACCTGCTTTAGCAATTTGCCATGCCCATTGTCATTCCATAAGCAAACTTTCCTGAAAGGTACAACTGTTCCAGACTGCAAACATCATGGCGTTGTGTTACGTGACCCGAACTTGCCTCGTGCATTTGTGTTACTCCACCCTATCCGTATGTTCCTTCAATGGACATGAACACTACTGTTTCGCTTTTGCTCACGTTATTTGTCGATGTTCTGAATATTATGCCTTGCTGTGACAATGTAGAAAACACGTATTTTTCTTTCACTGTGTGAAGATGGTCTGTTTTTGTAGGAATCTAAACTACTCTTGCGATCCCTCCTGTTGTGCCAACTTGTGGCGCTTCTGAAGAACTTTCATGCATTGCTCTCTTGCCTCAGAATGCTTTGTCTATATTGCGAAGCCTTCAAGCTGATTCTCCTCCCACATCATCAACTGTAAACTTCGTTTCAGAGTACAATCTTGTTTTGCAGGATTTGTTTCAAATATTCGGGACAGTTTTGAAAAAAAGGGACCCTCAGCTTGAAAAGACAATTTTGCATCAGACCTTGGTCTTTAGGTGATTGATTTGTTTGATTGATTTCATGTTGGATGGGGCAGGAGTTCCAGGATAGGGACTCGCCCCAAGCTGACAACTGCCTGATTATTTTGCCCCAAAAGGGTTGTTTCCAAACAGGTATTATTACAAGCACAAGTCTGTCGGATCGAGGGGAGAGGTTTTGCCGAAATGATTTTCCCAAAACAGTGCACAACTCGCGTGGGGAACTCCCCGAATCTGAGCTGAGTGACGTCACAGTTACGTGGGGAGTCACGTGTTCCTTCTGTAGGTCACTGACCCTTCTTGTGCTTCAATTCTGCTTCATTTTGACCTATACCTTGGTCGGAAGACAAGCCTCCTTACGTACTTCTGCACTTGCGCACATGTTTTGCTGAAAATAAGCAGCACAAGTTGACAAATCCTCGGCAGTGAAAGGAATTTTCAGTTCGGACAACTCTACACGTCCAAAGTCTGTGGTGAATTGACTGTGATTCACCGAAAAGCGGTGTGCTGGTTGATACGTTGTCAAAGAAACCTGTTTGTCAAAGATCTTCAAACAAAAGTGGGCCCTGTTATTTCAAAACTCCACCTTTCACGATTATCTCAAAGGTCTTGACTGGGTGACGAAATGCACCTTTCAATTTTCTTCACACACACACACACAGACTTTCACAGGGATGTGGTGCCAGAGAAGTGCAGGCCGCATGAGAAGTTTGTTTTGCTGACCCACATGATTCAGGGGTGCGCGTGTGTCACGGGCAGTCTGCGACGCTTCGCTCTGGTTCCCCGACAAGGTTGGGAGGCGCTGTGCCCCGCTCTATCGTGCACCCTGGTTCCCTTTCGTGCTGCGCTCTGGTTCCCGCTGCCGCTGCGCTCTGGTTCCCTGTACCGTGGCGTGACTCTTCGCTCTGGTTCGCTTCAGTACACAAATAGGTCCAGCAACAAACCAGGCTACCTGTTTTCTTTTACGTATGTGGCAAGAGGTAAAAATCATCAGGATGAACATTGCCAAGGTTCCGACAGTTTAAGAAGCAGACGACGTCTTCCGTGAGTGTCAAATCTTGTTATATATATCTCTGAACAAGAAAACTTTCGTTGTTCTCTTGGTGACCTGTACTTGTTTGACAAACAGATAAATCATGCAGATCTCAAACCCAATCGCAGAGGATAGAAATGCCATGTTGTATAGAAAACAGATCCCTTTTCTGTGTTATGACGAGAGGTAGACAGGAACTTTTTCCTGGCAATTGCGATCTGGTATTTGTGAAAACCAAACGTAGCCCCTACGGTCTCCTGAGTTGTGAAAAGCAGAAAGTTGAAGATGGTCCCGAAATTGTTTTAAGACCAGGTAGTAACCAGATGAGGGTCAGCCTGTAAGGGTTTTCACCTTGGCTCCGCGGCATCAGAATTTTTGACGCACGTCTCAAAATTTTGTTGAGCAGGCGTCAAAGTCAACATGACACCCAATGGAGAGTGTCAAATTATCAGTCCAGACTGATCACAATTTTTTGATGCAGGTGTCAATTTTTTGTCACTGCGTCACCAATGTGAAAACCCTTTATGGTTCTGTGACCACATTCTGACCCATCTCAACAGCAACAGTTGCATGTGTGATGTCTCGAGAGGGAAGCACTTGGTGATTCACCTGAAATATTTTTTGGGTATTTTTCCCCTTTTCCGCCTTGGCAAAGATGTCCCCCCGATAGCAACACCAAAAAAGGATGATATCTCAGCTTCTACCAGGTTTGATGTTTGGTCAACATGAAAGGTCCTTGAAAGCACTTTTGTGATTTCACAACTTGTTTGCCATGCTAACATTTCCCTGGCAACCACAAATGTATTAATGTCAAAAAAATCAAGTAATTGCTATTTTCAGCATGTTAAAAAAGTCAAACTAAGATGTTTGGTATTAGAATACTGTACTGAAGAGAAGCAGTGCTCAAGATAATAATTACATGCAAAGTCCAAAGTTTCAAAGCTCTCCATGGCAACCACCTCAGCAACCAGATGAAAACTGATGTATCTCAGCTTCTAGTTGATACAGAGCTTTGGTATTTGATTCAATGAAAGGTACTTGAAAGTACTTTTTGGCTTTTACAAAATTGGTTGCCATGCAAACTTTTCCCTGTACACATAACCAGTTACAAATTTTGGCTCCATAGCAACTATGTCAGCAAGAAGCTGTATCTCAGCTTCTAATTATGTTACAGCTATGATTTTGAGTTTGTGTGAAAGGTCATTGAAAACATTTAATGGATCATACAATTTGGTTGCTGTGCAGTCTTTTCCCTGCTGACCAGTTTTGGCTTCCAGCAATCACCCCAGCAGCAGGCTGTATCTGAGCTTCCAACTGAGATAGATCAAAACAAAATGAAAGGGGACATAGCACTCGCAGTGTCCCCAAGCACTGCTTCTCTTTTTGGACTTCTGTCCCCTGTCATGTTTTTGTGTTCTTTTGTGAGCAAATCTTTTGGAACAAGTGTCACAATGCCAAAACACAGAGCATGATCTTCAAAAGCATCTTGAACTGCATTCTCACCTGGCAGGTGAGAATATGGTCTTGAAATTTAAGGACCACATTCCACCGGTGGAATATGGTTCTTGTTGGAACATGGTCCTTTTGCACAGGATTGGACATCTTTTCAAACTAGTGCGTGAATAATTTATGTCTGAGCACTTCAAAGGGAAAAAATATTTGCACCTCCGGTGCCTCCGCAATTTCATCTCCGCAGCATCAAGGATGGCAACAGCGCTGCCTCTGAATGTTCTGTTGCACGTGTATTTCTCAGGTCGTCAGTCTTGGGCACAATTCAAACAACTCGCATCCTGGCACGACGACGCTGACCATGGCGGCCGAGTTTCTTCCAGTCGCCATCGTGGTTTTCATGGCTCCTGCTGTGCAAGGTCATTGGAATTTCTTGTTCACGATACACATGTTTCTGCACCGCGTCAACATTCTTTGTTCTCTCTGTGGCAGGCTGCAGGTTGTGGTTCTTGTAACATCCAACCACCAGAGACAAAAGAGCAACGAAAGACGCACAAATCTTTCGCTGACATGCAAAGTTGGATTTCATTTCAGGTCAGGCTGTCTTTTCTGTGACCATCTGCAAGGACTCCGCAGAAATGAGGACAGTCAACTGTAGGAACGACATCATTCAAATCCAGTTTCATGAACTGGTCGGGGGCACTGAACCTGATTCTGGTGGCTGTCCTGGGATTTTCGACGGCGCAATAACCTGTGTTGACCAAGTTGCTTCCAACAACCCTGAATTGTACAGAAGGTGATGTGAATGAAATATGAAAACCAATGAAAAGCAAACAATTATATTTTGCCCACCAGGTCCAAGGCACACATACCACACAACCACAAACCAGTGGGGCCCCCTTCAAATGAATATCATGCCATCATGCAACAAACAGAGACAAGATCCTGAAGTCTCTGAATTGCAGATGCCACGGGTTCCGACGCTGCCGTGTGGACCAGTCGGTCGGGAACTGGGGTCATTGGATCGGCTGTTTTCCTGTGGGACTGAGGTTCCGCTACACCTGCCGACCAGGTGCGTACCTGTGCCACATAGCATACCCAAGAGGCAGCTTGCTCTTGCAGGAGATTCCCCTTGGGCCACTGCTTCAGCACAGCTCCAGAAAGTTTCTGTTTTTTCGTTTTGTTTTGTGTGTGTGTGTGTGTTTTTTTTCGATTGACAGTTGGGGGAGATACAGCGGTGTTCCTGCCTCAGGATCCAAGGGAACATGGTGCACCTGTTCAGCCCTTACTACCCGTGTGAACCTCCATCGACTCCATCCTACAACATCAGCTGCAGCTTTACTTCAGACAAGTGAGACATGGCCACAGTGGTTTTGGATGGAGCCTTGCTCCCCAAGCGGCAAACAAACAAGGTACTCTCTTTGACGCAAAGCAAAATTTCATGCCAAATGTCCATATTTCTGTAGATCTGGGTGGTTCACAGTTCGAGCTAACTTCCTGCTGTGCCGAAGCTACATGAGGTTCGGATTAACCTCAGGCAGTTCGAGTGTCTACCAAAACTGCACAGACACGTCATCTCAGGTCGCGAGCTGGAACTCGCAAATCATGAAGAGAACCTGCTGCCTGGGGTCCATTTCCATCTCCATGGAAACTTCATCCGCTGGAGCAGCAGAGTTCTGGCTACAAGTTCAAGGTGAATACGCACAAACTTGAGGTGGCGTGTAGCAGTGTGAAACCTCCACCCGGTTCTTTTTGCAGAAAACGAGCGAGAAAAGTATTTTGCACGTGACACTCTTTCTCCCCAAGGAATTGTCAGTCCTCTGACTCGCCTGACTCATATAATCTCCCGTCTGATCTTCTGCAGCCTTCCCGTTCACCCCTGGATCCCTGGTCAACATGACGGTCACCTGCACCAACACTCCATCGACCATTCCCCCTCTGGTGAGAAAAATAATATTTCGTTGCGGTGGTGCACAATACATGTTGTGTTTTCTGACCCAAACTTTGGCTTTCTGCCAGTGTCTGATGAGGGCCTCACTGTGAGCAATACGAGGCAGCGTTGTTGTTTGTTACCGGATATGACAAATTGAAATTTTGTTGCTAGGGAACAGAAACGTTTCACTTGGGTTCAGAGATGGGGCTTAGTCCCTGGCAACTTTACTTGGAGTAAATTCGTTGTGCTTGAACAACTGTTCAAGCATCTCATACAGGAGAGGAAAAATTGCTGAATAGCTTTGTCATGCTTGTGTTCAGCAGCCTCAGACACGACCTTGCTCTCCCTATTCAACCACTCCTTCAGCCCCTGAAGATCCAACCACAACAACACAGGAAGACGACTCCAGTGACAGTAAGTGAACGCCCCTCCTCATTGCACCGTAGCTCAGAACAAGTGATAACAGTTCCTTTGTGGAACGCTCTTCAGACCTGCCGTTGTCCTCATAGTCATTTTCCTGTTTCTTCCTGCTCAGCACAGACAATTTCAAACAGTACAAATACTCATTCAGCAAAGACAAAAGGTTTGTATTGTTGTTGTTCTTGTTTCCGTGGCTGTTGATTGTTGTTGTCTTTCCTTTCCACCCAGGTTCTGCAGGTCTGATTGGTGGTCTGGTTACTACCTGTGTTGTCGTTGTGATTGTGGTTATTGCGGCTGTTGCTGTCTGGAAACTCAAGTCAGTCCATTATTTGTTTGTCAAAGATTTTGTGAATTTGAATTGGACGAACCAAAAGGAATGTTGACCTGTTTTACACCATGATTTGCTGAAAATCGAGGCAGTCACAAAACCAAGATGGAAATCAAGAGCCACCAAATGCAGATGAGCCTCCTGTTACATCGGCCTATATGAACCCAGATACCTATGATGTCATCCCTGATCACATGGTCTACTCAACACAAGCCCACAATGAGGCCACAACAAATACTGAAACTGATTCCACCTACTACACTGAACCCTACGCTGACACAGCAAGTCCTGAGACCGGAGCACCTGGATACTGCAACGTCCCCCAGAAGCCACAAGCCAGAAATCCAGACTATGAAAACAGCCCAGAGCAACCCCACTCCACCACACAGGACACCAAGGATTATGAGGACATATCAACAGGGTATGAAGAGCTGAGAAGAGTTGAGTATGAGAACACGAAAGAGGGTAGTGAAAACAAGGTGTATGTTGAGCTGAGGAACATATGAAAATGAAGCCATTTTCTTTGTGCTGCAGACGTCATGAATATGATTTGGACGTTTATTCAAATGTTTTGTTTATTTTCTTGCATTCGTACAAAGGCTCCATGTTGTAGTAATTTGTCATTCCCATCATCATTTCACCTACAACCTAATTTTTTATGAAGCTACTTAGTTTCAGATGACAGGCCCCTGGTGATGTCATGCTTCCCCTAAACTAGGTTCCTGCTCTGTGTTCCTTGACGCTTGTTCTTTTAATGGACATGTAAATTGCTCTTTGATGTTCACAAAATGTTTGCCTTTCTGCAAAAATAAAGCACCTGTCTCTTTTACTGTGTGAAGATTTTCTGCTTCTGTAGCAAGACCATCTTCAGACCCAAGTTGTTCCTGTGAAGCCAAGTTGTTGTGGCTATGTTCCTTTTGTACCTTGCAAGTCAGACCTCTCATGTTCTTTCATGCATTGTACGGTTGCCTCCATATGTTTTGTTCAACAAAGGGGCTTTCACATTGTTCTTCATCCACCTCATCACTGTGATGCTTAGTTTCACGCTTGTTTTTGGTAGAATTTGTTTCAATAAAATCAACACAGTTTTACAAATTGTAACTCACACACAAAAGGATTGTTTCATTTGAGACATTTTTCTGGTGTTGAATGATTGATTTTGAGTTGGATGGGCATGAGTTCCGTGCCTCTAACTACAGGGACTCTCTCACCAGTGTACAGCTACCCCGAAGACACACTGCGCGTTTTATTGAAGTAACTTTTTTCACATATTTTTTTGTCTCAAAACAACGTTCAGTTTGCACTGGTCCTTTCCATTTGTGAAAACACACTGTGCCTCTTTCTGGAATAAAACACAGCCTGATCACTTGACAAACAATTTTTCTGATTTGTTGGGGAATCTTGTTCAGAGAAAAATGAATTCCAAGGTCTTCCCAAATGTTCCTGCACAGCTGGTTGAGCTGGTCACAGAAGAGATTCTGACAGAGCTTCACACTCACAAAAATACAAGAACGTCAACTTTGTTGTGGCAACGTTTAATGTCAAATATCTCTGAGCTTCACACTCACAAATACACAATAACATGAAACTTTGTCACAGTAATGTCAAACATCGAACAAAACACAAGCAAACACACAAGATTCTTGTGCAAATGTCACACATAAAAGTCAGGCAGCAAAAACGCGTGAAAAAGATGCTGAAACAAAATGCACAGCGTGTCTTTGGGGCTACTCTTTTGTGGTTGTTTGGCCCAAACAATGGTTGTTGCCAAATGTCATCAGAAAGTAAAGTCTGCCTGATTTGTTGAGGAAACAGGCATGAACAATTTTGCCCAAAAATACTACAGTTTGTGTAGAGCTCTTGTTTGAACGCTCAGAGTCGTAGGGTTGAGTATGTTCCTTCACTGGTGTTCTTTTCTGCCATGGTCTCCACCCTGCCAAGAACCAACAAAAGCTGAATTTCATATTCCACATGAATACAGTGCCAGAGTTGAGGTTTGGAACCACGAAATGAAACACGCACACAACACCTCACTTCACCCCTAGCTTCCACGCTGCCAAGTTTCTTTACAAAAGCACAGATAATTCCACATGAAGATAGTGCCAGAGAGGAGGTTTGGGACAAGGAAACGCAAAACGTGTACAACAGCTCACCTCAGAAAACAACTGAACTGCCATGCAAACATCCCATTCAAACTTGGCTCACTTCACGCAGTTTCAAAGAAATCACGGACCCAAACCGTTCAGTCCTTTAAAGAAGTTTGTGGCCTCGCCAAGCACGACTTGTGTTCAATAGGGTGGTGTGAGTCACAAACATACAACAGTCTGTTTTCCCACAGTCCCCACAGAAGCTCGGCCACGCGAAGTAACAGCACAGGGAACGTCTTTTGAAGAAACAAAGTCGCAGGTGGACATCCCGTTGAATCCTTTTGTCTGTTTGCAAATTTGACTCTGAAAGTCGACCCTGCTGAAGTGGAAGCCCCAACCACAAAATTGTTGGAACACGACAAGATTCCCATGCCCAAACTGCATGAGTCCCTCGCACCTTTGGATGATAATTATTCTGTGCCATTTGGTCTGACCTCCATAATAATTGGTGTTTGTGTTGGTGTGGCTTTGGTGATCATGGCCATTGTGTTGTTCATTGTGTACAATCCCATGTGCAAGGCCATAGTCCTGGGTTGTTGTCCCAACGCCTCCAAATCCCAGGTCCCATCAGCAGTAAAGATGGAAATGAAGAATTGTGAAAATGTCCCTGGTGTCACTTTTTCTCTGCTGGGCCCCAAGAAGCGATTACCTGCAGAACTCCCTGACTTGTCATTTGATATCAGTGTGCAAACCTCCAGCCTATCTGCGATTGGCTTGGTGAAAGGGGGGGGGGGCATACCCTGCAGGGCAGTGAAGTCCAACCTTCAAACATTTCACATGTCAAAAGCAAAAAACATTATGCATTTGTAGTGCAAAATTTGGAGTGAAATTTCCTGATCAGTGATTATGAGGACACGCAGTGCCCGGGATCCGCTGGAGTAAACATCATACATGAGACAATTCCAGAATGAAATAAAGGCTTCTTGTCGTAGTGTAAGTGGCCAGCAGACACTTAAGTCACACCACCCATGTCAAAGAGGGCATTTCACATACATGTATTTCCAGCTTTGCACACACATACACAAACACATACACACACACGCACACACACAAACACACACACACACATCAGGGGCGGATCCAGAATTGGGTTGTGGGGAGCTGCACTTGGTAGCTGGGCGGGGGGCTGAACTCGACTTTGAAAATTTTAATAAGTAAAAAGAGGTCATTGTGGAGAAGGCCACTCTCTGACCAATGAAACAATACAGAATGTATCTACTGCTGTTCTGTGTTTTTCACTTTTTGTTTTGTGGAAAAGTGCAGACTTTCTGCTGCATGTTACCGGTGTTTGGTTTGGAATGTTTTCTGACATGAGTTTCAGTTCATTTGATCCCAGATTAAAATTACCCAAGAAACAGCAATGTTTTCAGATATGTCATGTGAAATATTACTGCTCATAAACAAAGAGTTCTCAATTTCGGAAAAAAATGAGTGAACAGTTTATCCTCTTCTGTACTTTGCTACAACAAGGTTGGGACTTTGCCAGAATAATCACATCAGAAAGCATGTACATTCATTGGGAAAGACATTTTCCATTCTTGATATGTCTGGCTGGTCTGCCTGCGACTTGGGGTGATGGTATTGAAGACTGGGTGAAGACACAGGTTTCCATTTATTCAGAAGTTCCTAAATGTTGGCACCTGTATGTGAAAAGTTTCCTGCACACTTATTGGCACAGAAACATTTTCCAAACACTTTGAACATGAAAACATTTCTATCAATGCAATTATCACATTTAGAGACATTCAGAGAAGTCAACACCTCTAAAATACTTTATAACAAACTCAGGCATCTTGTACTTTCTCAATTGTTGAGTTCCCAGTATTTGCTCACATACGAATCCAGACTGGTGAGTGTCCACTCTGTTGTTTCATATGCCACAGGGCAGATTCTTCTAAGCTCATTATTGCAGCCATCTACCTTCCCAGTTGTCCAAGAACTCTGCCAAAGAGGATATACAAGGCTTTACTGTGCTCCAGAAGTGTTTCATGAGTACAAATATAACTCAAATTTTGGTTTGATGTTTCAAGTAGACAAGAGACTTAGACTCAACCTCACATTCAGTTCCATGAGTTTTTCAAGTGGCTCAAGCAATTTTGACAAGGGTGATGTTCCATGTGCCCAGGGTCTCTTGGAAATAAAGTTTGGCACTCAAGCAACAGATAATGACATTTTGACATTCTGTGGACATGTCTCCCACTACAGTGTTTTTCCATTATTTCCCAACATGGCTTTTATCCTGTCTGTTCTTCCCTTGACAAAATTTTGTGTTGCTGGTTCCTACATGGTTCAAGACAAGGGAGTGGTGTGTAGCATTCTTGCAAAGAAAGAACAACATTGTAAGCTGTGTAATATTGCCATACACTACATGACAGGCCAGTCAACAGCATTTCATGTGTCTCTCACTCATGTGACAGTGAAGAAGGACAGACAACTGAGAGTGCATATGCATCTGTGTCAAAGACAGAACTTCTGTCTATTTGATGGACCTTGGCATTTGTCTCCAAAGGTTTCCATTGTGGGAAAGATGTTTTTCTTGTCAAGTTTCCAAGCATTTGTCCTGACAGGTCGGTCTACTGTTTCACAGGAAGAATGTCCACTTTCATACACCTCAAAATGGGCAGATAGTCACAAAATCATTTTCAAAAATTCTTCTGTCATTACTGTTCCCTCAGATTCAATTTTCCCTCATGTTCCACAGCTGTGTGTGCTGCTTGTTCAAACGAGTTACAAAGGCCAAGTGAACTTGACTGTTGATCAGCTTGACTATCAAGGAGAAGAGAGCAATTCATGCAAATATGGAGGATTTGTCACCTCTCAATACTTGGCAAATGAATACAGAGAAAACCCAATTCTGTGTCAAAATATAGATGTAAGGGACAGAAGATCATTTTACAGCTCCGGTGCATTCCTCTGGGCAATTCTTTACATGTTCAAACCCTACTCCACATTGAAAGTTGTCTTTGCCCTGAGCACCACTCTTTGCAACAGTATAAGCATATGTCCTTGCTCTTTGTTCCTGAAATGTCCATTTCCAGGGACTTTATTGCAACCACACAAAAGGGCATGGGTCCTCAAGAAACCTGTAAGATTGGATAGAGAGTGTCAATCTCTTTTCATACCACTTCACAACACCGGTATATCTGCTGGGCCTGACATCTACAAGAAACGCCACCTCTTCTGAGTTGCTAAAGGGGTGTGTGTCATCTCCCAAGTGGCACGCCTGAGGTTCTGTGTGTCCCACAGCAGAAAAAGACAGTATGTACACCCAAACTTTGCTACAGCCCTTCACATCCATTCATGGTGCGGCAATGCTGACTTCCAGGTTGCTATAAGAGGTTTCTTGCACCAAACTATGGACCATGGAACATGCTTCGACAAGTGTAATGAAATTTCATTTTTTTCCAAAAGGAACAATTTTTCCTTTGTTGAGGGTTCATCCAAACATAAATTCAGTTTTAGAAGAAGATTGAAAACATTTGTGGTTTATCTTGTGGAGCCAATTCAGGCTGATAATTGGGTCGACATCCAGGTGAAGGTTGTCACAACTTCTGGCACATCAAATCACTCTGCAAACACTAGTCTCCGTCTCCCAGGGCAACTGGAGACATCATGTCATGAGGTAAAGTCATTTCACTTTTCTCTCCTGTGTCCAAATGTGCAGCCTGAGTTCAACCCCAAAAAATCATCATCTGTTTTTTGTGAGTTGTTTCAACTGATCAAAAGTCCAGTCCTGGTGTCTGGGTCTTTACTACCTAGCTTGCTCCTGTCCAGCTTACTTCTGTCCAGCTTGCAAATGTCCAGCTTGCTAACTATGCAAAATGGACAAATTGTCTGGAAAAACACAACATTGCCTCAATTAGAAACAAAACATCCAAAATTAGCAAAAATGACCAATTGAAATAGCCTTCTAAATGTGAAAAAATCACTTCTCCAAATTACACCCTCCAAAAGCAAGTCTATGTTATTGAAAATCAAAGATCCAAGAATACTAAGCAAACACCCCAACAATAAACTACATTTTGTTGGAAGCAAACATCCCACCCAAAACCATACTTTATCAACATATATCCTTTCAAGATTAAATATTTAAACTTTCTCAGATACAAATCATTTTCTCCAAAAAAGTAAAATTCTTAGACCCCTTTTTAACTTTCTGCCCTCACAAAGCCAAAAATTCCAATTTGTGTAATTGTTCCTGAAACCAAGGAGGCTCATGTCACAGATCTTGCCCTTGATGCCTTTTGGTAGTCTATTTAGGTCAACCTTCTTGGGTTGGCCCGTTCAACCAACCAAAAGTGAACACTTTCTCTTTTTGAGAATTTTCATACCAAGCTTAAAGGGAGCGAATTGAAACAATATTCACCGAAAAGCCTTCTTTCGTACAGTTGCACTGCTTTTTCACCCAACATGGGGCTCTGTTTTCACTTTTGTTGAAAAGGCAAGCTTTGGCCGAACACATTCCAATTCAGCACAAAAAAATAACAACAGGTTGTGTGAATCAGAGGAATATATATTATCAAAAGACATTGCTTGACAAATCAAATACTTTTGGCCAAGTGGGCCTGTTCAACAAGTGCATCTTCTTGTTTCAGAACCAAATGGGTCCATATGGAGTTGTTTATGCAATAAAACCTCAAAAAAATTCACTTGACGCAGAAAAAAATGTTGCTCATATTGATGTTGCCATGGAAACAAGAATGCAAATCAGTGGACCAGCACATGGTACCTTCACCATCTTGACAACTGTCAGCACATTGTGCCAGGTTCCAATATTTGCACACAAACACACACACATTTTTCAAGGAATAGGTGAGGTAATTTCAGAAAGTTGTGGTCTGAACAATATTGTCATCTCAAAAACTTTTCCTTCAAACAGATCAGAGTGAAGAGTGTAGAATGTGAAGGTCAGATGGAGAATGCATCCTTGATTTTCATTGATTGGGAATGTACAGCATTCTCAAACCAGAATGACAGCAGCAAGTTCATCTATCTGAGAACAAAGTACCAAGCAATTCTCTACCACCAGGACGAACCAACTTCAGAAGAGTTCGCCTCATACTGGGCTTCGACTCAGGCATCATGGGCAGAAGGAGAGGCCATCTGTGGAGCCCTTGGAGCTGTGCTTCCCTTTTTCTTTAGCAGACAGGACTATGAAAGGTTTCTTAGGTTTGTTATGATGTTGCACAGACGTCATGTTGAAGAGAGGTTGATCCAAGCAATCTTCATTGGTCTTCAGAGGAATGAAGTGGTGAGTTGAACTCAATCCTTTACTGCCTTCTGATGTTGTCTATCACTTGTGGTCAGCTCATATTTGGGTCATCTACAGAGTTTTTCTTGGCCCAGTGTTGATCTTACAGGCTGCAAGGCCCACTTGGAAAAAAGGAAAGAAAATGTCCACCAGATCCTTTTGGTATCAACAAAGAAAATCTTTTCTACATGTGACATGCCAGATTTACTTGTTTTTGTTTTGGCTTTTTTCCAGGACCAATGGAAGTGGTCAGGAAAGTTTGTGGCTGCTTTTCTGCCATTTCACAATACTTTTTACAACAGATCTTTCTCTGCTTGTGGCATAGAATGTGGGAGCTACTTGCCTTCCAACAGGTGTCCAGGTTCAACCCACAGCATTGCTCGGAGGTATTTGTCTTACTTTTTGTGTCCAAACCTGACAAATGTGAGGGAACAGGCAGTTGAAATTCTGTATCCAGTCATGAATGGACCAGAGTGCACACTGGTTCTCCTGGACAATATTGCTCAACCAGATTGGATAAATGTGGATTGCTTTGATAACCTTCTCCCAAATGTTTTATGTGTGATTGAGGAAGTCAAGGAAAACAAAACTGAAATCAAACTGCAGGACATGAATTTGTGCCATGTTGCAGCTACTGCCCTCCACAAAGAATGTTTCACCTTTTTGTGGGTTGACAGTTGCACAAAAATATCTTCAGGGTTGTTGTTTAAAACTGCACTTCTGAAGAACTTTACATGGCTGGAGAGCCTCTTTATGTCTGTCAGAAGCCCATTTCCAGTTCTCATGGCCAAAACTATTGGGGAAAAAAATGCTAAGCCCATGGTGGTCACCAAATGTGAAAAACATTTTGACAATCTAGTGTGTTATTATTTGTCCATGACATCCAGAGACTTGTCTGGATTTGTAGTATTGTCTGAGGCCAAAGATAAACTTCCTACGGGAGGGAGTGTTTTTCAATGCAAAGTAGGAGGAAGCATCACTTTGATGTCTCTGTGTAATGGAATTGTGGAGTGTCCACAGGACACTTCAGATTAAAGTGATTGCTCTTGTTCTCAGTCATGGAATGAAACTCTTCAACCAGCAGGTGTGTTGTGGAAATGCAAGCACCTCACAAAACACAACAGAACATCTTGTGGACCTCTATACCACACAACCTCAGCTGGAAAATGCCTGTTGTTTGGACATGTTTATCAGCACCCAACAAAAAATAAAGCTGTTCAAACTGTGAGTTGTGGAAATACGCTCGACACACTCTTGAGAAATGAGCTTGTGGTGGACTGTACTGCTTCAGAGGAACAAGTTCTACTGAAGTTGCTTCAGGGCAACTTTAGCTCATGCCACAACAACAGTGAGCTGCCTTGCATGGAAGGACATTCAAAATGTTTCACTGTGACAGAAATTTGCCAGTTTTCATTGGATGACTATGGGCACCTTTCACCATGTAGAAATGGGGGACACCTGGAAAATTGTCCACAATTTGAATGTGGCAGGAGATTCAAATGTAAAGACTCATTCTGCCTCTCCTGGACTTATGTGTTGGATGGAAAGTGGGACTGTTCACAGGGAGAGGAAGAACAATCTGAATATATGGCTCATGGGAGAGAAGGCTCATGTGTGGGCATGTTCAAGTGTTGGAGAAAGCACTTGTGCATTCCAATCATATGTGTTTGTGATGGGGTGTTTGATTGTCCTGCAGGAGATGATGAACACCTTTGTGAACTGAAATTTATCACCTGTCCTGACAAATGTCACTGTTTGGCACTGGCCATCAGTTGCCATGATTTCAAAGAGTTGTCAAACCTTCTTTTCATCTTTGTTGCAATTCACAAATCACCAAACTCAAGAAAAATACTTGGGCAGTTCCCTGAAGCTGTATTTGTCATTTTCCACCACTGCCAACTCAGAAACATATCTGATGTTCTTTTCCCAGAATATGTCATATCTTTGAACATTGCAATGAATGGCATTGCACTTGTGACAAAGAAAACATTCAAGAAAAATTCGAAGTTGCTCTGGTTGTCATTAGACAGAAATAACATTGTTTCACTTGAAGAAAACACTTTTTCTTGTGTCTGCAATCTGCGCAGCCTGAACCTGTCCAATAATCCACTGCAGGAATTCCCAATGCTGCAGGTTAATGTGTTGCCAAAGCTGAAGTTAATCTCAGTTGTTGGAATGATAGATTTGCAGCTGGACACAGCACAATCTGACTCTGTCAAAGTAAAAGTCATTGAAGCAGATAACTTTCACATTTGCTGCATGACTACAACAAACACTCATTGCACAGCATACTTTGCATGGTATAGGTCATGTGAAGACCTACTCGAAGAAAAACCAGAAAAAGTTTTCACAAAAGTTATGTCTCTTTTGATATTGATTGTAAATGTTCTGTGCCTCTGGGTTCATATCCAGACAACAACAAGTAAAGCTTACACCATAGTTGTATCTGCAATAAATGTCAGCAACATTGTTCTCTGTGTGTTCCTTACAACATTGTGGGGTGCTGACTTACATTTTGGACAAAAATTTGCTTTTCAAAGCTCTGCATTGAGAAGTTCTTCACTCTGTTTCTTTCAAGCAGGTATTAATCTTTTCCACATGTTCTCTTCTGTGATGTTGACTGTTTTTCTTGCATTCTGCAGGTTTATGGTGGTTGCTCATCCATTTGACACTGCCATGAAGAAAACCAAACCTGTTTTAAAGTATTCTATTTATTTTCTCTCTTCCTCAACCTTTCTGTCCCTCTGTTTCAGTTCAGTAACATCATTTGTTTCTGGATGCATTGAAACTGAATTGTGCATTTTATTTGCTGATCCTTCAGGGAAGCAAACCATTGTGAAAGTTTTGGTGTGGTTTGGCTTTTGTATCCACCCAATTCTCATAGTTGCTGTTTGTTATCTGCAAGTGGGCATGTTTCTAAAAACAGCAGAATCTCAACAGAAAACACGAACAGCCAGTGAGAATGTCAATGTGGGTTTGGTTCTCCAGCTGTGCCTCTTACCTGTCTCAAATGTTCTGTGTTGGCTCTCAGTCAGTACCATGTGGTTTGCTCTCATGCTCTTGGAAACTTATCCAACCAGACTGGTGACCTGGACACTGATTCTCCTTCAACCAATCAATGCTTTGATGAAGCCTTCAGTCTTGTTTGGCTTTGTAATCAAATCTATTGTCAAAGAGAGGCGCAAGCAGCAGCAGAAGAGCTGCCCAAATGAAAATATGACATGATGTGCTCTGGGCCCACTGACGTGCTCATTGGTTTCCTTGCAGATATTGTGTACGTGTTTGTGTAGTCGCGTCAAATCCAGGATGTGTCAAATAGGATCCACAGTTTTACATCTGGGTTTTAGGTGATTTTAGATGGGTTACTCAAGAAGTTCAGAAAATATGGGATATGGATGTAGGAATGGGTCCATGTCTCAGAAGGCACAAATATTTGGTGAAAGAAGTATATAGATAAATTGTAGTACAATGTATGGGGGTTTGAGAGGTAGCATTCATTTTTTGATGTTTTGAAAATTTTTATACGGTTTTCAGGCAAGGTCAATGGCAAGGTTAAAAGATCACTTTTTATGAAAGTGTTCAAAATGGTTATTTGCATAAGAGTTATATTCATTTGTATGTAATTATGCATGAAAGTATTAGGTTTCTTATTTTTGTGAATTTCAGTATTTATTTGGGTGCTTTTCAAGTGAAAAGTGAGGTGTGTAAACTTGAGACCTTTTCAAACTGTTCCAAATAGATATGTGTAATAGAATTGGGTTCATTAGTTTGTAATTTGGTGTGAGATGTTTGATTTTTCATTTTTGTAACTTTTGGTTCTTTTGGGTCCATTAAAATAGAGTGCAATGGAAGCTCCTGAGAGATTTATTTTCAAAATGCACCGTGATGCCATCTTGGCATATTTTTTCACTTCAGGATGAAAGTGACACAGAGAGCAATGCTTCAGCCCAAACATGGGTATTTGCTGTACCATAGTAACAAATGTGTTGTTTCACCATCCTGCCAGATGACTGCTGAGTAAATTTGAAGCTCTTCCTGCCTGACACTGATGGCTCCCTACAGACTGTTTATCTGAACCTACAAATAAACCAGCAGAATCATAGATGGGCTTCTTTCTTGTGTTGTTGTTATCTTCATTTGGTTTTCATCAAACATGTTCCACAGATGTGTTCAAACAACACTGTGCTCCTGTCATGTGATTGTGTCAGAATAATGTGAGAACTAGAGGTAAGAATGGTAGGCTTTGTGAAGGTCCCACATACAAATGCTCATTGAAGAAGGGCAGAGGGAGAGGCAAGTGTGATCATTGTCATCAACAAAAATTCCAACACTTAAAGAGCACAAAAACAAAACAAAATGCACACCAGACTGTTTGAGTGTGCAGCAAGACACATATGACTTTCTACATAAATTGAAAGTTCAGCGAAACCAGATGCAACCCAGCTGATTTCCACAACACCGTATAAAGAATCAGCCCTCCCAACATGGGCACTTGAGAGCAGTACACACAAGAGACCCAGTGCTCAAGGGACATCACATCTCATATTGGGCTGAACCATGGTGTCTCACTCAACATATTTTCCAAACTGCAGCACCAGGACAGGACAGGTTTTCCTCTCATCTGAGGGAGTCAGACATACTGAACCAAGTCCATTCCTGATGAAACTTTTGCATGATTAATTTGTTTCCAATGCTGAGTAGCTGGTTTATTTAGTTGACAGAAATAAACACCGCAAGCTGACATCATCAATACCAGCCTGACACATGGGGACATGCTTTGTTGTTCAACAGGACATTTGGAGATCCCATACAGACAATTGTTTAGCATTGCCCTTCAGTATGTACTGGCGCATCTGGACCTTGTACTCCTGTCAGTACATCATTGCTGGTAATTTTCCACCCAAAATTAATTCTGGATTTAAAAGGACAAGCTATGTGTTGAAATGGGTTGGCTTCATCATGGAGGTTGGGTTTGGAATGTTCATCTCTTCTGTATGGACATTAAAATTAACCCCATTCCCACACACTATGCCTGTCCGTTGCTGGCCCACACAGCCATTCAATTATATTAGTCATCACTGTCATCACAAGTTGACTTCAGACTGTTGCCTCAGTAACTGCACTGTGCATTTTTGTTGCCATGGTGAAGGAACTAAGAGCATCAGAAAAGCATTGTTTCAGCAAAATGCCACAGACACAAGTTTGCTCTCATGGTTTGTTTGGTTATTGTTTATGTTTCCAGTATCATGTGCTGGTTCCCAGCCAAAACTCTTCACTTGGTGTGTCTCTCACTGTCACAACACCCAATAGAAATGATATTATTTTGGAAGGAAATCATAAAACTTCATGTCTCCACGACAAATGAAAACATTCTGATTGATGAATTCACTCATGCCCTTTTTTGGCAGAATCACCTGGCTGATTAAACCAACTCATCCCTCTTGGGAACCAAGTGACACTCTGGGAATGCAGGTGCAGCACAGTGTGCCTGTTGTGACTTGGATGCCTGACTCACTGCCAAGTGAGGTAACTTTCCCAGATGCTGAACTGCTCAACCACACAACAGCACAAAGCTGGTGCTATGAGTTCTAAGTCTCAAGGGGTGTGAAGGTGCTCCTCACTCAGCAAAATCCTTGGATTGTCACCTGAACCACATTTAAAAATGTGAAGCAAAAATAACACTGTGAAAACCACACACAAGTTTTGTATGGAATGTTGAATGTTGAAAATTGGTCATGATGACAGTTTCACACCAGAAATTGGTTTTGATGCAAAAAGGCCCACAGGATATTCAAAACTGATCAGATATTATGTTTTTCACTTTTTGGTAACAGGAGTTGAAGTGGTTTTTGTGTTGAGTTGCCAGGTGTCTTCAGAAAGGAGGAGCAGAGGACATCCCCACAGCCTGGAACACATTATGCTGCATTTTCCCTGCTGGCTGCACATTGTTGTCCTTGTTTTTAGAAAGTGATGCTTCTCTGTGGAATGTCAAGACAGGCTTGAAAAAGGTGGGATCTTCCATCCACTGCTCCATCTACTTATGTTTGTTTTCCCTTGCATGTGCACTTCATCAGCACTGCCCTTTGGTTTATCCCATGTTCCCTTGTATTCCCTGGTCAAAGGAGCAGTTTTGCTGGAAGCAGTATGTAGGTGCAATCAAAAAAGAATTGACTGCACAATTATTCTCTTGTATTGCTGGTTTTCAGGGCAACAGCGCAGTGTGATTGTCTGCAGGACTCAGTCTGACTTATAAACCATAAACTGTGGGACCAACAACATTATTGAGATTCACTCCCACAAGCTGGTGGGGGTTGGCGTTGGCTCTGCTGAACCTGTGTGTGACAGAAAGGACAGGAAGGATCCTCTAATTATCAAACCAGGATGTTGGAACACAGAAGTTAAGCCCAGTAGAAGGTTGTACAGGACGTAAGTGTCACTCCAAGTTGAGTACTTATGACTGACTGCTTTGTGTGCTGCTGGCTTGTGGGTGCATGTATGTCACTGGATTGTACGTGTCAGCTGTGCATGTCCACAGGACTGGGTTGCATGTATGGTGTGCTTGTGTGTGGCTGTCTTGTGTACATGTCTGTGATTGGGTTTGCAGATGTTATGGGCTCCACAGCTGTGAGGTTAATAGTTCCATCAGCAGTTGGCCTCATATCAGAGGCTGCAGGACCATCGCTCTGCAGTTTACTTACTCTTGCCATACAGGTGAGACTGAAGAGGCTCAGGCCTAACTTCATGGAAGATAATGCCTACATTTTCACCTTCATCATGTAATGTCAAATTGACATCAAATTGTTATGGACTGAACAAATGTGAGAATAGACAACTGAGAAGCTTTTGAACAGACACCAGAACATTCCCATCAGTCCTGTTTCATTGGAATCTGAACAGACAAGATTGTATTTGATGTATGAAAAAGTGTCTGCCAAAATGTGTTGCCGGCATCATCTTGTCAGTTTTCACTAAACATCTTGCATCTTGTCTTTTTCCAGTTGCACCCCACTCAGCTGTATTCCCACTCCAGACAACATCCTCTGTGCACTCATCTATAGTGGATATTTTCAGTCCTTCTTACCCATGTGACCCGCCAACAGATGGGTTTTGTAAAGTTGTGCAATGTGTCTTCACACCTGACCTGTAAGTTGCAGTCATGTCCATGTCTTCCAGAAAAAAAGGCCTCATTTGGGATTCTCTTATGGCTGCAACAGCCCAGTTATCTACTCCTTTGGGACGCAACATGAGTTTATTGTGCCAAGCAAACCTATCAATGAGTTGGGCAGAGTAGAAAACTCAGCCACTTGATCTAGAGTGAAGTAAATATGCAACGGATATGTGTTTGTCCTTTTCAGTGTGAAGGGATCTTACACTTACGTCATCAGCTACAAGTACCTGAAGTGCATGGAATACTTTTCCTTCAGAACAAAGCAGCCACTGACTGGCAAATCAGATGAAACTGTTGTATGTGCCCCACATCTTAGCGATCCAAATTTCAATCAAAATCGCAAACCGAAATCCAACCAGAACGCTGTTCATGTGATTGACAGCGAACGAAAGCTCAAGTTGCTTCACTTGGCATCAGCTTTTATGGGCTATTCAAAGTTTTGGATCCAAGTTAGAGGTAGGACAAATAAACATTCAGCCAGTGGGTACCTGAAATATTGTAGGATGAATCTCAATTCATGTTGTGATGATTCAGCTGGAGAACCCATTCGAGACTTCTTGAGATTTGGGTGGACTCAGAATCAAGCTGGGATGACTTCCAAAAGCAGTTGGAACTTGAGTTTCATCCAAACATTGTCTAGATTGGTTTGAGGTTCTCAAGACAGTCAGTCATGGTCTGTATCACAAGGTCATCATAGGGAGCATGTGTTCATATAGACAAGCAAACAAGTGTGTAAATGATTGTGGTGTAGTGTAGTTGTAAGTATGTGAGAGAGTGTGGGATTGAAAATATGTGTGACAATATGAACTGTGTATCAGGCTGGTGATATAACATTTTCATGTGATTCTTTTCACACAGCAGAGAGCACCTTGCACAGGTATCCAGTAAAGATGAGGGTCAGCTGCACTGAAGAGTCCATTCCTGGTAACTTCACCCAACCTGTGAGTCTCCTGTAAATGTTTCACTGTTTGTGTATACCAGTAAAGGCAAGCTATTTGCTGTTTAATTTCAGGGCAAAAGGGTGGCATTGATGTTGTTCCTTCGTTTGCAGACTTCTTGCTGTGTGCCATACACAACAAATGCATGCGAATCCACCACTCCATCTCCTGCTACAGGGGCAGGTGAACATGGTGCTGTCGCTGAGCGGGACTCAAATCCAGCACACCCTGGTGGGACTGCACCAGGAAATGATGATGAAGGGGTCCCCAGTAAAAGTTAGAATCCAGAAAATTTTATGTTTTGAATTTCTGAAAGTCTTGAGTCCCACATCCTTGGGACTGGTGCATTGTCTTCATTCTCCTTTGGTTTTGCATTGTCACATAGAGATGAAAAACATTTCAGTGTCAGCAAATGAAATTGGAGGTTGGGCTGCCATGGCTATTGTTATGATAGTCTTTGCTGTTGCTGCTGTTGCCATCAGGAAATTCAGGTCAGTGGTTCTGTTCGTGGTTTACTGTTGTGTTACCCTGTGCACAATTGCACAGCACACATGAAACAACATTCAGGTCAAATTCTTGGTTCTTTGCTGGGTTTGAAACAATAATTTTTTGACATCTTCTTTTTTGAAATAGGTTGCATAAAATTACAGCCTCTGATTCATTCTAATGTGACAAACCAGGCAATGTAATTTCCTGGGTTTTGTGTTTCACACTGAGAACATGCTGGTCTGGGAAAATGCTGCATTTACAAGTGCAGAAAATCCAGAGCACCCCAGAATCAGGCAGCTGAAATCTCATCACCTGTAGAGCAATGTGGTGACCAGACAGGACAAAACAAAGAGCAACTGAGTGAGGAGACCAAGAGGCAAAGTAAAGGCCAGGATACTTACTTGGGAAGAGAGCCTGCATTTGGAGTGACAGAAGAATACTGTGGAGGGCAAGAAGTTCAAAAGTAAAAAAATAACTAAACTATATAGTTTTGACACCAGACTTGTGCCACTTGGTAACACACTCCACACAACACCTTGCACTGGACCTCCCATAGTGCCTGATATTGAACTTCCCACAACCCCTAGTACAGAACATCCCACAACCCCTGGTACAGAGCATCTGACAAACCATGGTATTGAACTTGCAACAACCTGGTACTGAGCCTCCCACAAAACTTGTTACAACACTTTGTACTGGTCCTCCCACAACCCCTGAAAACAAACCTGCCACAACCCCTGGAGTTGAGCCCGCTACAACCCTGTGAACTGCAAGTACCACAACTCCTGATCTGGCACTTTCCACAACATCTGATACTGCACTCACCATACTGCTGATACTGCTGATATTAACAGACTGGATTTTCAAGCAAAAAGAACCTTGGAAAAGGACAGTGAAAATAAATCCAGAGAGGCAGTCAAAGCTGCCATTTTTCTGCTGTTGTTATTTGTCATCAGCAGCATATATCCCTTCAAGGGGTGCACGCAGCTTGAGACCAATTATGATTCTAGTCAAGGACACAATTGTGTTGGCAATGTAATGAGTTTTGAACTGGGAAAAAAATTCTGCAAGACATTTTTACACGTGTGCATTGAGGATAAAATCTGGTTGCAAATTATCCTCATCAGAAATGGAAACTTTCAGATGAATTCAAATTTAATTTGTTTTTTTCCCTCGCAGCATCATGATGATCTTCCTTCATCATTGCAACAGACTCTTGCAACAATAACTCAGTGCAATGTTTGTGTCATTCATATAATGTGTTTTGACTGTGTGACCACTGCTGCTGTGTAAATAGATAGTGAGGATGTGCCACAAATAGCACAGGATTTGTAATGAGCTCATTTGCACAATGCCAAACAAGTTGCATGATTGTTGAGTTCACTTTCACCGTGAAGTTTCTTCGGGTCAGAAAGGTGAGTGCAAGATCTTTGTTCCCCAATACCAGAGATTGGTTCACTGAATATCAAGCCAACACAACGGAAAATGAACTGTGAAAACTGTTCCCTTCATGATAAATTCTTAAAGCAGACGGAAAATCAGTGTTGCTTAGAGTGACACAGCTTGATGCATCTGTGAAAGTTTCTGTGCAATTTATGGCCAAGAAACTTTCAAAGATAACAGAGGTGCAAACTGATGATGAAATGTGCGCGTTGCTTTTCAGACAGAGAGAAGATGGTTTGTCCAGTCCAGCATGCTGGCAAGGTGTATCATCTGAAATGGTTGCACATTGCTACCCTGCTCTTTGTCAGATCATATGTATCTGTGCAAGGTGAGAGCCCATACAGGCCAGGAAAATGTCAAATCTGCCTCCCTTCCTCCATCCTTCTACTCATCCCATTGTCTCTCCATCATTCCATCCATCCGTCAGTCCATCCATGCATCCATCCATCCATACATACATACATACATACATACATACATACATACATACATACATACATACATACATGCTTACATACATACATGTATGTTTACACACATGCATACATACATACACAGAAGCACACATATACTGTGCAGACATTTCTCTGTCCCTCCCTCATTCTCTCCTTCCCTCCTTCCTTCTCTCCCTCCTTCCTTGTCTACATCTTTCTCTCCCTCCCTCACCTTCCATCCCTCCTTCCAAAACCCCCCTCCCTCCCCCTCTCTCCATGTCTGTCTCCCTCCCTCCATGTCTGTCACTGTTTGTTCAACACACATACATTTCAAGCATAACCATATCCCTTTAATTTCCCTCCTTGCCCTGCTTCACCTGTCACCCTGTCAGAGAAATCCTTTGGTCTGTTTGCAGGGTCCAGACTGAATCAAAGTTAACTCTATTGTTCCTTGTTCCCATTTGTGTGCTGCACAAACTGGTACTCAAGTAATTTATTATTCCTCCTGGTCTCCAGGGCAACAACACAGTGTGATCATCTGCAAGACCCAGACTGACTCGGAGACCATAAACTGTGGGAACAACAGCATCATTGTAATCCATACTCACAAGCTAGTTGGAGTCAGAGTGCATCACAGAGAGCCTCACTGTGACAGGAACAACACTCATGATTCACTCTTCAGCAGGCCATTTTGCTGGAATTCTCAAGTGAATCCCAGCTGGGAGCTGTACAGGAGGTACTGTGTGTGAGCCTGTCTGCCAATGTTCAGGTCTGTGACGTTTTGGTGCTTTTAGAACATTGCATGAAGGTTGCTCAGTTTTGAGTGAAAATTGGTGCCACTGAAAGAAATCAGACAAGTTCATATTTCTATGGTCATTAAATTCTGGACTTCTCTGCACAAAGTGGGTGATATCTTAGAAAGTAGAAATATTTGATGATGGATGTGTTTTGATGAAATGTAGTGTCTCTTTGTTTGGATGTTGAACTGGTGTCACTTGTTTTGTCATTTTCACAATGTGTATATGGTTTCTAGGTGGATCCAAATGTTGGGTACAAATACAGGAGTTTAGAAAGGTGCATGAAACAGACATTCCACAAAGAAATTGGTCAGCTTTGCCCATAATTGTGTGACAACTAGTTGGGTACAGATGATCTGGCTACATTTGGGTGCATTCAAGTCAACAAAAACATCCAACATAAAACATCAAACATTTTGATTGAAATTACCCCTTGGGCTCACATGCATTTTACTTGCGTGCATTTCAGTTTCATGCATTTGTGTTGCCAGTATTTTGGTGGGTTGTATTTTAATGTCTGTCCAGTCTGTTTTGTCGAACCACCATGAGGTCTGTGGAGCTATAGTTTATGTTTATGTGTCAGGATGACCACTCTCCCAGCTCAATTTTGAGTCCACTAGTTCTTGTCCTGGACAAACTGGTGTTGAATTTCTCCTGTCTGTTTCATTACATCTCTGACATTTTGTGCTCAATTTTTACCCTTTGGTAGATGTTATGGGATCCACAGCTGTGACGTCAACAGCTCTGTCAGCAGGTGGCCTCACACCAGGAGCTGTAGGATGATTGCACTGCAGTTCACTTACTCTTGTCACACAGGTGAGACTGAGGAGGCACTGAACACTCCCAGGGTAACTGTCCTGCATTTTAGCTTTTCATGAGATACAACAGTGTAGAGCTACATCATTGGTGCAGGCAAAACTAGGCCAATTAGTTGTGCCTTCAGGACAATATGTCAAATGAATGTCAAATTTCTCTGGAAGCAAATTGAAGGTAGAAACAGATAACCTTCAAGGAAACAGCTCTGTTCATTTCACACTAAAGTACCAACATATCAGAGGCTGAAATTCAGACCAAATGGCAAACACACTGTTCTGCTGAAATCAATGATTCCACAAATGAATGTTTATCATGCACAAATCTAAGTTAGTTTAAGCTTTTAATCTTGTATTTTTTTCTTTCCAGTTGCGCCCCACTCAGCAGTGTTCCCACTCCAGACAACTTTTTCAGTGCACTCATCTGTGGTTGATGTTTTCAGTCCATTTTACCCATGCGACCCAACAAGAATAGAGGCTGCAAATCAAGTAGAATGTGTCTTCACACCTGACCTGTATGCTGCAGGCTTGTGGTTGTTGTTTTGAAAATGTTTATGGTCTCCAGATGATGCAAATAGGAGCTGGAACTTCTGTAAAAAAACCATTGGAATCTTCTTTGGATCAAAAATGTACTTCTGCATCAAGAAAAAAATTTTGGAGTTGAGTTTTGCACCTCCTTGAAAATGTCTTAACAGTGTAACAACTTGTATTCCCAAACAACCTTACATTTCAGTTAAGCCAAATGTTTTCACCCAGTTGTGTTGTCAAATGAGTGAGCTAATGTTCAAACAGAACAATTTGACTTTTTCAGTGGAAAGGGACCTTCCACCTTCACCATCAGCTTCAAGTATCTGGGGTGCAATGTGGACTTTTATCTCAGAGCAGAGCAGCATATCAGTGGATACCCCACAGGAAGAGTAATGTGTGCCCTTGACTATCTCATGCCTGCTAAATGGAACCAGGAATCTGCTGTGATACTGAAGAGTCATGAGGGTCTCATATTGAGCCACTGGGCCTTTGAGGACTCCTCAAAATACTGGCTCCAAATCAGAGGTATGTTGAGTGGGTACTGGAAACCACAGGGATAATTTCATTTCAAGTCATTTTGTCAGGATGTGTGTTTGATTTCCCCATTATCTACATTGTCTGCCTTTGTGGGAGATTCTTTCATTCAATAGTCACTTCCAGAATGTGAAATGTATGACAGAGAGACCACACAGCGTTCACAGGCAAAACAAGGTCTTTGTCAGGATGCTCATTCTGGTAAAATGACTGTATGAATGCTTCTTTTGTTCTGTCCCTTGAAGTGTGATGACCAGTCCGAATATATCAGTACAACTCCTGTACTGCCAGTACGAAAGCATCACTACAAGTCTGGCTGCCACACGTGCTGTGACAGAGTTCGAGTGCAGTGTGTTGGTCCAATAACCATAACACAGAGTGTTTTGTACCTGGCTCTTTGCACAACCAGAGGAAATTGTACTCTGTGCCATGAGTACTCATTTGGACCTGCAGCTGCTTCCTTACATCCGGGCATTTACACTTTGCATTCAGCTTTACTCCTGGGCAGTCTTAATATATTCATATCTGTCTGTTTATTGCATGTACTTGTAACAACCTGTGTATTAAATCACAGAATGAGAATGAGAATGAGAATGAGATTTTGTGAGTGAGTTAGGGCGTTCCTCATTGAAATTGTGTGTGTGTGTGTGTGTGTGCGTGTGTGTGTGTGTAGTCACGAATGTGTGCAGTTGTAAACCAGGTTTGTGAGGTAATTTTGTCATCTGACAGCAGCGAGCGGTGAGGGCAGGGCAGTCCATATGAGGGTCAGCTGCACCGAACATCTGTGGGAGGACACAGGTCGAGAACTTCAACTTTCTTGGAATCTTTCTGAACCTGTGAGTGTCCTCTGGAAGCATCAGATCACCAGTACAAGAGAACTTCTTTGGTCTTTGATTTTAGTACACACAGGTGCATCTGACATACTGTCCAACATTGCTGGCCTTTGTTCCTTTACAGGTTTCTTCCTGTGTCCCCTACACAACCAATGTACCAGAACCCACCACAACAGCTCCCTCTGCAGCAGGAGCTGAAAATGATACCACCCCTGATCAGGACTCAATGCCATCACACTCTGGAGGGACAGACATGTCACCTGAGAATGCAAGTAAGTTTGTGTGCAATTGTTCCAATGCTGAATTCCTTCTGATTTCTTGGATTTGTTCCAAGTGGTCTGATTATCCTTGCTTTGTCCTCGTTATTAATGATTATGTAAACATTTCAGTACCAACAGATGGGATAGGAGGTCGGGTTCCAATAGTGGTTGTTGCAGTGATCATTGCTGTTGTTGCTCCTGTTGCTGTGTGGAACATCAGGTCAGTTCTTCTGCTCCAAAAATAATTCAACATTCTCAGTCTGTGCACTAAACTTGTTGGATACTAAGGAAGCATTGAAATACAGAATATTAACACTAGAGGCGCCCATAGCTCTGATAGGAGCTCAGCGGCACTTGTAATGGGAGCGGCACCACTCATTAATTAGTTGCGGTCATTGAGCGGCACCCCACTCAGAGATGCTCTGTACACTTGGAACTCCAGCGCTCCAGATCCTATGGGAGCATCACTTTCATTGGAACTGATTATGCGCGCTTGGGTTTGATTGACAGCGCAGTTAGGTGATTGCTCTTTGTCATACTTGCAGTCAGTGAATATATTTGTAGCCACTACGTACCTACTCAATGTCGGTTGAGACGGACCAGGTTGCCAATGGGTAGCATGTCATCCAGATATCTCCTCATTTGCCACAACACGCAGAAATCTGTGACTGTTTCGAAATGCAACCTGAG
>JAAUXT010053854.1_pt1 | contig 29685 bp, 28 predicted proteins | sample 7278171 | NCBI WGS metagenome assembly JAAUXT01 (sample SAMN14350112, study PRJNA611818) | marine sediment metagenome | isolation source: surface marine sediment (1.8m) | place: French Polynesia: Moorea | collected 2018-08
ATACAAATTAATGATGAAAAGTGTAGACTGTGTTTTGGATTGTGCTCACTGGTCATTGAAATTGATCAAATTTGTTCAAATCACCGCGAGGTCCCTGGACCTATTTTTTTCCTCAGTCTCCTGTTGTTCAAAAGTCGCTCGACTTTCCGTGCTCCAGTCAGTCTCAAATAACGCCAGTTTTTTTTGGGCCCACCACCAGTGCGGGTTCTGAAGGCCTTTGTGCAAAGCTTCATTTTCGTCATTCAAGGAGACAGAAACTTCAGAATAGCAAAAAGGGACACAAGCGACAAGTCACAGAAGTTCTAACGCACGTTGCAAACACACCTGAACAGGCCGAAAAAGCTCCCGATGCCCTGGATCCGCGAGAGCAAAAACACGCAAAAGAAATGAGCATTCTTATCTCCACGGAGGAAAATTGAAAATCAATGATGCTTTGGGAGCTGCATTCCAACAGCAAACCACAATGCGCTTTATTTTCCATTGTGAAGTTGTGAAAGCACTCGTTGGGCCGGCTGTGTGGGAATCTTCCATCTGAAGGAATTCCACGTGTGTGGCCGCTTTGTTCGCGAAGCGAATTCATGCAGCGAAATCACAGTTGAGCCGCTTCTCAGGTTCCATCACGACAGCAAGCTCAACGTTCCTGCCGAAATGATCACGCTGAATGTGCGCGAATGTTTGGGCTCATTGAAGCTTGCTTCACTTGACGAACCACACAAATGTGTGTGTGTGTGTGTGCGTGTGTGCGTGCGTGTGCATGTGTGTGTGCGAAGGGACGGAAGTCGAAGGACAAACTCACTGAAAGAAACTCACAGAAAGACAAAAAATTTGTTTGCGGAGTCCACACGAAAAAGTTTTTTGAGTGAAATGGACTTTAAATCTGTCTCGGTGGTCACTTGAGTCGCGGGGCTCAGGGAGCGCGACACGGGCTGAAACTCGCATCTGTCTTCGTCTCCAACTTTTAATGGACATTCATCACAATCGGAAACCCCCAGAGAACATTGGTGGCACTTCAAGTGTGGGTCGGGCCGGGGGAGAGGAGTTTGACTTTCTTGGATGTTGCCCCAGCAATGTCTCAGATTTGGTGCAGACAAAATAACAATTTCGTCATTGGGTGTGATAAGTTTTTCGTCAAATTTCCTTCCCATTCCTGAGCGTTTGCTGCCAGATCAGGTCAGACCCTGCAAGTCAAGATGAGTTTGTGTGATGACTGCGCATCTTTGCATCTCCGTCGCAGCCCATTTTCCTGAATCCAAAGAAGCATTGAGCCTTTTCAAAGACACGGAATGCAGCTGGGGCAACACGAGCATCGTAATTTCCAGGGCCCCGTCGCGACAGGTCCCCTCGGACGTGAATGCGCGCATTTTTCGCAACCCATCAGATATCTATCACAACGTCAACCACAATTACACCACAAGAAAGGAAGAAAAGAGAAACGCGCACAATTGAATAAGGTCTTGATGAAAATGGATATGGGGAGAATAAATATGTCAATGCGAAATCAATATCTGTCAATTAATCAGTAAATTACATGAAAGAATTCGCACCTCCTTTTCCCATGTTATTTGAGCAGCAGCCAATTTGGCCGCCAGAAAAAAGGGAAAACGTGTCCGTAGCACTTTTCATCATATCGAGTACTCGCGTGCAATCGATCTCAATAAGGGAAGGAAATTACAGACCTCCTCGTCTGGCGGAGAGGGAAGAGGGGAAAGTTGGGACTCCGACTATAAATAAATCTCATTTGGCTTTGCGTTTGCAGAAAGCTGCACATTTCAACCTTGGAAGGATAATCTACATTCCACTAAACTTAACCAAACTCCACGGATGTTTTTGTCTCGAAGCCTGGTCTGGTGAAGCAGCTCCTCCAACTTCTGAGCCTCGTGACAGAAAATAAACGGAGATTCACCCAGTTCTGCAGAGGCAGCCCAGAAAGCCTTTCAGCGTGTAATTCTAAACCAATTATTTCTGTTGGATATGAAGAGATCGGGCTTCCTCTTGCCGCCATGCTTTTAACGAGCAGCTTAATTTGGTCCTGTTTGTCTCTGTGAGAGGAAGCTTCTTTGCTTTCTGCTTATTCTGCAGTGCGCGAGGCTCAATCGCATTGTGTTACAGTGAATATCGGATCTCGGGTTTGTGGCCTTCCAGCAGAGAGAGAGAGAGAGAGAGAGAGAGAGAGAGAGAGACAGAGAGACAGAGAGAGAGACAGAGAGTGTGTGTGTGTGTTTCTGTGTATGTGACCTGTTAGACCCCAAAGTCCAGAAATCTTCATTGTTTGACGGAACCAGCCCTCTTCAGTTCTGTGGTTCAGGAAGTTGGTTGTCTGCTGGAGTCGTCGCTCATTCTGTTCGTTGCTCATCTATTCCTGCTTCTATTGTTGAACTGATTGAGTTTTGGTGAATGATCGCTCTTTTTGGTGCGACAAGTGTGAAAAATTGCCCAAAACGCTGTGAAAAATACTGCCACTTCTCTTGACAGGTTGTGGATCCATCAAATGCCACTGACGGAGATTTGGTGGGAGGATTTTAGCTGCAGAGGATCCAAGCCCTGACAATACGGAGCTCGTCAGCTTGGGTCCAACAGTTATCGCATCACCGCAGCGCACAAATAGAATTTAGCCCTTTCTGCCCACACAGGAAATTGTAAAAGTTGAGGGACGACTTGAAGCTTAGTGCAATTTGTGTTGCAAAAGCGATTCAATTTTCCCACAATTTGTTTCTACTTTGTGTCTGATTTGCAAATGTACCTTTGGAGATCGATTCTGCATGTTGATGTGAGTGTACCAGACAGAGGAAGAAAGTTTTTGCACCTAACGCGGATAAAGACCCAGTTAGGGTTGTGCGCCGCGTCGTGATACGATCCGCTTTCAATCGACTAATTCTGCCGCCGCAGACAACCGCAAAAGCCTGTCTGCTCCTCACATCAGGCCTTTGAGTGGAAGCATTTTGCATTTTGAGGTGGTTGTAATGGGTTTGAGGCGCTGGAAGTGGAATCGTGGATTCTGATCTTGCGCCAAGCGCAGTGTCCGCAATCAGGCCGGATTAATCGAGTTGCGCGTCTCTGTGGAGACTAATGGAGACTCGGGCGAGGCTGTTTGGGAGGAAAACACGGCCACACCTGGGCTCCACCACCTCCTCCGACGACGACTGCGAGTTTATTCTTCTCGTCCTGAGATTCATTGGCCAGGTGCGGCGCGTTGAGTGGAAGGAAAGCTGCGGCCTCAGTTTGGATGGGACAGCTTGGCTCGAAGATGGACGCAGAACGTTAAATTCGTTGCTGGACGTGAAATGACGTCGACAAAGTGGATTCTTCTCGTGGACCTTTTGTCGTATTGAGCGTTGAAGGAGGATTCTGAAGGCCCAGTTCCTCAGCACCATCCGTCTTTCCTCTTGTTGCCTTTTTTGGTTGTTCTGAAATGCCTGAGTTTTCTGTCGTGTCTTTTGGGGCGAAGTTTTGAAGGAGAACCAGAACAAGCAACTTTGGATGCGCTCCCAGCGTGATGCCAGCTCCGGTGTTCAATCAAGCAGAGTGCATCCCCATTCACATTCATATCAAAAACATACACAAGGTGCAACGCGCGGAAAAATCTATGTTGAGCAGAACCGAGCAAACTCCAGCTCAAAATCCATTAACAAGCCACAAAGAATCTTCTCAAGTTACATAGAGTTTCAGCAGTCAAAGGTGTCGGAATAAATATTGGCTTTGATGGAAATTGTCGCTGCTGCAATTTGGTGTCGCCTGAATGGTGGATGATTGCGGCTGAAACAGGTGGTGCAGGGAGAGCGTTCGATTACATACAATTGCAGCACTGTGAAGAACATCTGTGGGCGAAGCGCACGCACCGGAGCTGACTGTTTGACGGAACAAAGTGTGCCTCCGAGGGTTGGGTCACCAGACCAAACGTCCTGGATGGAAAGCTCTCAGCTGGAGGAACACCCACCAATGGTCTGCGGTTACTCCAACACAAGCAGCGTTGTCTTGTTCCTCTTTTGGGATGGATACCAAGATTGCACTGGATTTCCGTCTGCTTCCTCAAGCAGTCAGCGAAAAAACCCAACGCTAGAAACAGTCCAGTTTGGTTTTCGTGATCGCGGGGAGGCATCGGATTGATCTGACCTACATCTGGTTCACACAGCGCGCACAGCGTCGTGCGTCGAGCAACTCAACGAGAAGCCCCAATGTGTCACTCATTTTGACATGGAAAACAATGCGAATGCTCAGAGCGTCCTTTCCTGTAACTTTCGTCTCTGTGGCGAACATTGGTTCAAACGGGTTCATGTTCCCTGTGAGTTCAAAAGCGGCCCATGTGTGGACGAGTTTTCACAGCTCCGAGGCCTCCCCTTTTATCCCTCCACAAGTGCTGCGCACAGCTGAATGGGAGATGCAAATACACTTTAAAGGAATTGCCTGTGGTAATCCACTGGATGGGTTAGGCCCTAATTACTTTAAAAACATGGGAAAGTGGAATTATTGCTTTCAGCCTCACAATAGTATTAAAAGCCGTGGGTTCCCACAGGGCTCCTTCATATTAAGCTGCGTGTGTCTGTCCTGCCGCCGCCGCAGAGAAAAGCATCTTTTCTGGTTGAAGGAACATTGATGAAAGAAAAAATAACATTGGAGTGCGGAATTATGGCCAGTTGGAACGAGAACAGCCTGGTGTTGCTGCAAGACTGCAGTGCAATGCTGGAATCAATGGACTGAGGGCAAACTGATCATTCACTGCCTCGTGAGTACTCATCGTGGCGCCGTGAGTTCTCATCATTGCTGTCCAATCATAGCGCTCAAATCAACCCCTCCAAACAAAGGGAAGAGGCCTCAGTTTTCACCGCTTCCAATTTGGACGAGAAATGAAGGGGTATTGCGCGCATTCACCCAACAGGCCTCGACACACAAAACCCACTATTACCGGACACTGTCCTTTCAAATCCTCTCAATGCAGCCAATCCTGAAGTGGCACAATGAGAAGTTTACTTCCATTCAGCGCTTCAATGCTATTTTCGTGATGTATGGTTGGGCTCGCTTGTTTGTAACCTGATGACTTTATTCGGACCCCCCGGGGGGTTGTAGATCTGCGCGCAATTAGGTGCAGCGTCCCAGTCAATTTTCGGGACAAATATCGGGGGTTGTCATCGCAGCGACAATGGAGAGTTTCTTGTTGCCTGAGAACGACTCAGTCTCGTTAGCCAGAGAAGTGCCTGTCCAGCACAGAGCGTCTGAAAAACAAGATTTGCCATCCAAGAAAATCTCTGCTGATGTGGAATCAACGTCCTATCCTCTTATGGTCTGAAAACCTCCGAGCTCTGGTTCTCACGGAATGGCTAAAGTAAATTCTGAGAGACTCGAGATGTGTTTGGAAGAGAATGGACTTTTCTGGTTCGCCTGACGAGTGATCGCTCATCCGACTGCGGGGCGGCTGCGGGGAGGTCAGCGGACCCCATTACCGTCACTCCGGGTAAGCTCCAGCAGACTCCGGGCCGAGCCAAATCCGGAGCTTCTCACTGCGACGACCCAGTGGAGAATCTGGCTCCCAATGCATCTGCTTCGCGCGCAATGCAACGAGTATCGCGCGGTGCACTGGAGGCGATGCCGCGGGAACCAGAGGGGCGAGCCTGAGGTACTGCGGAGTGGGAGCTGGGAGGGACCGCAATCATTCAGTGCTCTTTAACCGCTGTGTCACGTCCCCGCTCATTCATTTCCATAATTTCATTCCACAACCACACGCGCCTTGCCAGTCAGTCACCCGGCTTTTGCAAAGCGTTTTTGGCGTTAATCACAGACATAAAATGAAATGCGTTGAGACTTCTGGCGAAGTACGTTTCTGACAGGGTAGGTGGCTCATTACCAAGTTTGGTCAGCTGCTATTCAATTGTGAACTCAGCTCCGCTCCCCGAAGACACGGCTTGATTTGCTCGTGTACCTTCGGCAACAATAAGTCTGGACAAACAAGAGTCGCAGCTTACGGCATCAGAGATACGCTGTGAAAGGACAGTCAGGTTCCAGTCTTCCAACGTTTTTGGTGGGTGAGGCCAGTTTGACACGCACGGCATGGTTCGTCGGGTCTGATTCTGCACCTGCTGGTGAATAGGCATTTCAGCTTCAATGTGGTGACCATCGAGTTCTGTACAAACGCAACGCAACGCACGGTGCGCCCAATGCGAACGTGGCTCAAGAACGTTCACGGTGTATCAAGAGGCCGACGGCGAATCTCACGTGCACTGCACGTGTAATTGTGGGCATCTGCACCCGAATCATCCAGGTCATTTCTTCGCAATACAGTTTGTTCCGTAATCAACCGCTTTCTGCCTGCAGCAAGTAATGATATTTCAGCAAATTGCTTGCAATCGCAGAAGAATAGAGATTAGATCAGTGGACAATGGAATCCAGGGCGGGCATTGTGCAGATGGAAGCAGCGGCTGAGGAAAGTGGGTCTCATATCCTCGGGAACGAGCTATTTGCAACCTGAAATTGTCGGTCGTGTTCAGAAATTCAACCTTCTATTCTCCAGCACACTGAACGCAATGTGAAGGGTGATCTGAAGACTCCAGCGTGTGTTGTAGATTTTTTCTTCCCACTCGTCTGCTGAGCGACTCGATTTTGTGTTTATGCTCTGGAGGTCATGTGAACCTGAGCCTGGTTTTGTTGAGCCAGGAGCTCAACCCAGACTCGGACTGCAGATTACTCAATTCAGCGGAGAGAGAGCGAGAGTCTGGGAGATACGCGGCACACAGAGATTAGATCTGCCGTGTTCTCGTGTCCGTCCTCCGCTGCGATTATTGGAGCTTCAGCGCGGAATCCTTCGTCCCTTGGTAGAAAGCCTTTGTGAGTCTTCAGCAGGGGCCTTGATCAAGAAATCTCGGAGATGTGGAGGGTTCTGCTCAAGCCGTGGAGCGAGGAGCGTGCGGCGCACGTGTTGATTCTGCTGAAGTGGCGCACGCCTCCGCAAGATCCTCGTGACTCAAAGGAGGCGCACAGTACGAGTTCCGAGTCTGAGAGGCGTGTGGTTCCCAGGTGGAAAAACAGCCACCGGAATGGTACAGCACTTCACCACACACTCCTCACACTGAAGAGCCCCCCAGTCAAAGTTTTTTTCGAAACCGCACTGAGTAGAGCAACTCGTGTTTTCTTTTTCTCGGGCAAACAGGAGCGGCGGGCGGCGGCGGAACTCGGGACATTTGTCCCGCAGAACAATGGGAAATGGACCAATTGGTCGGTGCTTCGATCAATAGTGGCTGCCAGCCGTGGAGAACTGAACAAACAAGATTAAGCACCAGGAACGACGACGACGCGACAACGCGGTGCGATGTGTTCCTCATGTCGAGCGGGTTTTTTGAGAAATGAGATGGGAATTACCGAGCTGTGCGCCTGATGTCCTGATAAGTGTGTCCGGTGTCGGAGAAACTGCTGAAATCAGGCCGATTTGTGTTTTGTAGGCAGGCTGCAGGAGCTGCAGTTTTCTCATTGCAGTGTGCAGCAAAATGTTCCGGTGGTGCCTGTTGATTGTATGTGAGAGGTTGTCATCGTTCTCGTCGTTTGTGTCCTGTGTGATCTGAGTGCAGTGCACAGGAACTGTCCTTCCTGCACCGCAAATTTGTTTTAATCTCTGACCCTTTGTCCATTCTCGAGGAGACGATGTTCAATATCTGTCAGGTGTACTTTCTTCCGCAGGCACCGTTGTTACACACGGGCCAATAATTTACAATTCAAACCAGGCAGCCGTCTAACCGGAGCTATTGGCGGCACTAGGTTCCCTGGGGCCATTCGCAATGCCACCTCGGCGAAGATCTCTGCCTTGGTTCACTTGGAGAAGGTTTCTCTGGGCAAATTAAATGCCAAATGTAGTGCATTAGAAAACACTGTTGGTGGCTACGGGGCAAAGTCAGAGCGAGTAATAAAGACTTTCTGGGCTAATGGAAGTACAAATGAAACTCACTGAGGGATTTCCAGCAGCAATAATCAGGCCGAGGGGACTGGTACTCAACAATGGCGGCCCTGCCCGAATTAACTTGTAATCAAATAATGTTCTTTTCGCACTGGCGTACTGTCCAAGGGATTCTACCCTCCCACCCAGTTCGGAGTCTTTTATGGCGTCCTGATTGCTCCGAGTCTTGAGCTTTGGCTCATTCCATTTCGTCCTGCAGGTCTTTGTGCTGGACCTGCGCGAGTCAACACGGTTTGATTCAGTGGGAACGTCCTCTCGGGCGGCGCTGTGTTTGCGGTGAGTAAGCAGCGCCCGGAGACGCTCTCGACCGCGCCGGGAATCAGCGGCGTCTCCGCGGGGACTTCAACTCGCGCCGAGGCGATGGGTCTCCGCTGAAAAAGAACCTTGGCCTCCGCTGGAGAGACTTGGGGCCCTGGAAAGGCATCAGAGAGAAATATTCTGCGCCATATGCCCACAGCCAGGGAAATGCTGAACCCTTTAAACCCAAAAGGCTGCATTTGGACCAACTAGAGTTGAGGCTGCTTTCCTCTTTTTGACGCCCTGATCTCCTTCGACCATCGCGTGAAGGCTTCTCGAGCCAAAAGATATCCAGTTTTCCGAAGCCAAATGTATTCACACCTCTGTTCTCCTGGATGTCAAATCCCCACAATAGCGCTTCTGTGGAAACGCATAAAGACTTCAAATGTCAATGCACAATAAGCTATATTCCTTTCACGAGGCGATGCAGGGAAAATCCCAAGGCCTCGAGGACCTTTGGCCCCATAATGATCTGTTCTCGCGGTTCTGATTTGCTTCTGGACTGAGGCGGTCGAAGGAGACGCAGAATCTCGGGAAATTCAATAGTAGCTCAAGGTGACCACCCAAAGCTGATCACCAGGAAAGTCTGCTCGTAAATTTTTTGTCCGGCAGAGTTTTGAAAGAGAACACCGCTCTGGGCGAGAAGAGAAGAAAAGTTTCAATTGGAAATCAGAAATTTGCTGAAATTGGATAAATTGAGTTTTTCCTTGACGCACCTTTTCTCGGAGAGGATGCTCTGATCAGATGACGCTTCACGACAGAAGAGTCGTTCACAAACAGGCGGCACGCACGCACATGGGAACTGTCAAAGACCAATTGCGCTTTGCATGAAGCATCGTGATAGATTTTTGAGGCATTGCCGTCAATACAACGTCCGTGCGCGCCCCTCCAGGCTGACACAGTTCTTACCCAGCACGCAGGCGCACCTCATTGAGTCCCATTGAAAAGCATTGCCTTTTATCGCGCTGAAAGAGCGCTTTGCTCTGCAGTGGGCAAACAACAGCGACAGGCATTGCCCCAGAAAATCCTGTGAATGGGGAGGGTGAGATCCTAATTACTTTAGGACCATGTACAAGTGGAATTATGGAGTCCAACCCTCAACAATAACATTAAAAGCCGCTGGTACTCAAGGGGGGCCAAGCAATATGGAGTGTCCCCACCGCTTTAAGTGTTGCCTCATTCGGATCCAAATGGAGAGCGGCTTTTGAACTTTACTGTGTGTAATTTATGGAAATACTCCGTGCTGCACTTTGAGTAATTTCCCATTCATTTTTGTGGTGCTTGAAGATAGTGCACGCCTTGTGAACAGTACATGTTCTTCCTCTTGTGGTCCTGAGGGCCTTGGGTGCAGCGTGCCCACGACTTGGCAACTTTTTGAAGTGAACATTGCATTTCATCAGTTGTGGGGAATGAATGCCGAGACCACAGTTTGTCTGGCAGTGTCTTTTTCAGTTCAAAGACTTCGCGGGTATATAAACTGGGCTCGAGGACACGCACTCAATCCTCAAAAGGACGGACATGTCCTGCACCTGTGTTTTCAGCACAGGACTCAGCAGCTCGTGGTCTCAGCATCCAGCGCACGGCGCGTCCCGCCACTTCATCACGCCGCCGTCCTGCTCAGGATCACCGCGCGGATCATATATTATTGTCAACATGTTGACACTAATGTAAACTTATCTGGCAACATGGTGGCAAATTTGAGCGTGGTCATAAATTTGGAGACCGACCTACCGATTGGAGTGGAGAGCCACCAGCGGTCGAACTTGTTCAGGACCACTCAGTCCGTCTGGCCTGAATTGATGAGAAGCTGAAACATTTCGTATTGGCCTTCAGATTTCTTGCGCTGCCATGCAATGTTTTTGCTTTCCTGAGAATGAATTGACTGCAGGAGAAGATTGCTGCAGGCCAGGGATCCTGTGTCCAGAGTAACCAGCACACTTGAGACCCTCAAATTGGCAGCTCAGAAATGAATGACCCACTCAAGAATATGCGCAGGTCCAGCGTGCAGTTCTGCAGAGCGACGGGGAAATAAACAGAAGCCGCAAACAAGCCTCTCCCGACTGAAAGTCCCCCCTATCAATATGAATAATCACCCCTTCAGTTCGCAGAAGACTTCCACTTGTGCCATGTAAATACGACGGTTGTGACACAGTGCAAACTCGGACACTGTCGTAGTCCCAGCTGAGAAAGAAAAAACGCTGCTGCCCATGCAAGTCCTTCGCGCAAGTTTCATGCTGTTGAAGTTTGGAGGCGTCAAACTGACTTTTTACGAGCGTCACTAAAAACGCCCTTGCCTCGGATTTACGATTTCGCTGCCCACAGTGATTCTTTATGGGGCATTTCAAAAAGTCATATCTGCGCTCAGGGCGCCGCTCACTGCATATGAAGTCATCACAAGCAGAGCCCACATTAATGCGGGGCTGGATCAGGGTAATGGTCAAAATGTGCGACCTTATTCCTGATTTATTGTTATTATGCCGCAACAATGGGAGCAATAGACTCAGCAAGGCCACTGGGTACTCATTACCATTAATCATAGGTCGTTGCGCTTTTCATAATTTCCAGGGAATAGAAGGAAAGGGCAGCGTGATGGCGCGAGGTGTGTGTGGAGCCTTGTGCCGCAGTCTAATGATCTCCAATGCGCGGTGCATTTCGATTGATAGCGCTCTTTCATTCATCTCATTCATTCACATCAGCCACGCTTTTCACGTGATTGCTCAAATATGGGTCTTAAAAATTGACGCCTACGACCTCTGACCTTTGTCCCCTGTCTTCAACCTGAATGAATCTCAACTGCATTGACAGGAGAACGCACGCCGGAGCACAGGCCAGTGAACGCAAGCAGCACTGCACGTTGAACGAAGCTGGCACAACTTGTGTCACCTGAGTCTTTCATTGGGTGAAGCGAGGTTGCAGTTTGCCTTGTTAGGAAGTGTGAGGCAGCGGGACGGCAGGATAGATTCTGTGGCCGTGCAGTCATGTGCACGCATCACGAGCTCCTCTGAAGGGTTGACGCGGACGCGAAGTAAATATGCGACGAGCACACGGGACGAATTCGCCTTCTGGTCTGCCTCCATGCAGGAAGCCAGAAGAAAACTATAACTATGCGGTCACAAACTTGGCGTCTTATTTCACAAGGACCCATCTCTGTTGAGCGTGAGAACCTTCTGCGTCGTTCTGACACCGTCGCACACACATCCTTCCCGTCCTCGTCCTGAATGTCGGACACACAAGCTGGGGTCTGGATGCGGTGTTACATTACATACAGTCAAGGCTACAGGCGCGCGGCCCTGCGGCAGCTGTGTCCCGTCCTCACAGCACCATTGTCATCGTCCTCGCGGCGACATTCAGCGCATCCAGGGAAGTCTGAATATTGCAGACGTGTACTCACTACAAACATCCCAGTGCCATGCAAAATTCAGCGTGCGTTCCACTCACAGATACTTCTGTAGGCCACGCATGCTGTTCCGCGAAGCTGTGTCACAGTGACCTTCGCGTGCAGGCTGCGGAGCCGCGGTTCTAACAGCGCCCCAGGCACGACACACAACCTGTGGTTTCACACTCGGCTGTCCCCCGGGGGAAGAGGCGGCTTCCTGCAAAATGCGACCCACTCACTGCTCCCTTTTGTCCACAAAGCCACTTGCGGGAGAAGTATAGGGCCCTTCCTATCCCGCGGTCCTAATAGCCCATAATTAACCTGTGTCTGCTGAATAGGCTTCATAGATAGAGAAATAAAGTGGCCTAATCTGATGCTGGTCATGGAAATGGGGCTCTGCTGAACTCTGTGCTGCGTGTGTTGATTAAATTTACTTTTATCATGCGAAAGAGGGAGGAATTCCTCGTGACCGGAGCCTCTGATACGAGCTGCGAACATACGACTGTGAGGGGACGGAGAGATAGGGATCTCAGAGGAAGATACATGGGTGGGGTCTCTTTGAGGAAGGCGAACTGTCTTCAGCAGACGGGAAAGAGATGGATGCAGGTTGGCTTTCAAAATTTCACCACCCGGATGAAGTGCACACACTTGTCAATGGTTTGAAAATGTGTGGCGAGACACTGCTGGGACAGAACCTCTTGGTGCTGGTCCGGTGTGTCTTGAGTGGAACATGCCACGAATGTCTGGCACAACAAGTGCACGCAGATAAGATGCTATCACTTTTTGGGGAGCTTGAGACAGAAAGCAATTTGCGTGTTTCTGCGGCAGCGGGCGGGGAAAGGCCTTAAGCCTCCAGCTGTGGCGATCAGGACCCTCCTCCCCGTGTCACAAACTGTGCCGCGTCGGGTCCGCAGACCCGGGCCAGGGTCACTAAATGTACGGCACATTACAGGGCCATTTATGTCCAACCGGGTCACCATCATGTGATTCACTACAGCAATAACAATGTATATCTCGTTTGGCTCTGATTTAGCCTCTCCTGCGTGGAGTTCACTTGGTACTGATCTTCATGTTTCATTCATGGTTTACGATTTTCCTGCGACCGACCAGTGCCCGTCCCAGGAGACGCACGCATTTCCGATTTGCACGTCTGTGAGTCTGAGCCCTGGTTTGTTTTTGCATGTGGGCACAGAGCTGGAAAGTAAAAGACCAGCTGACAATTGATCTGGACTCCCGACTTACGTCCGCTTGACCCGTTTCGCCAACTGCGAAAAAGCATTGGTTTTGGCAAAGGGCAGCTCGAACTGAACGACTGCTGCCGATAAGGAGTTTTTTCTCCTTGCCAGGTCATCCGTTGCTGAAGAAATTGACTTTTATTGTGTTTTACTCCTGTCCTCAGTTGACCTGCCTTTGTGTTGCATTCTGTCGTGAAGATCTTTATCTGCAGTGAAACAGCTCTCAAAAAATCAAATTTGTCTGACACAGGAGAAACTTGCATCGTGCTCATTTGGGTGGCAAATAAAGCTGGGAAGTTAAATGTCTTCGCCATGGTTTGGGCGGTCGGCCTTTCAAAATCCCTCGTTGGCTGCTCGAATCTACTGCTGCTGCTGCACTGTCCTTCACTGCGTCTGCCCCGTCCTCCCCTAATGCTACAGATGAGAGCTGCAGAGACTTTAACCTGCGCTCGGCTTAAAATGTACAATCCCTTCTCTGTGATAAATGAACTCAATTTGTATTGGTCCCTGGACGCAGCCATTCTACAGTTAATCTTCTTATCCAAGAGTCTTTCATAGGAAGGGAGGCCGGAGCTCCACCGAGGATCGTCCCTTAACCTCGTGTACATCACCAGCTTTGTTCAACTGTCATATTGGTTTTTGCAATAGGCCGGTGAACTGGAGCCCTTGGAGGAACAGGGTGGGATCCTGTGGATAGATGCCACATTTTCGATGTTTTATTCAGAGAGAAAAAATGCCAAGTGAAGGGGTGATAGGGCTGAGGACTCTCTTTGTGAGCTGCGCTGTGGAGACCTTGAGCTTTCCTTGGCGACCCTCAAATTCTCAAACCCAACCGAGTTGCAAAAATGCCCGCACTGCATGCCGGTCAACAGATAGCAATCAAAACTCAGTTGAGCTGAACAAAACCACAGCACCAAGAGACGTGATAAATCTTTACATTATTCAAAGATCAACCTCAACTGGTGACTCAACAAGAACAAGAGCCATTGAACGTTGCTGTGTTTTCGTCACACTTGCAACAATTATTCCATTGCGGGGAGTTTCACTGCATTCCAATGCAGGGCGAGATCAGGGTGGATCCCCCGTATTGCTCCTGCTGGGGACTCATTTGCATCACATTACTCGGTGATTAATCCAGCTGTCACACATTGATCAAAATCGTCGCTTCGCTTCAATCCGCTCCTGGGAAGGAGATAACATTGTTCACCGTACAATTAGGAGTCGCAGTCGGCAGCTGTGCCTTGGATGTCCACTCTCTGGATGTTTCAGTTTCTTTGACCTGCAAATTGGTCAAGTGTATCTGTGTGTGGGTGCGTGTGCACACGTATGCTAAACGTCACAATGTGCCTGTTTAGACAGACAACTTGCCGAAAATGAAAACCTACTAGTTTTGCCAAACTGAGAAGCAATTGACACCTGTTGGTGGTCTTGGAATAGAGCAGTCTGGAGGCCTCACCGGAGTCGAGTCTGAAGTGCTTCAAAAGGAAAATTGTCACAGAAACAAGCTTTGCTGCCAATTACATTCACGTCGACAAGTTTTGACTGATGCATCGCCAGCTTCGGACGAGTCTCTTGTTGCAAACGTCTGTCGGACCCGACCCGAGTTGAGGCTCATGGGAAGATCCGATGGAATTTGCGGCGGAACAATGAGCATTAAATGTTGCTCCATTCCGCTGGAAGTTATGACAACATTAATCTCGTTTCGACAGTTTGACAACACGGCGGCTGCGGCGCTTCCTCCCGGGACCGGCCGAGGGAGGCGCTACAGCGTCAAGACGCGCGCTGCTGTCTGTCTGTCTGTCTGTCTGTCTGTCTGTCTGTCTGATGATTCGTTGGTGAATCAGTCAGTCAGCCAGTTGGTTTGTTGGTTGGTCGGTCGGTCGGTCAGTCGTTTTCTCGGCTGCATGCAATGCGTCAAAACAAACAAAACAGAGTGTTTGTTGGAAATGAACCGTGCAGATTTGCAAGTGCCCTGTTCTCGTGACAAAGTTGTTGCAGCTTGCAGGCGGCTGTAGTTTTGGTGAAAGTTGCAAAAGGACTTCCAGCGAGAGGGAGCAATTTGAGAGTGTGTCCTTCCTTCCCTGCAAGGGATCTGTGGCTGTGTCGCTCGTATATTATGCATAAAAACCTCATTTACTGACAGCTCGGTCCGGAAACGATAAGAGCATGACAAGTATGATGAGCGGTTAGTTATGCATTGTTTTGTTGCCGACCTCAAAGAGATATCGCTGTAAATAATGGCTGTCTGTTGAACACCGATGCAGCTTCTGGGCCTGGCGATGCTTCAACATGTGATCACGCTTCGCAGCACATATTTGTTTTTTTGCAAAAGACACTTCTCACAGAAACCTCGGGGTACACTTTCTTAATTTTGCCACATGCTTTTCTATTTTCAGACAGAAACTTCTGAAGGGAGACACAGACAAGAACCTCAAGAGAGGTAAGCTGTCATTGCGTTTGGTTACACACACACACACACACACACACACACACACACACACACACACACACACACACACAATAGTTCATTGCCACTTCCTGGTGACATCATTTCAGGTCAGGCACCTGGGGACTTCTAGCAATTTAAACCTGACCGTTTTCCCCAAAATTTGACCCGCGGTGTTCTTTTCGTCACCCAGGACATTTGTCCGAACAACCATAATTTTGACCCAAAACACACAGCAGGATCCAATGTTCCTTTGTGTCGACATCCACATCCACACGATCAGTTTTCTTGAGGGACCAGGGTCAATTAGTCTGATGTTGATGTTCCTGACAATGGGACTCGACAGTTGCGCTGATAGGGCGTTGTCAAGGCGTTGTCAAGGCGTTGTTTTGATTGCGTCCCTGGTGGCGGTGATGAGTAAAGGCCGTGTTCCCGCCACGCCGCCGGGACCGCGCCCCACTCGAACCCTCTCGAGATGCACTTCGCGATTGTTCGTTCAGACAAAGGAGGAGCGAGTGCATTTGTGCGCGTGCATTCATGGAAAACTGAAAATGGAAGACGAGTGTTTTCTCTTTGGGCGAGTAATGACCGCATTTGTGTGTTGCACAAAATTTGTTTTGTCGACAAGCAGAATTTTAATCTCTCGAGAGTTGGTTTTGCTCGAAAGGAATTTGGCCATCATCGTTCACTTCATTTTCCTGTACAAATTTTCGCATTTACAAAATTGTTTCATGGGAACAACGGGTGTCTCTCCACCCTCTGTATCCGCTGGACATCTGTGGCCGTTTTGCACTTTGATCGCAGGACGCTCATCCAACCTGAGGCACCGTCGATTTGGCACCGCCCTCGCATGCGTGGGCAGAAATAAACGGCGAACACACTTGCGTGTTTCCGCACAGAACAAGGTCTGTTGGCGCAAGGTTTTGGCTGCAATCATCGCAATTGACTTCCAACCATCAAATCGCAGAATAGAAAAAAATATCAGATTGAGCGCGTGTAATTGTACTGGATGTGCGCATCAGAACCAGAACCTGTGTCATTTCCAGCGCAAATGAGTAGAGAAGAAGTTGATGGCAAGGATCCTCTGTTGCACTGGTGCATTTCAATATGATCTGTGCTCCAGTGGATCCAGGGGTCCGGAGCCCGGGACAGTCCCCTGGAGCATCAATTTCCCCATGTTGCACCAAAAGCTTTTCAACCTTTCCGTTCAAGGTTTGTCCCCAAGTGGAACAAAATGAAAACTTACCCTCCTCGTTTTGAGATTTCGAGGGTTGACATTCGGCAGACACCGACCCCCCTCCCACACACCTCAACCCTGGATGCGCTGGAGCTCTGAGGGACGAAGCGTCGGAACTGAGGGAGGCGGCGGCGGCGGAATGAGCGGATCGCGTGCCGCTCTTCGCACCTTTCACTGCTGATTGCATCCAAAATCTATTTACTTTTGTGTCAGAAATAAAACACACACGAACCAAAAATGGATTGTTGTGGGCTTTAGTGAGAACACGCATTGTGGGTACATTTTGAAGTTTCCTGGATGCAGAAGTCAATGGATCTGAACCAGAATTGACTGACAATGTTCGGCACGTGTGATCGGCAGAATAATCTCACACACTGCATTTCAGAAGTGGTGTGTGTGTGTGTGTGTGTGTGTGTGTGTGAAACAAAAACACAAACACAGAGAGAATCGCACTTTATTCTTTCCAACACACACACACACACACACACGCATACACACATCTTCTGGTACTACAGGAGTGATGCCTGGCGGAAACAACCACAGCTTGGTCCTTCTGAGAAACGAAACAACTTCTTGCTTCCCTTTGAAACTCAAGATGAAAATGGGAAAACCTGTTGACAACTTCTCCGTTGTTCTGCTCATTAGGAGTGACAGAAGATGGTGCAGACTTTTCTCCCACAAGTTGTAACTTCATTTCGGAAACTGTAATCAGCCTCGATCAAACACGGGCCGAGACCCCACTAATCCAGCCCCTCCGTCCCGAGAGTCGAGCGGGGAATCTTGAGTGGCTTAACTTGAAATCAATGGGCAGCCGTCTGGACACCGAGCAGCGAGGAAACATCTGTTGATTTCTCCTCCATCAGGTGCGAAGGCGTCCATCAAAATCTGCGAAACTCACAGAGGTGTGAAGTGAGAAAACACGTGCTGAGTTGGGTGGGAGTTTTTGGCTGATCTTGAAACATTCAAGAAGCTGAACTTCACAAGGAACAGGACGATGACCTTGTGGTTCAGGAACGAATTGTCTGCGAATAGGTTTCCTGGACTCGCGCTCGAACAGGAAGTCCCGCCTCCGCTCGACTTCCGGAGCCCAACCGGGAGAGGCGTTTGTATTCCCGACGCAGCACCGCAGCCCGACCACATCCATCACGACCTCGGCCACTGCGCCCGACAGGTTTACTGTTGTGCCAACACATTGTGCGACAACCTGATCTGCAGCGACATGATTATCAACTTAAGCACATCACTTTCTTTCAAGTGTGGTGGGTGGGTGGGGCGGGGGGGACTGCAGGGGGGAGGCAGGACGAGGGCTCCACTGGCCTTTGTTTTACAGCCCACTTCAGCTCGGAATGAATCACTTAGCCCCGGTGCCCGTCTACTCGCCTGCTGCGCACATTAATATCCTGCAGGTACCTGCAGAGCGGATGGCTTTTAAAGTGCGGTATAAATTGATTTTAATGGCGCTTGTGCCAAGAACAATCGCTCACTTTGGCACCATGTTTGGCGCTGCAAAAAATGGTATTTGCGTTGAGGAGAGAAGCGCAGGGTGGAGATTGCTCTTGAAGGCGACACTGTGGCAAACCTCTCGCTGAAGTTGGTGCCAATGTGTTGAACAAACCCAAAGAGAAAACACGGAAGGAAAGAAAATCTGGACTCCTGTTTGTGACGAACAGTATTTGAGTTTTGAGTTGATCTGTTTGGTTGTTTCGTTTCGTTTCCTCCTTCTCGCTGCAAATTTTATCCAGTTTGTGGCGGAAGAGCGTCTGTCAGGTCCAGGAGTCCCTGCACAAATTCTGGTTCAGTTCCTGTCGTACGTGTGCGTGGTTCACTGGTAAACACTGCAGGCTCGATTGTGGTGTGTGTGCGTTGTTACCTTGACAAAAATGAGGTGACAGACAACAACGGTGAAAACTTGCAGCAGTTGCAGACTTCCCTTCGTGGGACGTCTGATTCAATCAGAGAAAATGTGAATACCCCAAATATTTGCAGCACGTTTTGAATAATTAAGAGTTATTTTCGCTGTGATTCTGGGTTTTGGTTGCAGGCGTGTCTTGTCCCCTCCCCCCAGAGACATGGAACATGGTTCTGATTAGGCCTTCTTGTCTCGCTCAATTCACGACCACAAATCCTTCTGTCGTCTTCAGGAAATGAAGTGAGCAGGGAAAATGACTCGTCAATATTCCTCCACGACGTCTGTTCCTGCCTTCAACAGCAGCTGTAAGAATAATTTTTGGAGTTTTACCATTTGGAAAAACTGAGGAAAGTAAACCGAGGCGCCCGTGCAGCAGTACGAGTACCTGACGGTTCAAATTCTGTGTTGTTGATCAAAAGTGTCCCTGTCACAAGAGCCTCAAAGATCTGCGTTTCCAGGTCGAGTGGTTTGTGCACTCCATACACGACGGAATCGAACTGAACCCTGTAAGCTGTGACACGAAAGCTAAGGCAAACCATAATCAGACTCAGGATTCAGCACCAGTTCATGAAATAAATCGAGAACCAGGAAACTCCATTTCTCTCCACTTCACAGACAGAATCCGCACCGGAGCCGCTGGAGTCGCACCTGCCTCTGAAGGTCAATCTGTCTCGATACGCTTGAAGCTGGGACAGAGAGCGAAACGAAACATGCCGAATCCATTTGCTGCAAATGGCAGCTTATTTGATCCGGACCTTGTACATCCGCGAAGCCCTCTGGACACTTCGCTGCCAGGCTGTCCACACAGAATATGCGAGGCAACTGGAAATCCAGAATACTGGCTGCCTTTCTCTCGTGCCAATAAAGGAAGAGCTGCTCTTGTTGTGCTGCTGACAGGTTCCCAGAGTGTTTTGTTGTTTTATGGCCATGTCGAGTTTGTGTGACATCGCTGTTAGAAAAACTTCACTTGTGTCCGCAGTCATTTGAGTACCCAAGCAGGGAAAAGTGTCTCTGTGTAGGTGCAGCAGCCAACACCACAGTCAGACAGACAAACTTTTATTTGTTGTATTCAAACTGTATTCCACCAAAGTGGTGCTGCTCCTCTCTTTCCCATTCTGGTCCCGAGGGATTGTCGATGCTGATCGTAAATCTGTCGAGGCCAAAAGTGCCGGGAACATACACACGTCACTGTGAAAATTGGGCCATTGCCTCGCCTCGACTGCTGCAGGGCCTCAGCTCAGCCCCTCGTGCATTTCAGTTTGCCAATGATTGCACTCGTTTATGCACCAAAATCATCTTCACCGTCGAGGTTTTGATGCCCTGATCTTTGAAAGATCAGCAATCGACGCCTGGACTCGTGATTTTTTGTGACTTTGTGAATTTTTTGCAGGGTGTTACACATTTATTGATCAGCAATATTTGACTCCGTTTTTGCTTCTCTCACCCCAGGAGATTCGGAGCTGTTTCTGTGAGGAGCAGAAATGCTCGAGTTGTGTGTTGAGAAATACCACAGAACACGCTTCAAAGGGATATTCCTAAATTTGGTCGACCTTGCTCACCCCAACAACTGTTGTTCAACGGGCGTTTATAGACTTTGCATGTGCACACTGGGTGCTTCCAATTTTCACACTTACTCCTCCTGCTGACCTTTGTTCTGACGTTGTTCCGCTTCCAAACCGCGCGGTGAGCACCACTGGTTTTGCAGCCCATCCGAGACAAGGTTCTGATGGGTTCCTGAGGCAGAACCAGGGTGCTGGACCCGGGACATGGCCCCCCAGCCCCCCCCCCCCCCAAAAAAAAATACGTCACCCTCTTCTCTCGCAGCCACAATGATTGCAAGTTTCCATGTAAAGATGTTCAAAGTCGAGTTCCTGAAGGGGTGCCTTTCTCTCAACCAAACCCTGACTCCGCCCCTGGACTCTGCAGAAATTGGCTTCCGAGGCGCTTCCGCCAGAATCGAGTCGGCGGGTCCATCACAACGCGTCCGACCGTCCCCTGACGGATGACTTCAATTTGAGTTTCCTCTGTATCGAGCCCAGTATAAATCAGTCAATAATTTGTGGATACTTCTCCCGTTGTGATTTACACACGGTGGTTTCCCGGAAAAATGGTTCCAGAGCAAAACGAGATTGAAAAACTGAGAAATGGCTGGTGCCAGCACTGATTTCACAAACTGCAGACATATTCAGACGCCTCTCCATGTTCGGATGTTTGTATTGTCAATGTGCACAAGCTGCGTGATTCCTCCCGATCAGAAATGCGTCCCAAAGTTTCAGTAAAAGTGCGACTCGAGAGGAAAGGTCAGAGCCCTACGACCCACAAGAGAGGAATTCCGGATCTGTGCACCTGACCAGCAGGGTCTGCCTCATCTAATCAGCCACTGCTTCTCCCACCGCAGGGTGTCCCGCTGCCGGGGTGACACTGTGTCAAGTGGGTATTGACTGCCCTGACCCCCTCACCTCTATTAAACGCAAGCTTGCTTGAGTTACGACCGAGTCAATTCCAGGACGGGACACGAACCGGTGGCCCCTGTAGACCCAAGATCATATTTTACCCAGTGGCCAGACACCAAAACAAAGGGCCGTGATTGTTGTTCGTTGGATCAAAAGGGGAGGCTGCAGAAACCAAAGACTTTGTGTCTTTGCACACGCTCAAGGTCACAAAGCACATTGGAAGAAGCAGCTCTCAGACTGCTGGAGTACTGTTCACCAAACACCACTTGAATAGCTGTTGGCCTGATGCGTGCGACAGTCGCACGGGAAAAGAACCCGGCGTTTTATGTGATGTGGGGATCCATCATCCGACGCTGTTGAGTTCTGAACGTTGATAGGACTTTTGCATGACGCGCCTCACACCCTGCGTCATGGAATCAATGTCCGTGAGCAGACAATCCTTCTTTCCTGCGCAAAACTTTTTATATATCAGCTCTCAAAACAAAGTTTTTGAAACTTTCAAGGAGACCAGTGACAAAGCGCTGATTTCGTCTGAATTTCCCACATTTTTTCATGCCAGTGAATCTGCAATTCGCAGAGCATGCAGCCCCGACATCGTTTCTGCATTGGGGATCCCTTTGAGGTGCAACGAGCCTTGGAGCTGGAGGCACTTAACCTATCGGATGATCTGGTGAGAACACGACCCGGCCATGTTGGGCGTGTTCAGACTCCCACTGGACCCTGGACTCTATATCATAGGGTCGTGAACTCCAAGAGCTGAGCCATGTTCCCGACGCAGATCTGTGTTGTGGACAAAAGTGTGGACCCTGTAGGAACAGACACGTTCGAAAACCTGTCACCACGGCGAGTCGCATCACAATCAGCTGATCAGCGGTGTGTCCAGCTGCAACCACAATCCGGCCGTTTTAAAATGGGGTCTCCAGAACCCGTCCCAACACAACACGTGGACGGACACACTGTTATCCTGGATGGAGAGTTCGCCATGAGGAGAGGCGTCCTCTGCGAGGCGCGTGTTCAGGTTCCCACGGGTCCGTTTGATCTGGGCTCGGGCTGCACATCCCGCTGCCCTTTTGAAGCTGCGATCTCGCCCCGTCAGAAACACGACCGCTTCCATCGCACTCCTCCGACGCTGGTTTTGACTTGAGGGCGACGCCAGGCCAGTGGAAGGGACGGGTGGGGCTGGGCAGGTTTTGAGAGCCGCGGAGCAGGCTAAGTGGATTGAGCTCGTTCGTCCCCCATCTGAGCGCCGGTCTGTGTTGATTCTCACAAGCATGTGCGCTCAAGGGCTCCGATACTTCAGTTTTGAGTGATCATCAAAGCTTTTGTGATGCATGGAGAAAAGAAGCATTGGGCAAAATTAAAAAGGAGGTCACCAGATGGAGTGAGAGTTCGTGAACGATGATTGGCCTCCAGGTTCCTTGTTGTTTTCCCAATCACACCGTGTTGGTTCCTGTGGAGTGTTTGTTCTTCAAGGTCAACAGAATTCGCTTTCCTTGGTGGGTGGTCATGCACAAATGTTGTCACGGTCATTTTCCTCTTCCTACGATTCATGGGGAGATTCGTGGCATGATTCCTCCTTGTTCTCCCTTACGTTTTGAAACGGCCACCCAACAATTTCAGTCTCACCTACTGTGTCCACATTCTGAGGCACGTCTCTTTTCTGGGATAATGTATCGTCGGACAGCTTGGATTTAGCATGACGGATAAATCTGCGGAGACAATAAAGGATTTGTCTGAGTCCGGCGTCGCTATTGATTACCAACGTGTAGCCTTCCTTCTTTAAGACCTGGCAGGGAACGGGGTCTGGACTCGTATGTACGGACGCTCGGCTTGTCAATATACGCCTGCGCCGCGATGTGCTATTTCATCCGTATTCGGACTTGGCTTCCGGAGCTCGCATCGATCCGGGGCGACACGGCCCCAAAAAGGACCATAAATTTTCGGGGAATTGCTGACCGCCTGTGGTTGTTACTTCTGGTGTGGAAATTTCACTGGATCTCTTAAGAGTCAGCAAAGTGCGTAAATAACTCAAGGCCGGACTTCTGGTGAAACAAATCATCCGTTTCCTTCAACAGTGTGAGCGAATGGGAAACTGTGGTCACGGACAAAGAAAACGAGCTTGCGTTTTACCGCCACATGTCCACGGAAACTGAAAAGAATAGAAATTTTCTTTGGAGAACCCCTGACGTCTCAACCCTGGATGTTGCCCCAGCCTGGAGATTTCTAAACAACTCGAGCGAGAATCATAATGACAATTGATCTCTGGAAGAGGATCGGACCCTGCGAGACCAAATCTGCGAAGGGCAACATCCGATTTGTCCGGTGGCAGCGACATTTCGCTCCTTTCTCTGGCCTCGTATCCAGTCCGAAAAAAAGCATCTCCAACTCCAACGATTCTGGAAGCGCTTCCTCCAGTGCAGGAGCTCAGAAAAACCACTTTCGATACACAGAGAAGTGACATCCACTTTTTTACTGCATTAACGGGCAAGGGGCATGACTGTTGATAAATGAGATCAATTTGTGTTTCTCTATGAAAATGAGACGAGAGGTCAGCACGGACCAGTCCATTGCATCTTCCCCCCACCCTCCGGGTCTGGACGCTTTCATCTAAATAAGCCGCGGTATTGACTTGCACATAAATTTTTGATCATGTTGAGGATTCTTGGACCCTGGTTCGGCAGACAGATAGGATTGGCGGCGGAGTGTATCCAGAATTATGTGATTTCCATCTGGATTGAGTGAGGCTGACAGTGAGGACCGTGGCACCAGCTTCGAAGAGACTGCACATCTGCACGAATACGACAAGGACGTTATTCACACAGGCTGACCACAAAACTTGCCCGACGCACACTTGTATCTGCTTTCAAATTTTCGCGAGTGAATGGTGGATCGAGTGTCACCCATCCGGGCATAATTTTCGCGCAAGGATCAGTGGATCTGCACAACAAAACAAGCTAATGAGTCGACCATTAGACCGCGCACTCTCATCACAGCAAATCCAGCCCATAATCTGGCTCTCCACACCGGTGTAATTAAAGTGATGAAGAGGATCCCTCATCCAGTTGCGCCGACACGGTAATAGTGACAGATAGAACCAAATGTGGGGGTTCAGGTTCCAGTCTGGGCCGCACAACACGTGGGGAAAGAAAACTCGGTTTCGAAAGAAACAATCCTGGCACAGTGCACAAGTGAAAGAAAAACCAGAAAAAAAACACACATTCCAATGTTATTCTAGCAAAACCAATTCTCGTTGAAACCAAAGATGACGTGTCAAGGTTGTGTTCGGGTTCGTACTCAAATTGCCAAACTTCGTCGAGATGCACCAACCTCAGTCTCGGGAGGTACATGATTTCCCCTGTTTTCCTCTGGTTCGGTAAACAGGTGCCGCCAACAATAGCTGCACGGAGCTGGGCGCTCCGACAGCGCGCTCACTTGCCTCTACTTTGTATTCCTGACCAGCCCGGTGCTGGAGTCACAAATGGCGTAATGGATCGTTCTGTCCGGTACTTCCTCCGCCCGGGAATTCACGAGCTTCTCAACCACAAAAAAGCCGCGATGTTTCCCACGTGAATTGTTCGGTGGAGAACGAAAATAAGAGACGTGAAAATTGGAAAGGAGGGAATTTGTTTCAGACAGCGGCTCCGTATTTCAGCTGCATGAGTCATGACTCCATGGTACCTGTGCTCGTCTCTTTGGTTGCCAAAAACTTCTCCCTGTTTTTGCTTAAACTGGCTGTGCCGTGCAAGATGGACGCACATAGTGTCGAATCAATCGAGTGAGGCTGAGGGATGTGACCACAAAAGCTGCGAACGTGACAGTGTAACGGGATCCAGTTGAGTCTCGGGTCTGGTGGCTTCTCTGAACGCACACAGCGAGCTGCACTGCTCCGGCCCCTGCGGCCCCCGCACTGTGTGCGGCGCGTATTTGGGCAGCAGTTGTAATTAGTCGTGTCTAATGGACGCAGCTCGGAACAATGCTCGGTGACCCGCGGGCCCCGTCATCACCGTCGGCGGCTCCACGCCGTGCAGGAGGGAGGGAGGGAGTCCCGGGGATGAGGCGGGTCCGTCTATGCAGCGGGAGGCACTCTCGATTCCTTGTGCGGATGTGTCAACTGCGAAGTCCATGTTTGGAGGCCTTGAATGCACGTGAAGTTGTCGCTGAAACCACGTGCTTGAGTGGGTGTCGGTACAAACAACCTCAAGGCCAAAAGAAACAACATCCAGGATGAAAATGGAAACTTCATTTCATTCCAGCGCTAACAAGACCTTTGGGGGCATTTTCATCGTAGAAGTTGGCTCTGAGGGACGAATTGACATTGAAAAACAAACCAAAGAACGATGGCAAAACACCCAAAAATAAGAACTCAATTTCAACTTTGCGAAGAACTTTCAGGAAAACAAAAACAACACCTTACGAAACTCTCACCTTCGCCTTTGCGCACTTCATAACAAGAATCTTGAAACTGTTCTGGAGTGCCGTCAAAAATGCTTGTGTGACTCAGAAAAATACACTTCAAAGGCTGGTCGCGTGACCTCGACTCCACCCTGACCAGAGAACAACGGTAATTGTTGCAGAGAATCCTCTCCTCCCACTTCAATTTCCATCATTAGATCAGAGCGGAGGTGGCGGTGGAGGCGCGAATTGCGCAGGAGATTACAATGCGAGAACAATCGGAGAAATTAACTCAATCCACATCAAGGCGGATCATTTTTCAAACATCGGCGTCGTCCTCCGCAGTGGGAGAGGAGACTAGGGTTTCTAATTGCTCGGTCACAGGAAGGCCAGCGTGCACAAGAAGCCGCAGCAGTTCCCTTTGTCTTCAGCTGCTGCACTGTCAGAATCCATGCTGAACCTGCAACAGCAATGCTGTGTCGTGCAAGACAAGCAAAACATCCTGGATCGTCGCAACGTGTTTTGTGGAAAAGACCAGTTCGTCACAAGAAGCAGGTTTCTGTTGCTTTCACAGCCTTTTGTGTTCCTTGCGCTTTGGTATGACTGCAGGAAACACGTGTTGCAGGGGAAATGCTTCAGAGTACCGTTGGTGTGCTTTGTGTTCGTTTGATGGGTGCTTGCAGACTTGTTTTGCTTTGGGTGTGGTTGTTTACGAGATAGAGACGCACCTTGATCTTCCTTTTGTTCCTGATCAGCAACTCTTGTGTCATTGCTTCCAGAAGTATCACATCGAGTCCCTCCTCCAACTGCTTCTCCTCTGTTGCCAGTGAGCTCAGCTTCACTTCAAGTCTGAAATTTTGTAAAAGTCTTCGGAGTGTCCAGTGAAGCCATTGTCAAGAAAACTGGGTTGGAAAATTGATAACTGGGCCTGCTGGAAATTGCACTCGCGCGAAAGAAGATTTTCCCATTAGCATAGCTGTGCGGAGCCTCCCCCGGGGTTCGCTGAGGAATGGCTCAGGGTCTCAACTTAAGTGGACTCGGAATCCAGTCCAAATGCACTGTGGAATCGGCTGCATTTCAAAACACGCGCCTCTGTGCTGTTCTTTCGAATGCGTGGCCAAAATCGCATCCAACGCGAGCGCACCAGCGTCCGAATTTGCCAGTTGCGCGGATTATGGATTCATCTTCCGAACCTTTTCTTCGCTGGGAGTTTTGGGTCTGGATGAGGGATATGATTGGGGTGTCCTCCAGGGCGACAATTTGAACAGTTGCGATGGATCACATGCCGTGTGTGCGAGGCCTCATTTGCAATGTGTGTGCTTTTTCTCCGTCCAGGTTCCTCCCTGCTCTCTCTCTCTCTCTCTCTCTCTCTCTCTCTCTCTCTCTCTCTCTCTCTCTCTCTCTCTCTCTCCCTCTGTCCCTGTCTCTCTGTCTCTCTCTGTCTCTCTCTCTTTCTCTGTGGCTCACCTCAGGTACCTGATCAAAACAACCCCGCAAGTTTGGTCTTCAAATCTGCACAAGATGCGAACACACAGGAACCTCGCTTTCCATTCAACACTGTTTGCGGTGTGTCATTGTGTGACCATGTGCAGATTTATGTTCGTTGAGGCTCGAGGGTTCCACCGAAAGAACACCTCAGATAGGAGCAGCCCTGGGCTCCGAGTGGATAGATGTATTCAGAACCGAGGAAAGTAGAGGAGGATAAGGCTGAGTGACTGCCTGTCGCAACACCAAAGCCTGTAAAGCTTGATAACACTGCGGCCCCTCCCCGGATGGTTTGCTCAAACACGGCCATTGTACAGGTCGGGATCCACAGACTGCTCACAGTGAGGAAGGATGGAGGCTGGACCCGTCAAAGCCAGAAATATTCACAGGAACCAGATTGAAGACAAGAGCTGCATTGGCGAGTTGGAGTCTCCGACTGACCGTGCTGGAACCACAGATGATGGTACGGGTCAGAAGGTCTGCATTTGTCGCGGAACAGGAATTAACGAATTTATGCAAATGGAGCCCGATTCCGCCCATGACAGAAGCAGTGTGTTGTCCAAAAGAATAAGAGACGTAGGGCTCATTCGTTTTTGGAAAACATCTCGGACCAGCTGTTCTATTTCTGGGCCGGGACGCGGGAGAGTAATGCGCTCGGTTCAGGAAGACTCCGTCAGCAGGAGGACGGTGTCGGCGGCGAGGCCCCCGCGGGACGCCGTGAGGAATGGGGTGCGGCCGCGCGCGTCTCCCCCGATCAGCCCGGACCTGGGGCCCAGACCGCCGTCGACACTGTGCAAAATCTACGCTGTGAGCAACGGCTCGGAAGTGTTGACCCGTGCAGATATGAGGGTTTTGTGTTCGGTCTCCGCGCCACGCAAGACAGAAGTGACGTTGCTTTGACCCAGGCGCTGGAGAAGACTTTCAGCAAACAATAAGGGAACACAGAAGGGAATCCTTTCTCGCATAAACCTGAGTCAGTGACTCCACTCCAACTTCAACGATTTGGTTGCAAGTTGCACATGGTGAAAAACTTCCAAAAATATTGGAGGACTTTCTCAAGAGGTAGAACGTTCACCCTGGCACCATCAGCGGTCCTGGGACCCAGTCCCGTCCAGAGGCAATCGATCGACGCCATATTAGATCGGAGCCTTATTTCAAAGAGAGAAAAGATGTATGACCTTCGCTTCTGTTCCTTTCTCAGCTTTATCCTGCAGGAAGGAGATTCATAAAGAAGCTGCCTCTGTTTGCGTTATGTTTCCAGCTGAGCAAAGTCCCCGCTTGATTCAGCTGCTTTGAGGGATATTTCATGCGTTGAATGACCAAAAGTAGGAGTTGCATGTTTCACCTGTTCAGCCTCAGGTGTTTTGTTAATTAAATGGCAGGAGCCCTGCAGGTGAGAGATCTAATATTTCAACTCCCGGGGCCACGTGCCATTCACAATGCCAATCAGTGCGCAGCCTCTCAGCTAATCTTCCTAATGGATTCCTTTTCATATGAATGGCGCTCGGCCTGGAAAACACCTCAACGGAAGCTAATTCACGCTTTCCGTTTTCTGTGGTCTTGCTGCCGGTCTTGGAAAGCAGATCTACCTTCACACGGATGAAGTTTGAAAAGAAGGACACTCTCCTCAACCTCAATCAGATACTGGCGTTCATTTTATCAGATGTGTTTTTCTACTTGCAGGACGTGCAGGGTAATCAAGAAAACAACAAGAAAGGTGAGTGACTCACAGTCCAATTTTTGGTCACTCTTCTTCAATCGTACCACAGATACAACGCACTTCCCCTGATCAACTCTCACAGTGACCACCGGTGACAAACGAGTGCAGATTCGCACAGGTCTCTGGTGCCACTCCTTCAACTTCCCCCATCAAGATGCGGCTCAAAATGCCTCAAAACTCAGAAAATGACAGCTTTGCTCATTGAGAAAGATTGGTTCACTCTTCCTGTAATTTCGCTCGCAGGTCAAACTCTTGACGCTGAAGCTGATGAAATGGTATTGTTCCCACAGACTTTGATCTCATTGAAAAGTGGATGAAAAGTAACGACAGGTCGAGGCTTCGCCGATGGCAGTGGGATCAAGGGGTCGGGATTCACAGGATTGTTTCCCGTCTGGTTTCCAGTCTAGTTTCACAGATGAATTCGCCGCATCATGTCCATTTATTTTGCTCTCTGTTCTGGAAAATTTCCATCTGGATTTGCGGGATGGAAACTTTCAATCCGGTTTGGAGCGGCATGTGGGAGGCAATGTAGCGTTGGCCGGGGCTGCGGGGACCAAGGAACAGATGCTGAAATATGATGTCTGAAAATGTAGGACCGTCTGAGCAATTCCGCAGATTTATCAATTTTGTTAATGTGTGCCTTGTGCAAGAGAACAAGGCAGCCTGTCCGCCGACCAGGTGCCTGGACAGGAAAGTCGTGATTTCTCGCCAATCCGTGTTTGTTCCATGCAAGACATGACAATTTTCAAAACTGCTTCCATTCTGTGAAATTCTTGTCGACGCAGAAGGTGCGCAAAGCTAGTTTTCAATCAAAATCGACCTCGGATTCCGGCTTTGGTTGCTTGTGCAAGGACTGCAAGGATGGCAGTAGTTATATTTCAGCTGAGCAGCGTAAGAATGAAAGTCTGTTCTGCCGACAACATATCCTGAAAGCGTTGACTGTGATATATTGTTCTACTCAGAAGTTGTGTTCTCAGGTCATGCCTTGAACACATGCTGCTCCATTTTCAAGGAGCAATTGTAAAGATCAGCTTGTTGTATTATCGGATCACAATCAAATAGCATTGCAAAGGCGTGTGTGGAATGTGTATGACAGATATAGACTAGTCTACAATAATAATAGCTCAGCAATGAATATGCATAACGCGGTGGAGAGAGTGTAAGTGCCCGGATGAAGGGAAGCGGCTGAGAGTTTGAGAAGA
>JAAUXT010126387.1_pt1 | contig 29679 bp, 25 predicted proteins | sample 7278171 | NCBI WGS metagenome assembly JAAUXT01 (sample SAMN14350112, study PRJNA611818) | marine sediment metagenome | isolation source: surface marine sediment (1.8m) | place: French Polynesia: Moorea | collected 2018-08
AATGAAAATCACTACTACTCACTCTGATTCAGGGTTGAAGTTGATTTTCTGGAAAGTTTGGTCCATCTGCGAACACGGAAAATCTGTGTCTTCCTCGAAAACAGATTCTGCCGACGAGTCATCAGACATAACGACCACACTTCAGTTAGTCAACTCAAAGAAACGTCACTGGACACGCTCACAACGAAAGTCAAACTGGTTATGATAGAAATGAGGTCAGTGCGACTCTTTTGTATGGTCATTTGAGACATGAGTAATGATCACACATGTAGGTTGACACATTGCTCAGGTCACAGCATCCGCCGTTCGTCGACGTGACTTCACTCATGAGTAGCGTGGTGTGACATGCTCATCACACGCCTGTCATGCACGCGGGCACGCAGTTCATGCACTTGTTCGCTACCGCTCACTTGAGAATGACCTTTGTGCCCTTGCGATGCGACGACGTGGTGCGATCTTGCAGTCGCACCACGCTACAGATGGATGAACCCTGACAACAGCTCGGAGTCCCCAGCACTGATTGTTGCCACAATGGTGACCACTGTGTCAGAATGAAGGGGGAGCAGTGAAACCAGAACTTCCATCATGGACAGCAGAATGCTGTCAAACGTGTACACAACTTGTGAGAGCTGAAGCGGCTACAGATTCTGGATTTGCTGGGAAAAGCTCGTGGACGGAACACAACGCGAGAGTGAGGTTCACACGCAAGTGCGAGATTCATCAGCGACCCGCGATTCATTTGGCTCATTGATGCACGACAACGCACCGAAAAGAAAATCGATGACCCCTCCAGAAATACCCGCGTCTGACAGCGGTTCTCACGACATGTTCTGAACACAAGCGCCAGTCCAAGATCGACAAGTGATGAATGCAGCTTTTGATCACTGGGGTTGATCCTTCGAGACTCAGCCAACAGCGTCATGCAGATGCAGGTCGCTGTTTCCGTTGTGGAGGTGCGGAGCAGAAGACGATGATGACGTGTGGTGAGCACAAACGCTTTGCTGATGCGGCCAAAGGGTCCCCACCTCAGACGAAGGACTCGCTGGCATTCCCCGTCCCTCCCCCCGCCGCCTGAGTCAAAAACAGTCCAGATGTGCCCGGCGTATGTGGAACCTTCTGTGTCGACAGCACCCCTAGATGCGCAGGCCTCTGGAGATTTGCCTCGAGGGCCTCCACTGCAGGTCGTGTGCGCCGCTGTTGGCACAGGCGCCTGTTGGTTTGGCAGCCACACCGCGCCTTTTGGCGATGTGGCGCACACAGCGCCTGGAGCAATGGCGGTGTCACATGCACAGCTCGCGCAGCTCCAAGTTGATCAAAATCAGTGTCTCTGTATCTCACTCTGATCACAGCGCTTCAAAGGGACGGTAGCAGCGGAGCTGTGACGAGGGCGAGTTTCCACACTGCTGCATCGTGCCGCATGATGCGAATGGCGACACACCGATGATCAACTGTCAAATGCACTGGTTGTGTCGCAAGTGAAAAAGGCCTGACGTGACGTGTCTTCGTCGCGACGTCTGTAGACGCGCTGCTCACACTGCAGGCGACGATGCAGATCTTCGGAAGCCCAAGACTCCAGAGATGCTACAGGCTGAGAAGCTGACGGGACCTGCTGTCCCTGCAGAGTGAAGCCTGAGTCGTTGCATGGTTGGAAAAACAAAATCTTGAACCTCAGGCAGATCGACACGTGGAAAAGACGTTGTGTTTGTCTTGTGTGCGTCACTCAGCTCAAAGCACCTGCCAAGAAGCAGCGCGGGACCTCTTGACGCGCACCAGCACCGCGATGGAGGGAGGGAGCACAGGTTACTCGTGCCTCCACATCCCCACCAGACATCATCACACGTGTATTCAATTGAACCAAAGTGCCTTTCAGTGAAAAAAGTACACTTTGACCATAAAAAAACTTGGTACAACAGGTTTCCAATCCAGACACTGCAGAAACCCTGATTTTGCAGTGGGCAGGAGACGAGTCGCCTGGGCCTGATATTCGATTCGTACAAGTCGTGTTGCGGTGAAATTACGCTGGTCAGGGAGTTCTTCATTTGTCCTTGAGAATTTCAGTGATCATAACCTGACAATTTTTTCCAGAAAAATTTTGCAAGTTTTGCTGCTTTGCACCAAGAAAAGACTTCCAAGCTCCCTCAATCCGGATCGTTGTGTAAACAAAGCACGAGGAAAAGAGTTTGCGCAAAGGAGAAAGAAACTCCAATGTGTTCTGTCGGCCCGAATAAAAATCATTGAGAAGCGTCAATAAGAGCCAATTTCTTTGACATTGCTACTTGGAGCTCAGTCTTCAAAGGACGCGGGTTGTTGCGTGGAGCTGTTGTGACGCGTCGATAAAGGCGCTGTAATATTTACAGTCTCTGCAATCAATGCGTCGTCTGAGTGAGAGTCCAAAGTCTCCTTGGAGATTGGGCGTTACTGTGGTGGGCGACGTCATGTGGTGTGTGTGTGTGTGTGTGTGTGTGTGTGTGTGTGTGTGTGTGCGTGCGTGCAAACATGTGAACACTGTGTCCGTGTGTGCGAGTGTGTGGATGTGCAGGTGGGCATTGGTGTGTTCACTTCAGGGGGTGCGACACATTCCAACACAAGTGGTGCAGCCATTCCACCGTGGCCAAATCCAGGTTCCAGGCCCTTCAACAAACGCGCACGCACACACACACGCACACACACACACACACACACACACACACACACACACACGTCCCGTTGTGTTGTGTGCGCGACAAGGCGCAACTTGCTGCGGATTGTGCTTTTCAACAAATTAAGATTTCGAATTGGCATCGTCCTGTCGTCTCCCTTGGGGGGGGGGAGGAAAGAGCTTTGCGGACCTGTTTCTGGCTCTGCACTTCTCCAAAGTTATTGCTGGGTGCTCAAAGTACCGAAGAGCTTTCTGATAAAACACGACGCACTTAAGTAGATCCATTGTAAGTTGAACTGCGTTCCACCTACAAAAAACGACCTGTGATACTTTTTGAGCATTTCACCTGGAGCAGAGAATCGATTATGAGAACAGAGAGAAAGAAGATAACTTTCCAAAGGATGTGCCTCTGTGACATCGTAGTTTCGTGTTTCTTGCTCCACATCTGGAGGCTGGGTGGGAGCTCGCTTTTGGAAATGATGATCTGAGAAACACGAACGCGGAAAACTGTGCCAATCCGATTCATACTGTGCAGCGAGGGATGCCTCGATAAGATTCACGCAACACACACGACGCACTGCCTTTTCCAGAAGAAAGTTATCCAAGGTTTTCTGCGAAATCCGTCGCCCCTTGTCAGAAGAGTAGTGTTTTTTTGCAAACGATATGACTGAAAACCCCTTTGGGTTTCTTATTTGCGGTGCTTACCAGTGGTTTCTTCCCCAATTGACAAGGCTCCAAGAGGTACGTCACGAAAGTTGAACGCAAAGTCACCTCATGTCAACCTCTACTGTGGAGGTTGCCTTGTTCTGCGCAAGGAAGCACACCACATATGATCAAGAAGTCAGTGCAAGCACACGTCGAACTGATACGAGGCTTTTGGGTGAAGCGTTTATGAAGGAGACAGTGATCTTGAGTGAAGTGGCATCTCTGCTACCAGGTAAAAGTTGACTCAGACGCCCCCACCGACAAGTCCAGAACGCACGTCCTTCCGACCTGAGTGGTGGTGTGGATCAGGAACCCCTCCTTCACTGGGGCCCCAAAAGGGTCAGAACCCAGCAAGGTCAGGATGGAGTCTTCCCTGACCCTGACCTTGAATCCACTCGAGGGTGTGCATTCAGTCACGGTACCTTTCGAAACCTTTCGCACAAAATTAAAATGAAGCAGGATTCATGTTGAAGATTCTGAGATTTTCATACAAGAAAGTCGTCATTGGTTTGCACAAACGAGTGTGGCTCTGCAAGAATTTCGCTTTTGGACAGTAATGGTTTTGTATCTGGTGTGCGGGTGAAGCTGAGCAGTCGAGGTTCACCTGATATTCTCAGGCTTCGCAATTTCCCTTCATTATCTTTGGAGGACCTTGTATCCGCCGGTGCACCTGCTGGTCCTCGGTGGCTTCGGCCCGATAGCCCCGATTCCTCGAGCAGCCCAGTCCCAGAGCAAATCCTGGGCACTTCTTGGGTTGATGGTCGCAGTTTCCCGTAAGCTGCTTTCAAGGACCGTTTTCCCACAAAATCCCCCACAAACTCGGTGCCTTGATGAACGGCTTATCCCGATTCAATGCACTCAGATGTTGAGCTATATTTGTGGCCAATACAGGTCTTCATAGGAATGTGCTGCAGAAATAATTTCTAGTTGGATACGAGATGCCACGCGTCTTGAGTTTTGGCCCTCAGAACCAGCTCAGTGTCTGCCCGTTCTTCTTGCTTCTTCGCGTTGAAGGTGAAAGGGCGACTGACATCTTGGGATCATTGCAATGAAAACTCATCCCATTCACAGTACTTCAAGAGCTCACAGACAGAAAGAAACTGTCTTTGAAGGGTCAAGTTTTCTGCTGCCCCTGGGACCCCGGATAATGGCTTCTCGGAAGGCGCGCCCGGGCTGCGGCTCATCTGTGCGGCGCATGTCGAACAGGCGCGCGGGGACGCCGAGTCCCAGACCGCCGGTCCGCCGCGTGTCAGGCGCTAATGGATCGAGGAGCGCCGCTTAACATGCTATCTTGTCATCATCAATTCTCATTTCATTTCCCTTTTCCGTTTTCTCCTCTCTGAATTTTTTTTTTGCGGTTTTTTTGCGGACTGACTCGCTCAGTTGCTGGGTCTGTCAACCATTCTCTTGTTTCATCACAGACTTGTTGACTAGCTCTCTGACTGACTGACTGACTGACTGACCAACTGACTGACTGACTGACTCACTCACTCACTCACTCACACACTCACTCACTCACTCACTCACTCACTCACTCACTCTCTCGACTTGCCTGACCAAGGAAAGTCAATCCAGCGTTACTCACAAATGCAATGGAAACGCGATCACAATTACATTGTTCCTTGGGTATGGCATCTGAGTCTGACCAGCGCTCAATCTTTCTACCCTTCCATTGTTCGTCCGCCTATTCAGTCTGTCTGTCTGTCTGTCTGTCTGTCTGTCTGTCTGTCTGTCTGTCTGTCTCAGAAACCTTTCCTCCTTTCTCTCTGTCTGTGTCTCTCCTTGTTTCTTTCTCTCATCGTCTGTATTTTTTTCCCTTTTCACCTCTCTTTGTCTCTTTCCACCACCAACATCCCACTTTACTTGCCCACAAAAACGGAATTGGCAGCAGTGTCGAGCTGCATCGCGAATCAGCGCGTGAAACATGCAGAAAACTCTGGTTGATTTCCTCTGCCAACGCCCGCAGAAATGAATATAAGATGAAGAAAAAGTGGCATCTCGACCAGGTTACGCTCCCATGTTGTCTGCCCACCCGCTCAATTCGAATATTGAAGCCACTAATGTAATTGAATACTGATGTGAGTCGCGCGATATTTCAGGCGGATTTGCTGGGCTGCAGAAGCTAATGGAATCGTATTGCCTTTTGAAGGTCAGGCGAGAAAGTTACAAAGCCGGGGCGCTGATGGAAGGGGTGGGTGGGAGGCGGCCGGATTGATTTTGTATTTGTTGCTCTCAGGCTCATTCGTCTCCCGTGGGAGGGAGAGCGGACCGCCGGCCCGGCCTGATTGGATCTCTCACCGGGCCCTGGGCTAGGGGCCAGCTCCACCAAGACCCCTCCACCGCTTCTCGGACAGGGCAAACTATGTTCTGTCCTGTCAGGTACATGTGAAGACGATGAGATCGTTTCCTTGACTCAGAAACAGGCTCTGCTTGAAGCAAAGAACAAGCCAGGCCTGATCCCTTCAGGCATGTACGAGTTCTGCAGCTGGTTGTGGCATCACATCAACACACACCTCGATCCGCTGTCAAGGGGCCTGGGTCCTGCTAAAGCACGCCCACGATTCAAGGTGGAGGAATTGTAGCTGCTGTGTAGATCTACCAAAGCATCAACTTGAAATAATCGCCTTTCGCAACACGCAACACGAACCGCTCAGCTGAACCCGATCCAGTTAGATTTAGACGCATTCTCAGCGGATAAGTCTCTCTAATGCTCCTGGATTGGATCGAATGGAAGGATCCGACCAGCTGCGTACAGTAGATCTACTTTGTGAGCCGCGGTGTTCTGTCAAGTTTTTCTTGATGCTCATGCAAGGATGACAGGCCTTGCTCGACTCCTCTGTTCTGCCGTGTACGCATGAAATGCTGAACAACGTTCCAAATCCAAAGCTCAAGCCTGCAGTGGACAGCACGTGGAAATTGCAATTTGCACATGGCAACAGCAAAGCACCCAAGCAATTTGCTCAGCACATGGCCAGAAAACTTGCTACAAAGATTGAACGAATATAGAGACCGGAAGGCATTCGTGAGTTCGCAGATTACGGCGAGCGCACCTACAAACAATGTCATCTGGATGCGGCGAGGCAAATGGCGAGTGACACGACATCCACTTACATCAGAACGCCTGTCCAGCGGACCGCGCATTAAAGACAGGAGGGAAGCGCTGTTTGTTTTGCTCTGGCTGGCCTGGAGCCCGTAAAATCCTTCGGATCAATGGGTGACAAACACACTTTCCCCCTTCACTGAGCAGAACGAGAACATGTACCGTATTTGACAGTCCTGGAGTACGAGTCCACAAAAATTAAATGCAATTGAATCTGACACTTCAGTGACGAGACAGAAGTTGCCGTGGCAGTGCGGAACATGCGCTCCCTCAAACGCCTCAAGGCAAACAAAGCGCGGCAGGGAGAACCACGAGGCTGCGACACAAAGACCCACCCTGTGGCAATTCAAACGTAACATCCAAATTGCATTAGTGGAAACGTGAACATGAAAACGTAAAGCATCCGGTGCGCAATCAATGTCACTTCGTCCCAATGCACAGTTGTTCAAGGTTCTAAACCAAGTCAGAGGTTTGACGAAGAGCCTGTGTGATGAAATCGTCAGAAGCGAAACCAGACGATACAAGTGTCTGATCTTTCTACATCTTAACAAGGCTCTGAAGAGCTTTTCGGGGGTGTCTGGCTGTTTTAGTTGGACCTGAAATCTAGAGATTCCAGTATCTCATCATTCCAGATCCCAAGCCAAACTGGTGAGACCCCGTGCCTGGAAACCCGGTCGTATTTCATTCCCGGGAACCTCTTCCACACTCGAGTGAGGCAGGAACAGGCGGCCGGCACAGGCTTGCTCTGTGTTCAACATCTCGTTTGTCCTAACTCCCTGTCAGTCCAAAGACCTACGTTTTACTGTGTGGACTTCTCCCCTCCCACCCATCCCCCCTCCCTGAGGGAACCGTACCTTGACTGAAACTTTGATCCGACTCCAACCTGCCAGCAGGCAGTGTTGACTTCAAAGAATTTGACACGATTTCAGAGTGCTCCATCAAGGTGGAGACATTCCTTGTTCCAAATGAACCTTTCGTCTCCTCTTGTGTTCTGCTCAACGCTTTTGGAATCTGAAGCGCGTTCCACGGGAAAGCAAGTTGGTGACACAGATTCTGCGCAGGTGAGCGCACAGAGCTCTCGTTCTTCCCGCAGATGCAGCTGCACCACGGCAGCGGTGCCTGGAACCGCTCCGAGCCTCTAAGACTCAGCTCCATTGTGAAGCTCCAATGAAGACTTCACGTTCTCCTGCACATCACAGAATGTCAGACCGAGACCCCAAGTTCTGCAACACTGGGCTCAATTTAGCGTATCAGAAAGAGGCCGCACCACGACTCCGCACTTCTTCATCACTTCCTATCCAATCCACGCAGAGCCTCAAGAATTCATTAGGCTTTAGCTGCGCCCATTCGGAGGCTTTAACCTTGAAATTACACTGCCAGTAATGGTCTGTTTTCTGTCTTGATAAGGGCTGCGGTTTTCCTCTGCGTAGTGACGGCGCCTCGATGCTGACTCAATCCGACGCCTCAATCACGGACGCGTGGGACGCAGCGGTGGTCCGAGGAGAGTGAAGAAGCGTTCCCCGGGAGGCTGCGTGCGACTCATCCCCCAGCGGATCCAGGGGCGGGGAGCAGGGGCCTATTCGATTGACCCGAAACTCACCGCAAATTTACGGTTGGTGTGCAACCAATCGAACAGAACTGACCACCCGAATATAAAATTTCCACCGCAAACAGTGGAGCCTCACTTTTGATGGTTCAGTCTGTTTTGGGTGGGTGCAAACTCGACCCGAAGTTTGCGGCCGAGTGCGCTCCTGGCCTCTTTGCCTCAGAAACATTCCCCCAGACCCTGGTCTGGACTGGGTTGGCACCCATCCCAATCCTTGATCCAGCAGACTGAGCGATCAAACTGTGCTCCCTGTGCTTCCGGAGCTGCAGCGAAGAGGAGAACCCAGGATTCAGTCAAAGTGGACTTGATGCCCAATGGGTGGGGGAATGCCTGATTCCAACTTAAAGAATTAGGCACTGGCATACAGTGGACGATTTTTTCAGGCAAATTGTAGCTGAGACCGTGGAGCTGCTTTTGCTGCAGCGTCAACACAGAGAAATTATGTAAGTGTTCTTTTTCATGGAGCACTTTTTTTGTTGTCCCTCTCACGCCTTGTTCGTGTCAACGCGTCACTTCCCTGAGTGTCGCAAAGCAGGAAGTCGTCTACTTACCTTTCAAGGACAAAACCGCAGAAATGTAGAGCAAAACATCAACACAAGACTCAACACACAGTTCAGTCACACGAAAAGCAAACAAAATTGTAAGTATTCACTGCCAATGATTCAAACGTTTTACAGTCTGTCAGATTGGTTCAGGTGCAAAGAGAAGATTGCACTCTGTGCCACATCCATTGATCTGAATCAGACCTTTAGACTCTCAATGCAAGGGAAGCTGGTTCCTGAATTCCAACGCGATGCTATTCTGATGTGTCCTGGCGGCGGTTTCGTGCAAAGAATGGCTCCAAGATCATAGGGAAAACTACCATGTGCACCCCACGATCGTGCAAGAAAGGGAGTCTTTCGCATGGAATTTGTTCTTGGTGGCATGAAATTAATTTACACTTGCATTCACAGCGAAGCGGAACGATGTGTGTGGATTATCTCTTCTGAATGTGTTTGCTGAATGCCTAATAAACTTCCTTCGCGATGCAATTTTACACTTTGTCGGATGCGCTGCTGTTCCCCTTTCCTCCTCCTCCGTGTTTGTTTTATGGCTTCGTATCTCTGAGGCGTTGGATTCGCACAGAGTTTTACGAGCTCGTTGTCGCGAAACCGGAGGGCCGAGAAAGCTGTGCGTGAGTGGGAGCTGCTGCCGCGTTGGCTCCGCGACGCGACGGAGGAGCGAGCGAGCGGAAAGGGACGAACCGAACCGACTGAACTCGGAGCGCGCGCCAAGTCCGCGCACCTGGACTGGAAGATCATTACACGTTTTGGTTCTTTTGACAAAGGGCGCACGTGTGAACAAAGAAGAGGAGGGGAGAACACGTCAGCTTAAGAGTCACCATGCATGTACACACAGATTCAGTAAGATCTTCTGTCAGACGACCGCAAAAGAACAAACGCAATCAACAACGTGTGGAACTGCAAAATCGACATGAATCAACCCTTGCCTCATCTGGTTATTGAATAACCACGCGTGTGAGTTCACTCAGCCACTGTGTTCTACCTCAGTGATAAAGGATCAGTGCGGTGGTAACTCATCCAGCGGGAATGTCAGCCAATCAAATAACACAGAAACCAGTCGTCCCAGGGCCTATCTCCGCTCAAACTCCTCACCCAGAGCTCGGTACAACACTGGGAACAGCAGATCAGCACGAAGCTCAGCCCAAGACTCTCAGTGCACTGGGTCCAGATTCGTCATGGTCTGGTTTTCCAACCATGGTAAAGGTTGTTGCTTGTGCGATCTTTCCTCATAGCTTCGCAGGAGAAACATCTCAGCTCATTATGGGATCAGAGAATATCCACAGGAAGGAAGATCTCTGTTCCTGGGCCTGTTCCTGTTCACACTCTCTCTCCTCTAGACCCTTCTGATTGGATGTCCCCAATCCCCTGGTCAAGGCCTCGTTGTGGATGTGATTCGGAGACCTATTAGGAGCCTCGTAACTGTCGCGTGTGTGAGGCAATCATCCACTGACTCGCCATGAAGTTGATTTGAGCAGAAAGCTCTGCGTGGCAAGAGGCTGTCGAGCTGAGCACCGAACCATTTTACGAGGCCTCATCAAATTTACGAGCCAATTAAAAATTCGACGCATGCTCCCCTCGCTGATCAGCATTGATCTCCCTATGAACAAGTCCCTATCCAATTTACACAGTCGGTTGTCATTGAATGTGATCTGCATGAGAAGTGCGTATCTCCCAAAGCGTTTGCTGCGGCTTGAACTCTATTTATTGGGATGATGTACTAGTGTGAAATGAGGAGCCGGGGCAGGTTGAGCTGTCTGCTGTCTCATCTCTGCAGAGCCTGACTGAAGTTTGCTGTCTACGAGAGACCCATAAGGTTGAAACAAAATGAACCTTTCTGGTTTTGCAGGTACCTTTGACCGGTGAAGGACCCACGAGACACCACGGCTCCTGTCGTGGAACACCGGCCACTGGGAGAACAAGAGAGAATGAACAACAAGAGAGCGCGAAACAGAAAGAGGAACCACCATGCAGTTCTTTTTCTACTTCCTGACGCTAACTCTGTGATGGAGATGCCTGCTCAAGTTCTAGGTACAAGAACAACCACACATTTTGTCCAGAACAGCGCCATTCAGTGTTGGATGCTCTTACAACGAGAATATTGACTGATTCAATTGAGCCAATTTTTAATCAGGAATTCAAGACAATGAAAACAATCCATTTCCCACGTCTCTGTGGGAGAATGGCAGTCCCTCTGTCCACATTTTCAAATTTACTGCTGGGTGTGTTCGAATTGCTCACGATTTCCCTGAGGCGGCTTCAATCAACTCGGAGCCAGTGCGTATCGCCCACTGTTTTGGAGGGCGGTGATTTTTTCACGCTGAAGTCATTGTGAAACACTGTTGACTGAAGGCAGCTCTTCTCTTGATTGGCACAAATGAAAAGAAACCAATCCAGCTTGGCTGATTGCTCTCTTGTCTGCGGGGCGATGTGTGTTCTCAAACAGCAGATATTTTTTGCAGAAGTGCACTGCCAATTTCACCTTGACTCCACAGTTGTGTGTGCGGAACCATAAAGCGTTGGGTTCCAGTGATGGTGGAAGATTTAGTAGTGGTGAATGTCAAGGGACGCGCCCCTTGGTTGATGTGAGATCAAATCATATTGAGCGGTGGGAGATCCGACGACCCGGGACTGAGGCCGCGGTGATGAAACTGAGAAGAGAGGAGCTCTGGTTATACAGCGGGTGATCTTCAGTGGGGAGGTTTAGCAGGTCCGTTCCGTCTCCGCTAACGTGCCCCAATTGCCACTTCAGTGGTTAATCGTCAAGAGAACAACTTGTGCTGCACAGCCAAACTCATTACGTCATTCTTGAAGCTTGGTTGTTTGTGCCATTGATTTTGGTAATTGGGGCACCACACGCACGAGACTTCAGGTTCTGCTCAACCTCCCGACTCTGTCTGCAGGCCCGAGTCCGGAGTGCAGGATTGAGTCGTTGAACCCCTCATTCTGAGTCCAATCTCCCCAGACTCGGAGGACGCGATCCGAGGACTCAACTCAATTGAAAGATCGGGGCCCTCAGTCCGGAAAAGCAGATTTTACCCACGCGTGTGTGTGCACCGTGAATGTTTTGCAGTGGAGCGTCCACCTCAGCCTTGTGATATTTGGCGTGATGTTTTTGGCTGATTGCAAAAACGTGTCCACCCACAGTTCTGTGAGTTTTGCTCTGTGTGTTCTCTGTGTTTGTTCTCAAGCAGGACTCTGAATCAAACACATCTGCCATGATGCAGTATGACTGTATCTGTCATTTTCATCTGACATCCCACTCCAGCTATCGTAAAAAGGACATTAATCCAGGCCAAATCCAGCTCTTCAATCTGCTGTTTGCCATCTCTAATGTGCGTTCATGCCCCATCAATTACTCTTTTGTCGCTGTGGAGCGCGAGTGTTGGTTTGGTGGTGTTTTGATCAAAATTGCAATTTCCCGTTTGCTTGCTTTGGGCCGGAAGTGTATTTGAGGAAGGGTTGAGGGAAAGCAGCGTGACGTCGCGTTTTTGCTCGATGATGCAGCCAGGGCCTCAACTGGGAAATTCGTACCTGAATGCGCATGCAGGCAGTCAGTCCTTGGCTTGAAATTGAAAAAAAACCACACTTTTTCACCCACTCGTTCGACTGATTCAAAAGTTCCATATCACGAGACAAGTAAATCTGCGTCCAGAGAGACAACTTTTTGAGGTAGGCATGAAGGCAGAGGTTGTGGAGCAGACCGCTGCCTTCTACCCAGCATTTGTGAAGAGCAGTCTGAAAGCGCATCTCAGAGGATCTATAGCTTCAATTTCTGGAGGGAATTGTTATTCCAAGCACGACGAGGCATTATGCTGAGCCAAAACGGCTCAAGATTCCATTCAATTTATGAGAGGTGCTTTGTTGCGTCTGGGTGGAATAGCCGTCTGCTTGTCATGCAGTGCACTGCTCCTCAGAGCCGTGCATGGTTGTCTGTCTGTGTGTCTGTGTGTCTGTGTGTCTGTGTGTCTGTCTGTGTGTCTGTGTGTATGTGTGTGTGTGTCTGTCTGTCTGTCTGTCTGTATGTCTGTCTGTCTGTCTGTCTGTGTCTCTGTGTCTGTGCGTCCGTCAGTCAGTCCATTGGCTTGTCCAACTGTTTCTCTCTTTCTCTGGCCTGTCTCTTCTCATCACTCCTGTCTCTGTCCCCTCTCTCCTTCTCTCTCTCTCTCTCTCTCTCTCTCTCTGGTTCTTGCATTCTCTCTTTTTCATTCTTTCTCTCTTTCTCTTTCTTTCCCACCCCTCTCTCATTCTTTCATTCTCTCTCTCATTCTTTCATTCTCCCTTCTCTTTTTTTTTCTCTCTTTCTCTCTCTCTCTCTCTCCAAATCTTTCACAACCGCTTCTCTTCAACAACATCAAGACGTGTGCAGCTGGAGCTTCGATGGAACCGAAGCTCTTCGCCGCAGGTCAGTGTCAGCACGTGGCGTAAATGTTCCGAGTTCAACGTTCACCTTCCAACAGCCACTTCTGCCTGTTTCACCAAGACGAGACTAATCTGGTTGAACCAGCGCTGGCGTGTTTCGGGAAATTTAGCGTGCGGGATCAGGGGTTGTGAGAGATTTACAGTGCCAGGCTTGAGATGCCTCAACTCCGGCTCTGAATAATTGAACACTTGGGCTGCAATTGCGCAGCCGAGTTCTCACCCACAGTGCCATTGTCTGTGGTCAGAGAAAAACGACTGCATGGTTGGTTAGGAAGTCGATAAATTTCTGACTTCAAAGCGAAAATACTGCTCCTGAGGGATTTGGGGGGAGCAATTTGGGAGAAAATGGTCCAGATTTAGTTAGAGGCACGAGCTCGTTCGTTGTGACGTGAAATCTTTGTGTTTTAGCACGAAGCGTTTTCAGCACGAGTTCTGTTAGCATCACTGAGACGAAACGGAGGTTCAGCACTACCTCACTTTTCATCCGTGATTGTGACGACCAAATTTGAAGAATGATGTCATTGGGTTATTCGCTGCTGGTTGCTGTGACATTCACAGCTGGTTGTTCTCTCGACATTTGGTGATCTGTGCCAGAGGTCTATGACGGATACCAGACGGATCTGCTGAAGTTCCCCATGCTTTCCACGAAAGAACGAGAAAAGCAGCTGAGGGAAGCCATCGGCGCGCTGTGAAACCTCAACAACAACCCAACATCTTTGCCCACAGGCTCTTGACCCTGCTGTGTCTGAGACAGGAGGAGAGAGCCTTTGATCAGCCTTCAGATGTCCGCGCAGATGCGTTTGACATCTGACCCACTGACACGTTGTGGCGCAGGCTTGTTGTCCACAGATATGCAGAACTGTCCTTTGATCTCTCAGGGTCAATCACGACTGGTCAGAGATGCTGACGGGTCAGTCCAACCCCAGTGGGACGTGGTTTTGAGGAGGATGAGCGCGTAGTTTGGAGACCACGCAAAAATCTGCGAGTTTTAGCTTGATAAATTGTGTGATCCAGGCCGTGGTAAAATCTACAGAAGTGATTCTTTTACACCAGCGCGGCGTTATGACGCGAGATCTCGTTCTTCCCGGGCAGACTCACTCAAAACAGGGCGAGAGAAAAACAGCTTTGGTCATGTCACGTGATTTTTACAGCTCAAACTCCCGATTCCACACACAGCACCTTGGACGTTAAAGCTGGTGCGTTGTATCTTCAAAGGAAAATGTCCGAGCGTCACTGCACCATTCTTCACGCTGCTCTACACATCGGAGATGGATCTGGTTGTTCTGCGTCGGGAAGTCTTGATGACCAGGCCCATAGACAGACAGGCTGCTTCAGGGTTGAAGGCACTCAGCTGGACAGGCGTCCCCTCCGAGTTCACTCCGCAGCCATCAACAGGTTTTCACGGCTCCTCGGCCCTGTTGCCTCAGCTGGAGAGACGACTGCAGATTGCGGCTTAACAGATGTGCTGCCCGTGGCAGTGGAGGGATTCCCGGCGTGAGATCGACGGGAATTCCTCCAGAGTTTGTTCCATCCAGCCCCGCATCTATCGGTATCGTCTGTCAGCTCAGATATGGCGGACGCAGGTCTTTTCTCTGCTCGTCCGAGAAAACACGGTCAGAAACGAAGCAATCCATTTTTGGAACGTGACGTTGGCTTTTCACAAAAAGGGAAAGGAAATGAAGATTTGGGTGAACAGGATTGAGGAGTATGGTTCAAATGTAAAAACACTTATTCATTGTCTTCTTAGTGGAGTTGGAATGGAGGCTTTCGCTGCAAGAGCCTTCATCGGCATTTCAGCACAGAATAAAAAGGGGTTTCGACTGCACAGAAGCGATTGAGCAAATACATTCTGGGCTCATTTGTTGTCGAAGTGCAGCTTTCAAATTTCTGCAGTTGAGGAAAAATGCTCTTTTTTGCCCAATTGAATGGGAAGTTCTTCACTGATGTTTTCCTTCCCCTGCTGCCGAACGAACGAAGCTCAGATGCAGAGAAAAAAGTGCAGCAGGAATCAATACAATAGCGCTTGGCATTTCTCATTTCCTTATCTTCACCCAGCCTCCCCTACAACCACTTTCCTGACATTGTCTGCTCTTTGCTTTGTTTTTCCTCCGGTCTCTGGATATCGGAGCAGCAGGGTGCATGGCTGTTTTCAACTTTTTGTTAGATCGACAGAAAAAAGAGGACTGGAATGGTGCAGAGAAATCCTTACGAACAAAACACACGGGAACGAAACTTTTGCGAAGACTGATGTGTGCGGAGCAAAACCGTCATGTCTGGACCCACACAAATGTAATTGCAGAGAGGTGATGAAAGTGTTTTTACCCGAGCATGAGCCGCCAGTGTCGGTTTGCTCGCGCTGAGGCACTACGGAACTTTGAATCACGTTCCAGGATTCAAGTCTCTTCGCTGTTTTCGGTTGGACCGCGCTGGACTTCCCCGTCCACACTGTCAGCATTCAAAAGGAAAATGGATTTCCTTTCTCCAATGCAATCCAACTGTGGGAAGGCTTCCATTTAGCGAAGAAAAGCCTGTTAGGTTCGACTGTCCATCTTTTTTTCATGCATCTAAATTCTATCACTGTGTTCCTTTCTGCGTGTGAATCGGTGCGTATTGACCGGACTCGCAGAGCTGAATGGCTATTGAGAGACTTTGAGGGACACCGCTGCACTTTGTGCGGAAGGTGAGGCTCATCTACGTCGTCGACACTTGATGCATCACCAGGCGGACTCCGTGCGCTTTCAACACCTTTACACCAAGTCTCCCTTCACCGCAGTGATGTGTCGTCAAATTCTCAGAGCTTGACGTCCGCCAAGTTAGTTCTCCAGTTCCTTCTGAAGCTGCTTGAGAGTAAAATTGGGTGTCAGGAGTAGGGTCTCAAATTCACGCCAATGCACTCGAGAGAATCTGGAGATGTTGATTGCTGAACCTTGAGCCGGTTGGGAAGGACGCGTCGTGTTCAAGTGTCGGGCTCCGCAGTCAGGACTCCCGCCCAGGAAAAATACCTGGAACCTTGGATCGCATGATGAACAAATAGAATCTGCAAGATCACTGCATTTTCAAAACTGCATGGTCTTTTTCAGCTGCATCCTGGAGTGCGTGTGTGTGTGATCCCGTAGCGCGTGCACGCAACCATTTGCGCTTGCCTCGTATCTCGTCTTTTCCATTTCCTGCCTCGCTCTTCTTTTGAAGCTGCCTGCATTAAAAACTGCTGACAGCCAGCAGGTACAAACAGGGATCCATACTCCTCCCCCGCGACGGCGCTCGTGAAGCGACGTTACAGACACACGCGATCGCAATGTCTGTCTCGCTGATGCGTCTGAAACGCTTTGAAAAGCAGCAATGCTTTCCAGGCAAGTTAAAGCGATTCGCTTTGCTGTGTCAGTATTTTCCAGACACTCCAGTGACAGCTCCGTGACAGCCGATCCAGGGAAGAGAGATTTGTGGGGTCTTACCCTCCCTCTTCAACCACTGCAACACTCTGTTCAATGCGTCAGACTCCAAAGGCTAACTTTTTGCACGTTGCATGTTCCCATGCAGGGCTCATGAGTCAGGTCACTGAGGTCAGACTCTGACCACTCCCCTCCCCCCCCCCACGTTCCTGGAGAAGCCGACTCCAGGACGCGTTGGTTTGTTTTGCCGCGAACCACGAGGAGCAGCACCCTATGAAAGAAAGGATATTTGACGGATTGATGTGACAGCGGACGAGCGGTGTCACTGAACCCGACATCAATAACCTCCGCTGACAGCCGCTGACAACTGAGCGAACCGCGACGAGTCAATTTCGGGACGAAAGGGAAGAATACGAGTACTGCGGAGCCAGAGCCTTCTGTTGTCAAGATGTCAACAAAGCTCTGCAATGTCCAACTTGCTGAGGTCGGGTGAGATTTACACTGAAGCAGATGTGTCGGCCTCAAACACTTTCAGATTTTGGTGCAACGTGTGCCAAACACCGAGTTCCAAGCATCACAGTTTCACGTTCACCTGCAGCCCTTTGTGCTGCCTTGATTTATCACACAGAAAACAGACGCTTGAGAAGTGACCACGGGCATCAAATGAATGCGTGTGATGTTGGCGTTGTCTTTGCTTCAACCAGGCCTAAAGTCGGAAGGCAGAATATCACAGTGACCAAAGTTCGTCACTGCCTGATCTGGACACAATGAGAGTGACAGTAGAACTCCACAGCACCGTTTCCCAGAAGGCAAGCGCCTCACATTGTGCTGTGTGTACACAGCTCTGGCTGGCTTCCCAGCCTCCGGAGATATGAATGGGGAATTACTGGAGGTAATCGTCTTGTATTGACACAGATGTGTCAGGCTGAACGGGGCGGATGAAGGCGCAGGCGCAGAGCTGCGTTTCCGTCCCGAGCGTCCAGCCTCACTTTGATCTGCCCAATCACAACCTTTTCCCCTCAGATTCAGATCGGATTGAGAAATAACCGTTTAAGAAGCCTCAACAGGTGTGTGAGCGATCCTCACTCTGCAGTGAAAGTGGCCTCGTGATTCTGTCATGTCTGAGTGCTTTTCCTCGCAGGGATTGATGTCACGAGAGCTCCGACTCTGCGTCCCTCAGAAGGAGACGGCAAACACCGGGGCACGAGGAGACTTGAGTGCGCTTGCAGCTGTTCTCTTGGCCGGCGCGGACCAAAGTCATGTGAAATGCGCGGAGGCGGCTTCGGCAACGCGAACGTGACTGTGCGTTGATTTAGGACTTGGTTTGGGGTTCCTGTGGCTTGCACATGCTGTGCAGAAACACACCTCTGACAGTCCATTCCTGTATCGGTTTTGCGCATTTGTGTGCAGTAGCAAAATCCACATGTATTCCAGCAGAGAGTGAGAGACAAAGATGCAGAGACAGACAGACAAGGAGACAGGGACAGAAGAGAAGAGAATGAGTGAAGGAGAGACGGAAAGACACAGAGACACGGTGAGACCTAAAGAGACAGAGACATGGAGAGACAGACAGGACGTGTGAGAGCATCTGGAAGCGGACAAATGAGCTCGTCCAATTACCTCAGATTACTGACACATGTCCTATTACTCTGTTGGTAACTGACAAAAAGCTTTGCGAACGAGACTGGAGAGTCACTTGATCGACTCTAGATGACTGTGGAACCGGCCAGTTGCGACCATCAGCCACAAGTGGGCGATGAAGACACCTGCAAATAGCGTTGCCAGTGCCTGGGCGCACACAGTGATGAAGGAACCAAATTTCACATCTTCTCTCCCTTGTTCTCTAAATCAGTTCAGTGGATTCGTGCTTGAGGGGAACTCTCAACCTCGCTGGCGTGAGTCCGCCTCGCCGAGCATTGAGCGCGGGAGCCCGGGGGACGGGGCGGGACCCGACACCGGGGTCAGCCGTGCTTAACCCCGCCTGTGTCCGCCGATAATGACTCGCCTCGTAACTCGAGGCTGATTTGAGCCGATTGATGGAGACGGAAGCCGCCGGCTGCCCCGGCCCGGCCGCCGGATCGCATGAGCTCGGGACGGACGCCCGGAAGCCAGGTCTATCTGCGGCTCATGGAGCACGTGTCGTTATCAGTCTGCCCGCTCTGTCCCTGGGCCTGCCAGACCCACCCCGTCCCAACCAGCCACGTAGCCAAAGACCGACGGGTCCAGTGGTGGAGCTCAGACTCAGATGTCTCAGGCTCTCCCAATCTGATGTATGATTGAACGGGAAGTCAGAGTCACTTGATAGGAAGGTTTCTGATGGCTCCGCCGCCTGGACTTTGAAAGTGGCAGAATCGATCACGGCACAGCAGCCAAATTTGGAAGCTAATTACGAGGTAGACGTGTAGGAAACACCCCCACCTCGTGACCAGCACGGAGAAACGCAACGCGTTGCTGATGCCGACTCTACGACCCGTGGAGTCAAACAATGCACGGGAAGCGGGGCCACCAACGGCGCCATCGCTGCTTTGTTCGCTCCACAAACAGCACCATTTCCTCCCCCCACGCACTGATTGCGGAATGACACACTTCCGTCCAACAATGTGTTCATTTGGCACTTGATAAATTTGCGCAGAATAGTGATGGGTCTGTCTCTGCGGAACGAGTCTTTGTGCAGAGATCTTGTGGACTTGTTGCAGTGCGACTGGACACAGGCACAGCCAGATTTGGCCAAATGCGATTGCTTCCTGCATGGACCATGTTTTTGTGCAAGCCTTGTTGACGCAAGCGGCACTTAACTTCGGTTTGGTGACGTGTGACATGGCATGCAGTCCAGTAGCCCCTGCTTGTTAGCAGCAGATTTCCCGTGGACTGAACACAACCTCACCTCAGTTTTGTCAATCGCACACAGCATTCCTTAAACGACAATGTTTTTCAGACACCTTTGGACACAACATCCCGCAAAACCCACAACTAGGGGTTCGAGGAACCTGAGCAGGGTCACACCCTGTCCACAAGCACAGGCTGAACTGGGGTTTCCGTGGTTCGGAAAACAGGTTTCCAGGCTCCCTGATTCCGCGGGAGGCTTGGTGCTGTTCTTACACGGTTTTCTCATGGTCCCACAGCACGGAGTCTTTCAGGGTCAACGGACGCCACACACAAGCTGCAGCTCTGTGATGTCACCACGTGCCACGAGTGTCCACTTCATTCACAAGGCCGAGTCCACCTGGTCCAGATTGATGTACACGCTGACAGTGAACTGCCAACAGCCTGTTGTTGTTGTCGTTCACTCATTCCAACAGCTTTCAACACTGGGCCCCCGAAGGGCCTGATTGTGGAGGGCTGGAGCGGCCCGCTGCCTCACAGTGCCTAGATGATGTCGGGGCTGCAGGGATGCGTGGGAGGAGGAGGAGAGAGGCAGAGCACTGTCTGCACCAGGCTGCTTTACTCACTGCCAACCACTCTGCATATACATTACATGATGTCCCCTCAGCTTTCCTCGTGTTTGTTTCGTACTTGATGGACAAAAGACCTGTCCTGCCTAAAGCAGAACCGGGATTTTATAGTCTCCGTCGGCAATGACCAAATCAAGGCGCGGGGTTTGATGCACCTCAGTGCCAGGGGGTTTGGCCTTTCCAGTAGATTGTATGAGTTGGTCTTCAAGCATGTTGTTGCAATATTCTTCTGGATACGTGCAAAAGATAACATTGGTTGAGACATAACTGCGTGATTTCGTCACATTGAATTGTTTCATGACGGCACTAATTCGTTCCGACAGACCTGACTTTTTATCTTTGCGAGCTTTGCCAGCTGTGCGTGTTCTGCTTTATTCGTGTCTTTTTGTGTTTGCACCTACATCACCTTCAACTGTTGCAAGAAACATGCACTTGGTTTTCAAAGACAACTTGAATTTGACTGAGTATTCACAATATTAAGCGTCTTTTCAAAACAGGTGTTGAAGGGCCTGAACACTTCAAACACAAGAACTTGAGAGGACAAGAACTGCACGCTGTGGGCATGAGGATAAGGGGACGAGACCTGTACACTCCATTGACATGAGGTTATGAGGACGCGTCCTGTACCCCCATGAGGGGACGACGCCTGTACTCGCACACTCCATGTTCGCAGATTACATGTTCAGCACGGTGGTCTTATCAGGAATCTCGCCATTCCTCATCTGCGAGACAGCAGCCCGAGAGTCGGAGGCTTTCTCGATCGGAATGGAATTTCCGCACTCTGACACGAGTAATCTCGGCGCTGCCCTGCTGTCCTTCAGAATTCTCCGTCGCTGATGCAGAGGCCACCGCCTCGCAATAGCAATACCAGACTCGAAGCACAACGGGAAATGCCACAAAAGGTCGCAAACAACAGATAAATCCCAATCCGTGGATTTCGGCTTCCTTTCAGCCGGTTATGTATATCACAGTTCACCTGACATTTGCACACACAAGACGGAACGAGACACTCTACATTTCTGACACAAAAATTCATTTTCTGCTGTGTTGTCTGAACAGACCTAAACACACCTTTGACAACAATATTTTCGAAAATATCCAGGTATGTTGTCTCATTCAGGTTTCTCTGACCAAGGCTGGTGGAGCCTGGTGAAAGGGGCGAATAGTTCACGCCGCTGGAGTTGTCCAGGGTTCCGACCATCCGACCTTTCGAAAATGCAACGTGCCAGCTCTTTGGTCCGCCATCCAAGAATCGGTGAGGCATGTGGGTTCTTGAAACTGCGCCTGAGCAAGAAGAAGACACTTGAAATCCGGGGAAATGAATGTGACAGCCCAAACTCGTTTGACTTCTGTCGTACTGAACGAGATTTGAAGACGCAGATTTTGCTCAAAGAACACGCCGTTGTTCTTTTGGGGATTCTCCCATGAAGCAGAAAAAGCGACTTATGTCTCACTTTTAATGCTTCTGCATCCGTGCTCTGATCGCTGAAGTTTGTCTTCTCTGACAAGCCTCCCCACGGAGACGAATCGGCAGCCTAGTTTTGAAAAACATGTGCCTGGACTGGAATTTGATGAGAGAATCCAGGCGTGAAACCGAGTTACGTGTCCCAGGTGGATGCTGTGGAACAGATTTGTCATCGTCGTTTAATTCACCGTGTCAACAAGTTGTTGAAGTCGTAGGCTGTTTTTCGAACTCACACTTCAGAGACAGGTCTGGAGGCACTGCAAACAATTCATGGTTTTAAAAATCACTGAAAACGTGTATACATGTGATGTAAACATGACAAGTACTGAACGTGTGCGTGGCTTCGCAATCTGTGTCAGACCCCCACCCTGCCACCACCTCAGGTGATTCAGCAGAAAATTTTGAGATGAACAACCCACATCGCATGCATACTTTTACTCAAATTGTGGTACATGTACAAGTGGATAAAATTTGCGACTGGATGGATGACATGTCAAAAGAGCACGTCACATGTTGCATTCTGTTGACAGAAACGTGTGTGTGTGTGATATGTGCGTGCGTGTACGTACGCGTGTGTCTGTGTGCTTGCGGGTTTGCGCGTGAGTGTGTGTGTGTGTGTGTGTGTGTGTGTGTGTGTGTGTGTGTGTGTGTCTACGTGTGCGCTGCGTGTGCCTCAAACGCTGACAACATTTGGTCACATCTCAAAAATCGTCAAATCGTCAGGAAATGTCATCGCAGGAAAATAGCGAGCGACACAAAGCTTGGTCGTCCGTACTGACTGACTGCTGCGCTCCTGCAGGGCCGGAACGCTGACGCTTTATTATCGCTAATAGACAAAATTAGTTCAGATTTGCGGAGCGCAGCTTCCCACGACGTAACGACATGAAGCAATTCAGTACGAACAGCCTCTGGGAGGGAGGGGGTGCTCGGTGCGTGGGTGCGTCGGTTTGCGAGGCGCGTGCGTACACTGCAGCGCACACGTTCAGGGAGTAGCGTGTGTTGCGTGCAGTGGGGGTATGCAGATGCCCATGTTTATTGAGACAAGTATGCCATGAATGTGGCATTCCCTCGCCCATCGTGATGTGGACCTCAACCAGGCTGTGACTGAGAAAACACTGTTCGAGGTCGCACGCGCATGAACGAATGGGTCAGGATTTTTCTTCCACAACTCTTTTCTCGACCAAAGGTCTTGAAATGTCATTGTATGATTTCACAGGAGCCATTTTTGCAGCGTGGGTGAATCCTTACATCCTCCACATCTACGGACTGCAACTGTCTCACAAAGCAGATTTCTGCGTGTCGTTATGAAATGCACGTTCCCCATTGATCTCTTCAGTGTTCAATCAGCCATCAATGAATGAGACTTCATCTTTTTTGCTATTGTCAGGAATCAGCTGTGATTTGTGCGCCAACAGAAGACGCCGCCGCTTCCCTCGCACCCGCAGCACCAGCCTCTGCACCTCATTGAGCGATGCACGTGCGCCGCCTCCACCGGTGGAGGACTGTAGACAAAGCTGTGTTTACCGGAGCCTAATGAATGTTGATCAGCCGGGGTCTGTCCGTGTGTCGGATACTGATCGGAGCAGCAGTAGCCAGGGAGACGTCACAGGCTTCGTGGCTCCTGCATGACGCCCGTCGTTACGTTACGGCGCACCCCCAACAGCCCCATGCTCAACGGGAACGTTCAGTTGCCCCTCTGTTTACCACGAGTAAAACTTCCCCTGTGTCCGCCTTTCTGCACGGAGATGTCCAACTTTCAGTCTCCGAGGTTGCACCTCCCACCACGCCTGTGCCCTGGATGGACTTCTTTGGTAACTCACGCTGGGCCAAAATACACTCATCCAAACCTGAACAAGACCTGATCAGACAAAAGCTGAGCCCTGGTAGAAACCCAAATGAGACATGCTGGGCTGAGGCTCACCTGAGACCAGCCTTGGACTCCGTTTTGGTTTGCGGCCTGGGTTTGCAGAACCATGGTTGACTGGGGTAGGGGCTGTGGAAGCTCCGCGGGCCACAGGTCGGTCGGGTCAAGTCGTTCCCCGTGCAACCTGGAGCTTGGAGTTACCGATCAAAGTTGATCCAAACAGGTTTTAGATCACAGAAACTGCCACAGAGAAAATCCAGACGAAGCAAATGGAACCTGCCCCTGAACTCCTCCACCAAGGGTGTCACCCCTCTCAGGCCAAGTCCGGAACCCGCCTGTGCTGTCCAGTTACGAAAAATTTGGCAGCCAATTTCAGCGCGTGAGCGCAAACACCACAGAATCACATTCAAAGTTCCCAATGTGCTGAAGACAATTTGTGTGATTAAAAAACCCTCGCAGGGAGAGTGACAACTGCAACCAGTGAAAGGCCACGTCGGATTAACAACGCTCGCATGATTCCGATTGATTTATCGGATCTGTGGCGCGATCTGTTGCATCAAACTCGAGCAGTGGACGTGTGTAGGCACAGGAATCGTTACCTGTGAGCCGTCCCGCTTTCACTCAGCGTCAATTTGAGCCCGACCGAATTCCAATTCTGTCATCCATAGTTTCTCCGGCTTTTTACTCAAATTGTCTCTGGCCATCAATTCTCTTGACAGATCGTGCTGTGAAATGGGACAAATCAAGCAGTCCTGCTGACAGCGTCCAATGTACCTCTGACATCTCTGTTCATTTTCGTGTTCAGAATTCGGGTGCAAAGGGCGAGGATTGAACTATCGCAGAGTACGGTTGGATTCCTTTTCAAGGCCACCAACGGAACAGCACGAGTGGGTTGTCTGCAACACAGCACAACCGTCTCCTCCCAACACTGAGCACGTGTGAATGAACAACTGTTTCAGCTTCATTTGATTCTCTCCGCTGTGTGATATGAAGTTTTCTTTCATCAAGCAGAGAGATGTGGACACACCCTCAGGTGAGGTGCGTTCTCCATTGACACACACACGCACACACGCACACTCACACACGCACACACGCACACAGAGCACAGCTCAACGACACAATGGTTTCCAATCGTATTGCCCCACAGTCCATCAGAACATGAAAGACTTGTCAGCAGAACTGCGATCATTGTGTGCTCAAGCCTCGGTCCAGAAACGCCTCTGTGGAAGAATGTCCAATTGCTTTCGGTGGTTTGAGCAAACATGACCATGCAATCTCGGAACACTGTTTGACAAACGATTTGAAAAACGGCCCCTTGAGCACGGGCGTCCACTCACCTTAAAATCGATCCGGGGGTTTTCTTATGGAGGCGTACGTTATCCTTTGATGTGTGCGAAAAAGAGTATCCACAATGGGAGTGTATGAATAGCGCGGCTGCTTTTGCTGTCTGAGCGACGCTGCCGGGGGAGTGAACGAGCGTCTGCGTTACATGCACCGCGGGAGTGAAGGATGTGAAATAAATCCGGTGACGCAAGGAACGGATCGGAGCGAACGTCTGTGTCGAGCCCCGGTGTCCGTCCGTCCGTCGACTGAATGGCTTCGGACGGTACGTCAATAGCAGTGATACTCAGCGTGGGGAGGGACTGCTGTGTGTGTAAGCACTGAGCGCAGGCAGTCAGTCAGCTGAGCCAAGCCCATGCAGGCTCCTCTCTCTCCCTGCAAGTAGATCTGCACGTACCTGCAGCTTTTGCGGCGGGCTCCCTCCTCTGTCTCGCTCCCCACTCTCTCTCTCCCGCTCCTTTCTCGTGGAATAATATTTGTCAGGAGAAGCTGCCATGCACACGCGGAGGGAGACGTCGGCCGACCCTGCTCCATCCATCCACACTGTGACGGAGCGCGCAGCCTGAGGCACACCGGGTTCCTCGACTGACCAGGGGAACCTCGGTCCAATCAAATCTCTGAATTTCAAAGCTGTCCTGAAGGGCGCTCCCGCCGCTTGCGTGTCAGGGACATGACGAGCATCTTTGATTCGAAGAGGTGCTCACAACCGGACTCAGGAATCCACTTGGAAGAGCACAAGGTGAAGGGTTGAAGCAGGACCAGGTTCCGTGGATCTAACGATGCGCTGTGGCTTTGTTCCTCGTTCTCTGGCCAATAGCACCAGAGCTGTTACAAGTGACCAGTGGGGCCACTCAATCTCAGGCGCTGACTCGCGGAGAATAGAACTCATTGTACTTTGAGTGCCAGCACAATCTTGTTAAAGCAGGCTTTGGGGACATGGATATCTTTCGCCGAGAACTTGGGTCTTTTGCTGGTCTCGTGGTCTCTGGTCCACGCAGCGGTATTTCTGTCCCGGACAAGAAGAGATTTGCCGCACTGATCAGATCAATGGTGGCGGCGGAAACCCGATCACCACGAGGCCTGTTCACGCATTCTTGAGAAAATCCACAACGCACAAAACAAACTCAACGCCAAGAAGGAATCGGCAGTGCGCACTGCGGCATGCAGAGGACAATGAAACAAAACTCCCAGAACTTCCACTACTTCCACCTCCTTCTCGTGATTGCCACCGTGAAGCATCCACTGATATCACCCTCGCTGCTTGAATACTTTTTCAGGCTTTAATTGCAATCCGACCCAAGATGTATGAAAATAGGCAGCTCTTGGAAGGGAAAAGAAAAGGCTCTTTGTGCATTCCGATTTTGCTCCTTGTCATCAAGTGGTGAAAATGAAATAGTATTTGTTCTGGAAAAATGAGACAACGGAGCCTGCAAATTGATTAAATCTCGTGGCTGTGCAGGAGGGAGGACTAAGCCTCTTTCAATAACAGCATTTAATCACTCGGATAAAATATGAACAGGAGGCCCTGTCAGAATTCTGCTATCTCCATTCAATAGCCTCGACAATTGTACTGATCGCTTCAATAGACGACCACATGACCTGAGGCTCATTCTTGTAAATGTTGTGCCAGTGAACTTCTTCGCTTTCCTGCCTGGCCCCCTGATGGTCAGAGTTGGGTGTCTTCCCTGTGTGGCGGTGGAGTAAGCCATGAGGGTCTCGTCTGTGAGGCTGGTGTCCTCTCCCTCACAGTGCGAGGCGTGCATGCCATCTCCTCGTTTATCCTTCGCCATTCCAGGCATGTAGGAACAATCTCGCCCCACATGCACGCCAGGCCTTTTAATCTCATTCATTTGCTCCGCACGAAGGTTTTCTCAAAGAAGCCTGTTTTCATCTCTCTTCGGCAGAAGCGCATGTAGAGGTGCTGTGTCGGAATTGCCCATCTGAGCAGAAAATGGCCGTGACATGTTTCAGAGTCCTTCCAAATGGGAACAGAGGAAGAAAGACCATTTCTTAACTGGACCGAAGAAAGACTGAGCTGTTTCCTACTCGCATGAATGACCAAGGGTTGCATTTTCTGTGTGAAGCTGTCAGTTCAAAGCGAACTTCCCCCGCATGTTCTGCTTGTTGGCCACATTTGCAGAGCCCAAAATTTTGCTTTTCTGTCTGCTGCAAATAGAAAAGGAATCTAAGGTCCAGGACTTCAAATTGACGAGCAGACACGCACGCCTGAAGCTACGTATTTGCAAAGGCCCTGCCTGGATGTTTGGTGGTTGTGTGCAACACAACAGGGAGAAGAGAAGGTCCTATCAAATGAGAAGGGCTGTTGTGCCCAGAAGATTCCAAGAACTTGAGGACGTTATTGGTATGTGTAACTATCAGTTCAGATTTGACGCAATTCTCAGTCAAAAATGCTCAGGTTCTTGTTCCGTTGTGAAGTCAACCTGATCAGGCTGTGATCAATTGAAGGAGACGGAACTTTGTCTGAAGTTGAAATGTCAACAAACCAAAGTAAATTGAAGAGTACACTGCAGCTGTCGGGCGGACAACGAACGAGAGTGTCCAAGGATTCCAGGTTCACGCTCCTACAAGAATGCGCGAACTTTGCGCTGGTGTGTGGACAACATTGAAACTTCGTCTGGCCTTTGCTGTGGCAGCGACAGACTCAGTCAAATCAACGGCTGAATCTGCACGCACAAAGAAAACTGCATGGGTGTCTCGTAAATGTCAAAACAGGCAGGTTTGGCTGTCCGTCCCTCGTTTGCACAAAAGTAATCACTCGGCCAAAAGCATGAGCTCTTTTCTACTTGAACACTCACGAATCGTGCCAAGTAGGTTCTGGCCACAACCAAAACAAGGTTGCTCGTAGTCGCATTCAAGAAGCAAAGCCCACAGGATAAAAACCTCCCATGCAAGATTCACTTGATTTGTGGTGAGCTGGACAAATGTCATTGATGTCTCAGTCGAAAGGTGTCACGGACAAACTACACTGGTTGAGTGTTTCGCACACGTGCTTCAGAAAACAAGAAGTTCCGAGGCGGGAACCCCGATGGTCGCGGAAATGGAAGTCCGAGAGGGGAGGGCGGGTGGTTGGTGAGGGGAGGGGGGTGGTTGGAGAGGGGAGGGGAGGGGAGGGGGGTCCCAAGAGGGGAGGGGGGTGGTTGGAGAGGGGAGGGGGGTCCCAAGAGGGGAGGGGGGTGGTTGGAGAGGGGAGGGGGGTGGTTAGAGAGAAGGGGGTGGTTAGAGAGGAGGGTGGTTACATTCCAAAGTGTGGACAGATGCACACATGATTACTAAGGGTTTTTAAGCCAACAGCGGCAGTTAGATGGCCGGCTACGTGACCATCAAAAACGCCAGACTTTGGGGCTGGCACTGCTCACGGCACAGCACGCACTACACGTGCACGCAGCGGTAGAGAAGCCGTAGGTTTGTGTTCACATTGTTCGCAGACCTCCTGCCATCACAGCACAGTCCTGGGCCTTGGACTGTGTCGTCGACACAGCGTTTGCTTTGGACCTGTGTCCAACGCAGCTTACGTTTGAAAATCCCCCCTTCTTGGTCAAAATTGGGTTGCAGCATTTTGGAACTGGAAAGCACAGCAAGGAATGGGAGAAAATCACTGGTTTCAGACGCATTCTGACACAATCATTTGTGGCCTCTCACAACGCCCAAGCCAAGCCAGAGGAAATTGGACAGATCAACAGCTACAAACTACTTTGTCCGCCCAGGGTGTGTCTGCATGGTTTCCTTGGCAACCCTCAATGTAGTCGTTGATACGTGTGACCTGGGTTCTTGTTGTTCTTGTTGCGCCGTGGACCGGAACGCAGCTTCAGAGGCCGAATGAAACAAACAATTGATCCGAAATTGTTTTGCTTTTGCGTACTGGTTAAATTTTCATCACCATCATTCATGTTAGTGGTTCACCAACAATGCATAAAAATGAGGTTCATGTATCAATGTGTCAACAAAGAGGAACAACTATCAAAGATTGAAAACATGCAGTACTTGCGAGCCTTTGAAGAAACCGGAGTCAGCAGTCAACTGCATGCCATGGCGGGCAACAGTGTTCTTTTCAGTGTTCCTGTGGTAATTGTTTTTCTCGTTGGAGCTGGTGAGTGTCCTAGCTTGTGCACTTGAAGTTGAGTCTTGTCGTGTTCATGTTGAGGAATGGCATGGTGCAAAAATTTAGCCGGCAGTGGTTGGACGAAGCGAGCATTACTCGAACTGACATCTCTTTTCCACAACGTTTTGAGCATCAACGTCAACTAAGTTTTTGCCTGAACCTGTTCCAGGCTGGTGCAGCCAAGCTTCATGGCAGATCCACTACAGAAAGATTGTGGCGTCTCCAGGGAAGGCCGTCCTACTGGGACCTGTGGACACGAGCTGCACCCTGGATCCCTGCACAGACTGCATGGTGCAATGTGGCGTATTTTCTACAAATGCAGTAAATCTGGTGAAGGTAAGTTTCTGTTCATAGGGGCGCACACTTGGAAAGAACATTTTTCCCTGTTTGTCGAAGGGAAACTTCTGGCGACATTCTTGTACCAGAGACAGACAGGAGCCACAGCTGTAATTATCCACGAGCTTCATCACTTTTCTGAAGCCTGCGACGGTGGCTCAGCCAATTTACAACCTGCGGTTCTTTTTAGGGGACAATTCATGTTTTCTGGGGGCATGGAGCGCGTGTGCCGTGGTTCCCTGATAAATGAGTGCAATAACGCACTGACACCCTGATGCCCCCCGTGAGTTTGCGCGCAGGACTCGACGCACGAATGCAGCGTGCGGACGCGCTGGGCCGAGGTGGACTCGCACTGGTTCGGCAGCGCAGTCAGCGTCCCGCCCGACGTCGGCGCTCTCCTGGCGCCCGACGAGACGCTCTTCGCCTCAGACCCGTCAACAGGTGCGCAGGCGACGCTGAGGTACCTCATTCCCAGACAGACAGACAGACAGACAGACAGACAGACAGACAGACAGACAGACAGACCGACAGACAGACAGACACACACACACACACACACACACACACACACACACACACACACAACCAAGACCTTCTCACACAGACCTTCAGTTTCACCCAACAATATTGTTGTTCGCAAGCACAAGGAGTCAAACAAACGCACGAACTCGAAAAACACTA
>JAAUXT010075798.1_pt1 | contig 29671 bp, 33 predicted proteins | sample 7278171 | NCBI WGS metagenome assembly JAAUXT01 (sample SAMN14350112, study PRJNA611818) | marine sediment metagenome | isolation source: surface marine sediment (1.8m) | place: French Polynesia: Moorea | collected 2018-08
AGGCCTAAGTGAGATAAGTAATGTGATGAAGTTTTGTTGTGAAAGACCAAATGGTTCAGAAAATATCGCAGAAAAACAGGGCGCACAAAGTTCGTGAAAAGACCTGTACAAAGAAATCGCTCTTGTTGCAGCTACAAGGAGAAGACGTGCATGCCGGTGTTCACCGTGGACGCGTATCCCGACGCCAGACGTCCAGCCTACATGGTCTACTCCTCGGAGAGGTTCATGGGTAAGAACGGTGAGTTCCCTCTTCAGCATTACGTCTGGGAACCTTCCAACAGTCTTTCAATGCTGCTAGTTCCGGCGTCCAACCTCTTGATCTTGAGCTTCACCTCAACACCAACACGACTTGTTCTGATGGGTCTGGGCCCCATGCAGGATCTCGATCTAGGAACCCCATTCTACAGGGGTTCTCTCTGTCTGCAGGGCTGATGAAAATAATCCATGTTGACGACGACGTTCTCATCATCTACGAGTGTCTGCCGGGCGGTCACCAGGACAACGGGCTGTGTAAGCGCCACAAGGAGCACGTCGAGATCTACGCGCGACGCACGCACGTCAATAGCCGCACGTTCCAGAAGGTCAACCAGATCTTGCACAAGAAAACGTGCTTCACTGCAGACGACCTCGTCACCTCCAACAGAACAGGTCCAGCACCTTCTTGTTTCGCAGAATCTCACTGGAGGTTGTGCAGGACAAACGTGCTCTGATAGCGATTTTGTACATTTCAAATGACGGACATGTTTTTAATTTCAGCTGGCTGCGTGCTGCCAGAATACGACCAATTCCGTGAGTAGTGCAGCTGCAGTAGCCTTCCCTCTTTGAATTCTTTTTGTCTTCTTTTTTTTTTGAGAAACATAAGCAAGAGTTAGATCTGTTGTGTAACTTTAGTTTCACAAGTTTCCGCTCTCGTGCAGACCACACGGCCACTGAGTGCAAGGTCAGCGATTATCCTGCGGTGGAAAATCTCAACTTCCAAGCCGTAAGTGTTACTTTGAGTCACGGGTCAAAACCAGAAAAACTTGCGTGCAACTTCACAAACATCGTTCTTGTGCGCATCAGAAACCCCACAAAATCGCTGTCGAGCTCAACACATGTTCTTGTGTGTATGACGCTCTCGTTTTGCTCGTCCTGCAGTTCGCGGGTCTGTGGTACGAGGTGGAGCGCACGCAGTACCACGACGCGGCGGCCGACTGGGCGGGCACGGCGGGGCACCGCGGCAAGCTGTGGGAGGCGGCCGTCGTGCACTACGACCCTGTGCGCATGGACGTCTTCAACTACTCGCACTCCGGATACACGCCCAGGTACGGATGCAGAACGTCCCCCCCCCCGGACTCAACAGTATCGAAATCAGCAGATCAAGTTCAAAATGTTTGGATTGGCACTTTAGAATGTTTCTGAATAGCAGGAAGCTACAGCAGGAAGTCTGCTGCCACAATGTTCGTGCTTCAGATTGTTGTTGGGGTTTGCTCTGGTGAGCAAACAAACCCGACAGAAAGCCATCACAGCGGTGTTGTTTGTAGAGACGGGATATGCCAGGGTCCGTTCATCGCGCACACGCACCCGGCTCCGGGGGAGGCTGAGCACTCCGGATCCATGCACTTCTTCCCCGGCCACACCCAGGCGCACGGCGGCCCGTGGACCCTCCAGGGTACAGAGTCCGCTCATGTTGCTTTTGGACACTTTCCTCTATATTGCCGACAGTCACTCCCATGCAATGCATTTCTGTGACCGTGCAGTTTGATGCACTTGTCTCGGCAAAGGTGGAATCATTCGGCGCTGAAAAGCAATCTCACCCAATTGGCTCGAGCGCAAAGCCATTCATTTGACGAGGAATCAGGGTTTTGCTATCTCACGCACACGCGATATTCTTATTCTTCTTGATCTCCCTTCAAGGCACTCACAAGGTGGTGTGGACGGACTACGAGGAGGCCTTGATCTACATCTGTCTGAGCGAGAAGGACGACGGCACGTGTCGCCAGGACACCGAGTTCGTGTCCGTGCTCAGCCGCAGCCGCCGCGTCGCGCCCGACAAACTCGCCGCCGTCCACCAGGTCGTCCGCGAGAATCTGTGCATCGACATCAGCGACTTCGTCACGCCGCACTCCGACTACGGTACGTGTGCGAAACTCCAGGTTCAAGCGGGACGCACTGTGCGCTGTGTTAGACGTTTGTCAATTGCCATGCAGTGCCCACAACGCGCCTCGCACCAGCTCCGGCCACAGCATACAGGAACAGCCCAAATCAGCTCCGGTCAGCACATGGGGACTGCCTTGTTCCTTACCAAGCAGCGCCGGCGTGAGAAAAACAATAACCCGCTCAATTATCGATGGAGAGAGAAAACAGAACAAACGTAAACTGAGATCATCTTATTTTCCAGAGAGATGCATTGACACACTCGGCTTCGAACGTGAGTCCATTTTGATCAGAACAATTCGTTCGCTTCACACAGTTGTTCTCAAATGAACCAGACTAAACCGTGACCTTTTTTGAATGTTTTTGAATGAAAACGAATGGATGCTCTCTTTGTTGGGTTTCAGATGAGGTGGAACACAGTGGAGAGGAGGTGAGAACTTTTTCAAACAATTCTGGTCACAGATCAACTTTGTTCAGAGTTGCCCTTTTTACGGTGGTGCACAAGTTTGCAAACACAGAAATTCAGCCTGAGATGCATGTCAGAGAGACCCGAGGTTTGTTTGACTGCAGGCTGAGCTGGACGCTTGTGCGAACCGGCCACGCTGCCTGAGAGCGTGTGAACACGGGTTCGCCACCGACGAGTCCGGATGTCCGATCTGCGAGTGCCTCGAACCGAGCACGGACGACGGTGAGTCACGCCACACATGCACCAAACTGAAACTCTTCATTTTATGGCCGATTCCTGATGTTCAACGCTTTATTTCCCTGTACTGGAACATTTGCTGAACGAGACCCACTTTAAGAATGGAGCCACGTTGCCAAAGACATTTTTCTCCGGCCCAAATACTCGTGTTTGTGCTCAACAAAAGGCAGAAGTCTCGCGACAGCTGCGTCAAACACCCTAAGGGTTGGAACGCTGTGGTGCAGCTGACACCTTGATCTGAACCACAGCTCACACACGTGCACTCTTGTCCTGCAGGGTCTGGGTCCGGTTCCGGCAGCATGGAGGCCGTTCTCTTGAAGGGCGAGATGGGAAGCGGTGCGGATGAAATGGGTGAGGGTTTTCTTGTCACATTCACGCACGCCAAGGTCCGACAGACGCGCAATGGAAGGATCATTCATGATGCATAGTTTGAGCGACCGACCTTTTGATTTCTCCACGTCTTGCTTATATGTTGCTTCCTGTTTGTCAGCCAAATCAAAGTCTGACGGGAGCGGAGCAGAGGAGAAAGAAGAGAACGAGGAGGAGCTGATCAACGAGATCGAGAAGGTGTCCACACTTGGCGGACACTAGATCCGGCAGCGCCGCGCCGCTGCTTGTGCTGCGCTGGCCTACAGATTCCTCTGATACGTGCAAAACCTGTATCTCTCATTGGCATGCCAAAATAGTTGGAAGAAAGTTAAACCCAGAGTATAATCCGGGAAAGACAGTTGTTCAAGTTGCATGAAAATGTAAATTAAAAATTGTGTGTGTTTGCGGGACACATTGAGCATGGTGTGTCGGCAACAAAACTGAATGATACAGAACGTCAGGAGCAAAATTTGTTCGGGGATTGGGTGCAAGTCCTACTGAACTTTCCTGTTGCTGTGGATCACTTTGATGCTTGAAAAGTTAAATGTATCCACCCTCCATTGCAGTGATGTGGAAAATATAATTGCAGTGTTGTGATATTGTCAGAGTGGGAGGGTTTTCCTTTTGCGTAAAGCTTCAGGGACTGAACGTGTGGTCAGAAAGTTGTGTGTGTGCAAATAATTCCTCGCTTCTCTGTGCTCATAAACGGTCTTGAATTCTGTTGAATAGAGGAAGACAAATATTCTTGCAACACGGTGTTTTGTTTTTGCTTGGTTTTGATCTTCCTCAACAGAACACGGTCCATGAGCGGAACGCGTGCTTGGTATGGTTGCCCTGCAGGTGTTCTGGGTGCTCGTGCGAGGCGTGTCCCCACAAGCTCTGAGAAAAAGTCGCGGGCTCAGGGGGCAAGCCTGAGCAACCCTGCAAAAATGAAAAATGTCCAGAACCTGGTCCTGGCCATTTTCCATTCGAACAAATACCAAAACAACCACAAATGCACGGGATTCCCTCAGTGAGGAGTTAAACAACGACGTTGGGAGCGAAAACTCCAACGCCTCATCCAACTGGAGATCCCCTTGCACGGAAAAGCTCGAAGAAAGCCTGGTTTTTGGTCAATCTTGTTCAACAACACTTTGAAAAGGCAGAATCACTTCTGAAGTGTGGAAATGTCAAAGTGTGTAAATTGTTTGTCGACGTTGAGGTTGTCAATTTCAAACGTCGTGTTGAACTCCAAAGCCAACGCGTGATTTTTTTATCTTTGATCTGTTGTTTCTGGTCAGAAGCAATTCTGCCATTGAAACACAACAACCTGAAGATTCCTGACTTTGCACCAGGAATTCGCGATTTCCTCATTGGAAGCACCGAGAGTTGTGGATGCTCGTGAGCCTCAATCAAGAAAGTTTGGCGACGCCATCACACACAGTGGCGCGAAAATTTCATTCTCACGGTTTCAGGCACTGGCCGCTCCCTGGAGGTGTGTCCGCGACCTTCAACTCCGCTGAACCGTTTGTTTACGTGGTGTGTCTGCCACATTGTGGCAAAACAACCTGTTGTTTTGCGCAGTTGACTCCCAAATTCTGGTGCAAATTCGCAGGTAAGCAGTTTGAAACCTTTCCATGATTGAAGGGAAGTGTAGACAGAGTGGACAAATTTGTGTGGATGGTTTTGTTTGATGTGGAAACCCGCGATCTGGAAGGTTTTTCTGTTCCTTTTCTGCACTGTTGTGATACTTCCACCAGTTAGAACTGGAACGATTGTGCTTGTCGTGATAAGAAACCGTGATAGTACTGGTTCTAAGCGAAACGATATCAACTTCAAAACTGTTTTCGTGTGCAAGTGGACGTTTGCCAGGTGCTCACAAGAAACCAAAGTTCTATGGTCTGTTCTTCTGCAGTCTCAACGAACAAGAAGAAGGCAACAGCGATGAGTGAATCGAAGCTCGTTCAGCTGCAGCCCGCGGCGGAGCTGCACTGGAGAGGCGCCGTCCGTCGCTTCGGCTTCACGGACACAGCGTCTCTCGAGCGCCACTGGAGCGCCGCCTGCACCAACTACACGAGCGTGCTGCTCGACTCAGCCTCCTGCGACCTGACGCTGCTGGGGCCCGGGGAGACGGAGCCCGTGTCCATGAGCCTGTCGCACCACGAGGGAGTCAGGGAGCTGGTGCGCGAAGCCTACAAGGTGGACAGCAGGCCGCTGTGGAGGAGGGGTGAGCTGTGTGTTCTCAAGTTCGCCAAGAGACTCCCGAGCTACCCCAGAAACAACGCGAAATTCGCTATTCTGGGCGTTGACACTTATTGGAAGCAGGTTCTCTGCGTACTGAAGTTGAGGAGCAGTGACGGGAAAGACACGATGCGAAGCGTTGAAATCTGGGATGGGATACTGAGCAAGAATAAAGATGTGCTGGGCCTCTCCATTGGACTGCTGAAACATTCGCACGCCATATTTGACACTTTTGAGACATTTGTGACAATATTCGATGTGACAACGCAGGAGGAAGTGAGGAGATACAGTCATTTAGACAACATTATGTGCGCCATTGACTTTGACCCGCGGGTTGAGGGCAAGAACTATGCCATCGCTGGGGTTTGCGCTGAAGATGCCCACTCGAGGTACCTCGCCACATACACGTGGAGGTCAGACCTGCCCGTCAAGAAGCGCTCCGTGGATTTTCTGCTGGACCTGGAGGCGGACAACCAGTATTACCTGTCGTACACGCGGGACGGGCGCTTCGTCGTGCTGCAGATCCTCGAGGGGCTCGGCTACTCGGACGAGTGGCTCTTCAACACCTATCTCTTCAACTCGGACTCGCTGGACATCGTCGGGAAGCTGCACCCGGCGCTGGCGTCCGGCTGCCACCCGAGCTGCACGCCGGTGACCCGACCCGTCCAGTCCAACTGCGGGGACTTCCTGGCGCTGCCCAGCGCGGGGACCTCGAGGCGCAGGCGGGACGTGGATATCTCTGTGTACCGCCTGCCGTGCCGAGTGAACCTGCAGCACCAGTGCAGGTCGGTGGTGCTGCGGAGCCTGCGCCGCCCCAGCGCCGACCTCACCCGGCTCCACCTGCCCCGCAGGATCGTCCACTTCCTCGCCGAAGCGCTGCCATTTGATGGCAGAAAATTGTCCGTGTGATCTTTTGTGCTTCTTTTGGGCACTCATTCAGTAACAAACATTGCGATTTTATGGAATTTTTAATTTTACTTTGTGTAATCAGTGCGCTTTTCCGCTCATGAGGGATCGACCTCATCCTGATGTGCCTTGTGACGACCTTCCAAGGTTGAAGTGCTTCAAATCAAGCTGCATATTGTGCTCGAAAATGTTGCAAAAATTTTATGGCCTTTCTTCAAGTACGAACGGTTTGTTCGTACACAATACAGTATTCTCTAAATCGTGCATTCGTGCATTTGTCTTCACTTGTTTATCTTCTCAAACGCGAGAACTCATTCTGAGTTGCGTCTTTGTTCGTGAATGGTGGATGTTTCTCTGTGATAAAGAAAGAGAATATAAACGTTTTCAAAGCATTTGTTTTGCCTTTATTGCCTCTGTCAACATGTTCCACCTGGACTGAATACAATGCTTCAGGACTCGGACGCATTTTCTGGTGTTGCGCTTCTCGTGGCGCAAGTCAAGTCAGGTCAAATTTCTTCACAAGGAACCAGAGAATTTCGAGGCCACCATGAATGTTTCTGGGCACAAATTCACAGAAAACGACAAATTTCTGCCAAAAGCAGAGTTCGGTCGAGCGGAAGAGGCCTGACTGACCCAACTTGGGTCCGATGCTCGCACGAACAGAAAGAACATGAATGCCCGGCGCGAAAGGGAAATTGCAAAGCGAAGGAAAACATGCAAAGTGACCATTTGTGCAGTAAAAGGAGACAATTTCGGAGAGACGGGCGTGCGTCGCACCCGTAAGAACTCCAAATGGAGCAACTAGTGCATGAAACTTCAGTGCAGGTCGAGAACGCACAGTTCCAATGGTGACGATGAATCGCACATCATTCCTCTCAGTTGTCTTTGGTTGTTGGCGGCGCAACTTGCAAAAACAGTTGGACGTACTTTGTGATGGTGTCTGAAAGTTAAAAGTGGCAAAAAATGTCATGAAGTTTTATTTTTGCAAAGAAGATACCATGACAAAAAAGAAATTCCTGCAGAGGACACTGATGTTGAACATACCCATTCCTGGTATTCTGTAGCCCTTGTAGATGAACGGATAATAGAGAATTGCCAGCACTATGAGCACAGCAATTGAAACCAAATATTCCACTCGTACTTTGTCAATGAAAGGTCCAATGACAAGGAAAAGAGAGACGAAGATCATGAAGATGGGCAAAATCAGAGGAACCTGCAAGTAAAACTCTTGCAAGATACACTGCCAAAGAATTTCTCTGCAGAACACAATTGGCCTTGAGTGTCCACATGCCAGTGCGTGAACTTGATTCGTCGAACATGGGAGCAAACTGTTGAAGCTTTGTTCTCCCTCTGCCTTTGGGTACAGAAAGAATATCCATTGAGGTGGCATGAAAGAGGCTTTGAGGAAAAATTCACGGTGCAAAACAGATTTTGAACATATTTGGTCATCTGTCACCATGGTGTGGTGAACGTTGTTGGCGGGTCGGAACTACCCAGTGTCAAAATGTAACTGTGTACTTTCCACTCAACGATCATCCGAGTAGAAACTACCCAAAGATGAGGGTCAAAAGGTCAACATGTGCTTTGTCACTTTGGTCTGAACAGCACACCATTCAAGAGTTTGAAAGTGGAAGTGACAAACAAAATATATTTTGAAAACTCTTTGAAATAAAAATTTATGGCTAAGTCCTCTTTTTTGTTTCAAAGAGTTTTTAATATTAATTTTGTTTGTCACTTCCACTTTGAAAATCCTTCTTTCACTGAACTTGAATGGTGTGCTGTTGGGAGTATCTCACACAGGGCACTTTCCACTCAATGATCGTCCAAGTCAAAAGGCCCCATGGGTACTTCTGACTACCAGGGCATTCTGACACTCCGACAACGTTCACCCCAAACTTTTGCCAAGAGAGGTGTTCATCAGCGTTGAACACAAAGGGAAGAAACCATGATGTTTTCAGTTGGGAATAACACTGACGAAAATTGATGAATTTCGAGGTTGAGAAGAAAATGTCAGAATCATGCATTGTTATTCTTCGAGCCAGACGACACCAGAAATATTCACTCAAAAAGGCAATTTTTGTGACCCTGTCTTGTACCTTGAAGGTTCGTTTTGTATCTTTCTTTTTCCTCCTCAGGATAATTAGTGAAATCATTATCAAACCAATCGAGGTCCAACTGACAAAGCTGAAGAGATCAAGCAAATTGGCGGTCTCCGCGGGAAAGGAAAAAGCCACGGCCACAACTATCTACAGTGACAAAAAATTACCGAAAGTTTGACAAGCCAACATCTGTACAGCACAATCAAATGAAGACTTGGAAGTGTTGTGTGCTGAACAAAGGGGGGGGGGACATGTGTCATTACCAGCTGTACAAGAGCGACAACAGGAGTGTAGTATTTGACATGAACCATGCCAAAAATCTCAGGGGTCTGTCCTTCCCTCGCCAAACTGTAAGCAACCCTGCAAGAAGATCGAAATGAACAATCTCATTCTGTATTTTGTTTTCCCAAATCGAACACCGTGTTTGCAGAGAAGACTGACCTCCCGGCGCCTATGAAGCCTCCATAACAGGACACGGCGACGCCGAAGGGAATGATCCACCAGAGGGAGCCGAGGACGCGCTCTGCCCACGTCTGCAGATTCAAGTCGTTGGTGAAGACTGACCCAGTTGTTGTGTTGTCTTGGGCTTTTGCTTTCGAGATCACTTGTCTTCGGAACATGGCAAGGTTTGAAAGACACACTTTGTTTGGGAGAATTTTTAATCACGTGGAACGTGGACTCACTATTCCCACAGCAGGAGAGTCTATGAGTTCCTCAACGGACATGACGGTGAAGTAGGACATGTTCACCAGGACGTATATGATGGTGACAGTTGGCATTGAAATAAAAATTGCAAGAGGGATATTTCTGAAAAGAAAATGGAGAAACAATTCAGAGTGTATCAAAACTTTCCAGAAGTGGCCACAAACCACTCAACACCAACCTTGATGGATTTTCGATCTCTCCAGCGAGCAAATTGAGCGATGACCACCCAGCGTAAGCGAACATGCCGTTGTACATGCCGACAGCAATCTTCCCAGGATTTGTTTCAGTCCCCTCGAAACCAGAGCTCAGATACTGTGTGTTTCCTTCAAAGGACTTTCAAAGTTAATTTACAGAAGTAGAAGAAGAACAGATGAAAAATATTCTCCCACTCGGCACCCACCTTGAGCCAGTTTGACAAATCCGCCAATGACAATCACCATTAAGACCCCAACTTTTGCGACTGTGAAAATCATTTGCATTGTAATTGCAACTTTCACGCTCCTCACATTTATTGCCAGCAACACACCTGCAATAGCGCACGTTGCAAAAATGCAAAAATATAATTGTTGTGGTGAAGAAAACCTCCATTGTTTTGCGGTCTCAGAGGTTAATTCCCAACTTGCCAAACAAGAATATGCAAGTCATTGTAGTGAGGAACTTTGGAGCGTTTCCACAGCCGTCCTCGAAGAAAGGCAGCACGATGTACTGGGCCCCAGTCAACATGACCAGCGCTGCACCAGCAGGCATCAGCAAAATTATCTGCACCTGAGCAAATTGAATGAGAATGCTGCGGTGGTGAATTATTTTTTGACCTTGACGAAAGAACTCGTGTGTTTGCATTCTCTCAGACTTTGAGATCAAATGTGCGTACTTGGGCGTAAACAAATGCAGGGAGATTTCCCAAGCCTTCCTTGAGATAAATGAAAGAACCTCCGTTCCTGGAGAACAATGTTCCAAGTTCTCCATAACACAGCGCACCTTGGAACAAAGAAAAAGTGAGGAGCAGAGATTTTGATTCATAGTGGGACGTTTGGCCCAATGAAGATTGTTGAAGAGCCTTTGAGAAGTGTATGAGCGATGCATTTGACACTTCAGATCGTGTTGGTGATTACCGATCACCACTTCACAAACATTTGGCGATTTGTTTTTGTGCTTTTGATTTGGTGCTGTTTCTCCCTTTGCAGCCACTCATGTGGGGCAAACGAATGATCCAATTCCTGATGATGTGGCGATTTATGAATTCCTGTCATGACTTTCATGTTATGGTTGCTGCTGACAGACAACAAGGCATTTTTTTCACTGTTTCAAACATTTTATCTGACTCAGTTGGCAGTGTTTCTTCTGGACCCGCAACAACCAGTCTCGCGATGAAGAATCAGTGATGGTTTAAATTGATTTTGTGCTCTCTGTTCAGAGCAGAAGCTCAAGACAGAATCTCAAACAGATGTCCTCTGCTGAAACCAGATTTCATTTGGATTTTCGGGGAAACATTTTGAGTTGTTCTTGATGGCAAACAAACATCTGTGGGAAACATCAGAGTCTTTGAGGGGGAGGGGTCAAATCTGCAGGACAAAGTCCTCCAACATGTTTTTGATTGATGATGTTTCATTCACAGAAGATTGCTACACAGCTTCACTTTCAAGAGGCCAATGATTGGCTCAAAACCATTTTCAGTTGTCCTTTGTTGTTGGTGGTACAACTTGGAAGAAAAGCTGCAGATATTTCGTGACAACATCTGAAAGCAAAAAAGTTGGAAATGGCATCATCAGATGAATATCTCACAGCAAAGTGTCAAAAAAGCTGCTCTTTGCTTTGATCCTTTCCTACCCATTCCTGGTATTCTGTAGCCCTTGTAAATGAATGGATAATAGAGAATTGCCAGCACTATGAGCACAGCAATTGAAACCAAATGTTCCACTCGTACTTCATCAATAAAAGGTGCAACAACAAGGAAGAGAGATACGAAGATCATGAAGATGGGCAAAACCAGAGGAACCTGAAACAAGAGTTTGCACTTTCAGGATTGCTTACACAAAGGGACCACAAAGCCAACATTTTGATATCAATCATCATTTGTTGTGCTTCTGGTTTGATTCTTTGAAGCTCCAGATTTCTTCCTTTGTAGGACAAAAGGAATGCAAAATCTCCATTGAGGGAACAAGAATTACCTTGAATGTGCGTTTGACATCTTTCTTTGTCCACCTCATGACAATGAGTGCAATCATGACCAACAAAGTCCAGCTCCAGTCAATAAAGCTGAAAAGATCCAGCAAACTGGAGGTTTCTGAAGGAAATGTGAAGACAATAGCCATTACAACCTGCAATGAGAACAATATTTTGCTGACAAACTTGAGCAACCCAGTTTGGTAATCTTGGACCATTTGGATTTGTATGTAAAAATCTGTCTCCAGTACCAACTGCACAAGGGGAATGACAGGAGTGTAGTATTTTGCGTGTATCATGCCAAAAATCTCAGGGGCATGTCCCTCCCTTGCCAAACTGTAAGCAACCCTGCAACAAACCGAAAATGTCCCTGTGGTCATTGTACTCACTGCATGTGTCACTCAAGAATGTAAAGATTGAACTGTTGCTCTTCTTCTGAAACAAGAAGCCCTGCACTTACTCTGTGCCATTTCAAAATTGAACCTGTCCATTGACAGATCTCATGTCATCTGTGTTGTCACTTTACAAATAACCTGACCTCCCTGTGCCCATGAACCCTCCAAATGCTGACACAGCGACGCCAATAGGAATGATCCACCCGAAAGAGCCAAGAACGCGGTCTGCCCAGGTCTGCAGGACAAAATCCACATGAGTCCTGCCACTGTGCTCAAGGGAATCTAGAGTGTCAGAGGAGCTCGATGAACCTCACAGAACATCTGCTCCTGTTTTTTGCGCCTTGGGCAACAAAAGTTTTACTTCAGCATGCAATTCTTTGTGTCAGGGGTTCTCTTGGATTTTTGGATTCAGGATTTGACTCACTATTCCCACAGCAGGAGAATCCTTCAGTTCTTCAATGGACATGACAGTGAAGTAGGAGATGTTGACCAGAAGATAGACAACAGTGACAGTTGGCATTGCAATCAAAATTGCAAGTGGAATGTTTCTAAGAAGAAGACAGAAAAAGAATGTCATGAGAGAGAAACTTTTTTAAATTCAAAGACATGACAGCCAAAATTGGTGTCTCTTTTCAGTGCAAACCTTGATGGATTTTTCAACTCTCCAGCCAGCAAATTGAGAGCAGACCATCCAGAGTAAGCGAACATGCCATTGTACATCCCAACAGCAATCTTCCCAGGATTTGTTTCAGTCCCCTCAAAACCAGTGCTCAGATACTGTGTGTTTCCTTCAAAGGAGAAAGGTTTCACAGCCATGCAAGTGAAGACAACACTTTATGTGTGTTTGAGCTACAAACTGTGATGCATGTGTGCCAACCTTCAGCTAGTTTGACAAATCCTCCAACAATTATAATACATAGCACCCCAACTTTAGCAATTGTGAAGATCATCTGCACCCTGATTGCCAGTTTCACACTCCTCACATTCATAGCAAGCAACACACCTGCAATGGTGTGAAAATCACCAGATTTCCCAAAACTCTGAATTGCTTGTGTGCAACAAAACTTGAATGAGCAATGTTTTCCTGCAGTCTTGCAGAAATACTGAACTTACCAAATAAGAATATGCTAGTGATTGTGATGAGATGTTTTGGAGCATTTCCACAGTCATCATCAAAGAAAGGCAATACAACATACTGGGCACTGGTCAGCATAGTAAGTGCACCAGCAGCAGGCAAGACCAAAAGGACCTGCATCTACAGAAAGTGACATATTTTTTCATTGAAAGGGGAAAATGTGCTCAATGAAAGATCTAAGTCAAATTTTCCTGTCCGCAGTGACTTTTGAGAAAAAAAGTGAGCAATACTTGGGCATGAACAAATGCAGTAAGGTCCCCAAAAGCTTCTTTGAAATACATGTAGTAGCCTCCATTTTTGGAAAACAATGTTCCCAGTTCTGCCAAACACAGCGCAGCTTGAAAGAAAAATTGAGAAATTGATTTTGAAGTGAAGGGCTCAACCTGGGTTGAACAGTTTCTTTCGCGTGAAAAAGGGGCATCTGAGAAACAATGAGCTTTCACCCATGTCTGTCCCAACACACAAAACGAGAGAATGCCAGTCATGTAGTACATCTAAACTTGGAAGGTGATTCACAGGTCCTTCAAAAAAGCAGGCGTTGGTCTTTTGATGTCAGTGAGTGGTCAACAAACTCCTGCAATAGTTTGTTTTTCAAACAACGAGAACAATTCTTTTCCTCCCTGTGGACCGGATTGAGCAACCTGTTTTGTACTGAATACTGAACACTCATTCTGAAAACTAAAGCCCGATCCGCTTGTGACTTTTTTCGTTGCTTGAGGAAGGGAACATCCCAAATGAAAGGTCAGCTCCAGACAAGGTCCAGACCATCAGGAGGGCGGGTGTGTTTGCGCTCATCCTGCACATGCAAAGGATGGTTCAATTTAACAAGTCCACTGTTGCCAAACAGCAAGAGGGAAAAGTTCCTGTGTGTGTGTCCTGTGTGTGATTTTATGAGTTGTTATCACCTAGCAACAAGAATTACTTTTGATGATTTCGAGGCATGTTCACCAGGCATTCTCTTGTACCAGTTGGACCAGAAATGAGCCGTTTATTTGACTTGAGATCTCGTCAACCTACCACATGCAGACACCACTCCACACAGCGCCCAGTTTACAAGAGAGAATCCGACTGATCCGGATCCTTCTGCGATTCCTTTGGGCGAAATGAAGATTCCTGAACCTGCAATTCACATCGTAGGGGTTGCGCTCATGCATTGCGCGTTTCCTGAATTTGGCAGAAGCAGTACAAAACTGGCAAACAAGCTGTGTTCATTTGTCTCCTCATTTGATTTGAACCACTTGCGAGACGCAAACAACAACAACAACAACAACAACAACAACAACAACAAACAAACAAACCACAGATCATGGCTGGACCTCGAAGATGAGTTCAGACAGGGTTCTCACACTGCACAAAAATGGTTCCTGTTGAAATCACACAATGACTTTTTGAGACCTTTGGTCGAGAAAGGAGTTGTGTGATTAAACAGTAACCATTTTGCAAGGTAAGAACTCATTTCTACCACAATGCGAGCACATACGACAGGTTTGTTTTCGCAGAGTTGTAGAAACGCCATTGTCATCCTTGTGAAGTGATCGCACCTATGATGGCGCCGACAATGATGGAAACTCCGCTCCACAAGCCCAGCTCGCGCTTCAGGTGGACCTGCTCTCCAGCAGGCGGCGGCGCTACAGACTTGCCGTCTTTTTCCCCTTCTGAAGGACCGTTCTCTGCAAATTGCGATGACCACCTGTCTTATCAATGGGTCTCAAACGCAACTGAACAGACAACGTTTGCTTTGACTTTGTTTGGGTACGCGTTATGTTTTACTCACCATAAGCTTCGTTGTTCATTGCGCTTTCTATCTATTCCACAATAGAAACGTCCAGAGACACCAAACACCTCTCGCAAACTGCGGATGCAGCAACTGGTCAACAAAAGCTTGTGTGCACAACACTCATCAATCAAACGTGAATAACCGTCAATTCGCGATCTTTTGATCTCCGATGTCTTCGTGGTGCGAGAAAGATAACCACTCAAGTGCCAGAAGCATTTCTCCTGGTTTTCTTGGTGAGGAAGTCATGCCAAAGACGCAAGGAGATCGCGCACCAAGACGGGAAAACGGTCCGCGAGACGCATGTTCGGGTTTGGCGTCCATGGGGGGTGGGGTAGGAAAGACAAATTCGTTTGTTTCTCATCCTCGTCTCAAAATGAAATTTCTGGTTTTGACACTAACGCTTTCTGCGGGATCATGGCAGGGAAGACGAGGCCTTCAGACGGTCTGTTCAAGGCTCCTGCCTCTGACAAACGTATAGTCATTTTTGCAATTTTATTGCTTACTGACGACTCTAAACTAGAAAAAAGATTCACACACACACACACACGCACACACATACACACACATACACACACATACACACACATACACACACATACACACACACACACACACACACACACACACTGTTGTTGCAACAATGAAAAATGTTCGTGATGGCAGAAAAGGTGTTTGTATTTGTATCACAACAAACAATTTTGCTTTTTGAAATTTGTTTGCTTGCAAGAGTAATGCTTGAATGATATGGTTATTGGCTGCACAAGCAATCTTTTTGTACGAACACATCTTGTGTCTCAGCCACAGCAATTTCCTGAATTTTACCGCTCAAGTGCAACAATTTAATTGTCTTTGTTCGTTGGGGGCGCCACTTGGAAAAACAGCTGCACCAAAGTTGTGAAGGAATCTGAAAGCAAAATACGGGAAAGGAAAAGCAAAACGAAATTTTGTGAGGAGGACTGACAATTTTGCAGTCTGACCAAGTTTGCTGCTTGTGCGTCTCTCACCCATGCCCGGCAGTTTGTACTTCTTGAGCACGAACGGAAAGTAGAGGATGAAGAAGAAGACGAGGACGGCGATGCTGTAGAGATACTCGACGAGGATCTCCTCCATGAAGGGGCCGAACACGAGGAACAGAGCCACGAACGTCATGAGGATCGGCAGCACTATTGGCACCTCAAAACAGAAAAACAGGTGACAGTGGATGTGTTTGTTTCATGACAAAGGCTTCCATTGGAAACAAAGGAGCCTGGAGCAGCTTGATCAGATCTTCCCACAATACTGTTCGTTGGTGGCGGAGAGCCAGAAGTATCCGACAAAACCACACGTCAATTCGACACTCACTTTGAAAGCTCTTTCAACATCCTTCTTGGTGAAACGCATCACGATCAGCGAGACCATGACCAGAGCGACGAACGACCAGGCGACGAAGTTGCTGAGATCCATCAAACTGGACACGTCCGACGGGATGGTCAGAATGAGTGCGATCACTGCCTGCGGAGAGCGCCAGGCGCAAACACAAGCATATCCTTGGCAAAAAGAGACCTTGACCAGGAAAATTTGCAAAACACAAAAATGTGAGGTGACTTTGACAATTCAAAACAAATCTGACCATTTCTGAAATGGACAGGAGAGGCGTGTAATACTTGACGTGAACCATAGAAAATATCTCCAGCGTGTGGCCCTCCCGGCTGCTGCTGTAGGCCACTCTGTGGGAAGGCAAAACGACAGTGGAATGGCCGAATGCACCAAGGAGAAGCAATTGAATCCAATTTTCACAGAAACTTCTTCATCTTGGAGACAAGGTCGTGTCAGCGTCTGGCTCTCCTTACCGTCCTGAGGTGAGAAAGGTCCCGTTGCAGGAGCCAAACGTGGACATCGCGACTCCGATCGGAATAACCCAGTTGAAGGATCCGAGGACTCTGTTCGCCCACGTCTGCAAAGTCAAGCGCGTTCGCACATATATATGCTCGATTTTTTGGCTTTCAAGATCAAGGCTCAGGCCCCAAGTCAATGTCTTATCTGGATTCACCCCCTGGTTTGGGAAATTTTTCTGCGAGATGAGTCTTTCTGTCGAAAGTGATTCCGACCAGCACAGAGGACTTACGTACAATGCCAACAGCAGGAGAATCCACGAGTTCATCAATTGACATGACAGTGAAGTAGGAGATGTTGACCAGAAGATACAGAACAATCACCAGCGGAAGAGCAATGAAGATGGCAAGAGGAATATTTCTGCAAAACACACAAGTTGCAATGAAGTGTGAAGACCATCCTGTTGCCTTTCTCCTCCCTTTGGAACTCAGCGGATGAGGCACCTGGATGGATTTTTCAGCTCTCCTGCGACGAAGTTCAGGTTCGCCCAGCCAGAGTAGGCGTACATTCCGTTGTAGAGGCCCACAGCAATTTTCCCGATGTTGGTTTCTGTGCCATCAAAACCCGTGCGGAGATACACAGTATTTCCTTAAACGAAAAAAGTCCACAAATCCAATCCACAAAACGCGAAAAACAGCACAAACTACTCAATGCCTGTTAGTGGGTGTGAGGAATTGGGAGTGACGAATGTTCGTTACCTTGAGCCAGTTTTACCATCCCCCCGACGACGATCACACACAGCGACAAAACCTTCGCCACTGTGAAAATAATTTGAATCCTGGCTGCCATTCGGACACTTGTGCCGTTCACAAAAAGCAGCACACCTGCGAACCGGATTTCTTTGCGTAAGTTTTTGAATTCTGTTGACAGACAAGATAGATCTGCACTCAAAAGATCCAAGGCGCAAGTGTGGCTCAACGTACACAAAATGACCACAGCAGTGAGGTTGATGAGAATCTTCGGAGCGTCTCCACAGTCGTCGTCGAAGAAGGGCAGGATGATGTAGGTGGCGCAGGTGAGGCAGGCGAGAGCCTGGGACGCGGGGCGCACGATGATCGTCATCACCTGCGGCAAGGAAACGTTCATGCCAACAGGCGGCGGTGCGCAGTTCTGGGCACGGACAGTCAACAAACGCTGCACACCTGCGCATTCAAGAAAGCAGGTAAATCCCCCAAACCCTCCTTGAGGTACATGTAGTCGCCTCCGTTCTTTGAGACGATGGTCCCAAGCTCGGCCATGCACAAGGCACCTGGAGAAAAACAACGGAGGTTCAGGTTGAGTTCCATATGGTACCTCCCAAAGACAGAACGTTTAGCTTTGTTCTCGTGCCTACCACAGAAAGACACCACTCCACAAATAGCCCAGTTGACCAGAGAAAATCCCACTGATCCGGATCCTTCTGCGATTCCTTTGGGCGAAATGAAGATTCCTGAACCTGTGATACAAATCACAAGACATTTTCATTGCTGAACGTTGCATGTTTTGCAAAACGTTGCACGTTTTGCAGTTGTTTTGGCGTCATGATTCCGTTCACCGATGATGGTTCCGACGATGATGGACACGGCGGTCCCCAGCCCCATCTCCCGCCTCAGGTGCACGGCGCTCGCTCCCGGGGCGTCCGGCTCCCCAGCTCCCGGAAGCTCCCGCTTCCCGCTGATGCTGTACACGCTGCTCCGGGCGGGGTCCAGGGCCGCCTGCGGCTTCTGGGATCGCTCCCCCGCGGTGTGAGAGATTCCGGATTCCCTCAGGGAATCAACGATATTCTCCCCACCTGCGAAATGAAAAAATGAAATCGTCACGCGCGTGTGTTTGTGGAAATTTTCTTGTTTTGGTTTTCGACGAAGACCATTTCTCGATCACGATCTTGGCAACCAGAACTGGTTTTCTCCTGGCAGCAACGAAGGAAGCTTTTCTCAAGGGTTGTCTTGAGATTGTCAATTTCGCAAGGTTGGACGTCCGGTAAAAAGAAACCCGCACTGACCGTCAAAAGCATTGTTGTCCATTTTGGAAGCAGTCGTGAAGATTCTTAAAAACTCGGAGACGGTGGCATTGTGTTGTAATCTCGAACTCTCTCTTAATCACAGGAAAATTCATTGAGGTTTTGTCTGCGGATCTTCGCACAAAGGCATGATTGGAAGCTTAAGGTTCAACGTTGCAATTGGGATGGCTCTCTGTTCTTTCTTGAATGTCATTTGTCTTGCATTAATGTGTTACCAACTGACAAATTTTTGAAGGAGCGTGCACGAGAAAGACTGTTGTTGTGCACGTCGTGATGGATCTACTCGTACAAAGTTGGGTGCTTGATTTTGCTCTGGATGTTTTGATGGTTTGTTCATTGTGAGGTGGGTAGCCTCCTTAAAGACACCGCACAATCAACTGTGAGATAATTATTTGGCACAAATTGGTCACACATAAACTCCAACATTACAAGAAGCTCTGTGAATCAGCCTTTTCCTTTCACTTCAAAACCAAAATTTTTGGTCTGCCCAAAACTGAAGCAAGAAAACGCTGTGTGGTTGACTCGTTGTCCAGCTTTGGGAACTTGGCAAATATTCAGCAACGATTCGGTTCTCTCAAAATATTATGTGAACTCCAACATGTTTGCTTTGACTCTCGCACGCTGTGTTGGTCCCATCGCCTCAGGGTTGACAGTTGGAGATTGTCCGACAAAGGGATCTTTAAAGTGATTGGGGTGACGAAAAATTTTGCGAACAAGTCGTTCTCGCAAACGCCAGTGTGATCTTGTGATGGACTTGTGTTTTGTTGTGGATCTCAGGACATGAAGGTGTGCTGACCCACAAAGATAAAAGATAAGAAAAGGCAAAATGGTTCGTGTTGGACTTTTTGGTGTGGCGCTGTTTCCAGGAAGAATAATGGTTCAGCCCAGTCTGCAAGTGTTTGTTCCTCGGCGGTCGCGATGAGTCTTCCATGGGAGATTTTGGTGCTGTCCTGTTGTGTGCTCTGTGGTGAGATCTGTTCCTTCCGATCGGCGTGTGTCTGAGTACGGACGATGCACTTCAGAAAAGACGAAGCCGTCATGAAACGGAAGTTTGAGAATTTCGGGTAACATTACGCAAAACTGTCGTTGCAGCAACAGCAGCAGCAGCAGCAGGAGATCAGTACCAACCTGACACGTTCACAGTTCAATACCAAACAGACCAGAACACAACCGAACACAATTCAACCCTTGAAACGTCAACTGACGGGGGTGAGTGAACGGCCTCTGTGTTACTCTCTTCCTTGTCCTTGCTCGGTCTCTTGTCAAAACCCTGCTCCAGCCAAAGGTTGGGCGCAGCCATGGCTTGTTGGGACCTCCAACCAGAGCTTTCGATTGCAACCTTTCACGTGATCATGGTCCTTGCCTTGTGAAATTGTCGTCAGCTCAGCTCGTTCTGGGCTTTTCCTTGATGAGTGCCTGGCTTTTTGGTTGAAATCTGAAAGGGTCAGACACCTGTGTCCCCAGGTTTCAGGTCACACAGCCAGACAAACAGCTGGACATCCCCCCCTCCCCAGAAGAGCTACGTGGAGTATTGATGAGGATCTGTCCAATTCAGACTGAACTCGAAGTCACCAGTTTCCTGGTTCGGGGGTGTTCAGTCATATCTTTTCATTGCACCAAAGACCTATTGTGACAGTGTTTGTTCCTCACGGAGACTTACTGACTTCTTCCTGTTTCCTCAGGTGGCTGTAGAGCTGACGAATTTGACTGCGGTGATGGGTTATGCATTGACAAAAGCTGGGAATGTGACGACACGCGCGATTGTCCTGACGGCAGTGATGAGCTCTCGTGTCCAGGTATTGCACAAAACAGACAAATACAAAGCACTTTTTGCCACAAAAGCAAGTTTATTGTTTGCAAAGCTTTGGTCCGAACGTGGGACGTAGAGCTGCTCGACAAGGTCCACAAAACCAACTCCAGAACCCTTCCCCTACACCGGAAAAGCTTGATTGGTTCCTGACAACCCATCTTGAGTTGTGTGGATCGCAGACTCGGGAGGCGGCGGCGGCGGCGTCGGGGGGATCACGCTCGGGTCTGTGGCCGGCGTCACCCTGGCGGCGCTCATGTTCGTCTGCATCATCGGCTTCCGCGTCGGGTGGTGCCTGCTGAAGGGCGATTTCCAGGAAAGCGGGTTTGTGTCACATTTCTTCGCGTTTCTTCAGATGTCACAGAGAGTGCTGAGTGCTGTGACACGAGTTGGAGTGACAGAATGATTGGACCAAATTTCATCAGCAAACTAAAACTGAGCCCTTTCTTGCTGCTGGCCTTTAGTCCTGCCAAGACGGAATCCGTCCTGTTCTTGCAGCGTGTGCGCTGGATGCCCCTGCTGCAGGCAGCCCGACCCCGGGGACGACGAGACATCTCCCACGGCGCGGGACCTGCAGGCGCCGCCTTCCTACGAGGAGTCCTCCCGCTTCCCTCGGCCCCGGCCGGAGTTCGCAGAGCCAGAGGGATCCGCTGCAGACCAGGACGCGACGCAAGATCCTCCACCGTCCTACAACACTGTGAAGACTGAACGATACCTCGAAATTACTCACCCAGTCAGAAGCGAGATGGAGAAATTGAAGAGATTCTCTTCTCTTCTCATGAGCGGTGCAGCGCCGGCAGACATGACCAATCCTTGTCATCTTGAGACGATTGACGAGCGTTGCGGCGATGGGGACAGAGTTTCGGCTGGCCTGCGAACGCATGATGACCTGAGAGGCAGTGGGCGCAGTCGTCATTCTGAGGCTGGTGCCACCAACGGTGGATTCGTGGATGACGAAGATGGAAGCAGCGCCTCCTCTGCGGCGGACAACCCCGTGAGCAGTTCCAGTGAAAGTGCCAGTCCAGGCACCAGCCCCAACCAAGAAAGTTCCCCTGTTTCACACAACAGAGCTCCCACTATGTACAGACAATTCACCCACACCAGTCGGGGAACATTCTCTTTCCACCTGGTTGAACTTCAGGAGTCTGAGACCCTGGTGTAGCACCAGTAACGACGCTTGTTCCCCACACTCAAATGAAAGTGAATTTGGCCTTGTTCCATTGTTTTCGTGGCCCATCTGATCATTCCCGTGGGGTATGAGCAAGCACGCATTGTTTTTGAAACTCATGCAAAAGAAGAAAAGTTGAAAAGGGCCAAATCCGCTCGTGCACCGAGCCAAAAATATTTGTCACTTGTGACGCTTTTCTGGCTGCATTGAGTGAATGGAAAGGGACAGCTTTTGTGAAAGATCTTTTGTGAACTGTGCGTGTAAGAGAGGTGCTTGTTGAGAAAAAAGTTTTTCATTAGAAGGCAGGTGGTCTTCTCACGCGCATCGAGCCTTGTATAGGACGCAGCAGAAGATTAACTGCAGTGAAAGTTTGAATGCTGCATTTTCAAACGTCGTCCCTTATCAGCTGTCAAACCAGATTCTCGCGGTGAAAGAAGTTTCCCGTCCAATCGCGACAGAAGAGAGGGACAGAATGGACGTAAGTTCCACAAAGTCTGTTTCGATGAGTTTTCAGAAAGCCACGAAACGTTGAGATACAGTGCAGCAGGGCGACCAGAAACTTCATGTTCTGTATATTCAATTCTGCGACATCTCTGCTGAATTTTTGGCCTTGTCGTGACATTGCCATGGCAAAGCACAATCTTGCAATTGAGTTTTTCCAAACGGTTGTTGCAGAATGTTCAAAAGGTTATTGATTTGCACAACACACAAAACACTCATCTTCGTGCACGAAACCAGCAAACTTTGTTCAGCTTTTTATTTATTGTCTGCAAATCTGGACACACAGCCCTTTTCGCCTGCCTCTCCACTTCATTCTGTCAAAATTATTTCTCAATTAGCACACTTAAAACTATTTTTACGGCGACCCTCGGCTTTTCACACAGACAGCGCGTACAAAAGCGGGAGGCTGAAACAATGGCCCGCGGGCGGGGCGGGCGGCCCGGATTCATCAGGACTCAATGGCGTGGGACGGGACGGAATCCAGCGAAGCGTCACACATGGCTGGCGCTGCCAGGGCGGCGGAGCAGGGCGCAGCGGAGCGAGCGAGCGAGGGCCGGCCGGCAGCATCGGGACTTCTTCTTCCACTGTCTCTTCCCCTGGCCTCGAGAGGGTCCCCATTGAGCCCTGTCTCTCAGTCGCCACACAAACGTGCAACAGTGACACATTCATTCGTGACAAGTTTGTGAGGTAACTCGACGCATTCCGGTGAGCAGAGGACCTGGTCTGATGGTTGGATGCACTTTTTCAAGACATTTTGAACGGGCGACAGTTTGGACTTTTGGCTGAGATTTTGCAGATTTCCGAACAATACAAAAGGTAAGTGCGTTGTCCATGTTTGACTTTTATTTTTGCTGAGACCGAACTCAAAAAGAAGTCGACTTGTGTTTCGTTGCGTGCCTCTTCGTGAAGTGTCTGGGTCCAGTGAAGAGAAACAATTTCTCAAGTATAACTTTGGTCCAACTTCAGAGTCTGCGAATCCACAATGCGTGTAGTTTGCACTGTTACTGAACCCCCAAAAGGTGTTTTGAGGTCACGTCGCAGATAATCACAGAGAATTAGATTTCAGCAGGTAGACCATAAAAAAGTGCGAGCGATTGAAAACCCCGACGCGGCGCTCAGATTTCAAACACAGATATTTGTCGCTCATGGCGTGTTTGTGAGTCGTTGAGATTTACACGTCCTCCTCTCAATGCGTGTAATAACGATCCCGCCGGGTTCAAACGGAACCGCCGATCTCGAAATGACTGCAATTCTTTGTGAACAGAAAAGACCTGTTGTCCGAGCGGTCAGACGACGATGCTGCCCGGCTGGGTTTCAGATCCCACAGATAGAAGAAGCAAATTAATGATGACAAGTGAAGAGGTCCACCTCAGTGCGTGACGACATTACACTCGGAAATTAGGGGTGCACTTGATCAATCTCTGCACTTGAGATTCGACTGGTTAATCACACTGCCAATTGAGATGCCGTCCGACTTGTTCTTTTCTCCTTCCTTCCTGTTTGGAGCCTTCGATACATCAAAGCTTTTCATCGCTCAGCAGGACAGTTTCATTCTTTCCTCGTTCTTTCCCTTGGATAATTTTTGAGTCGGATTTGGAGGAATTACAGAGCAAGTGGAAGGTAATTGTGTGTGCAGCGCAGGGACTCGCAGGCGGTATCGTTTGCAGTTCTTCTGCCATTGTCTGAAGCATATTGTGCGCAAACATAATTTTACGCTGACGAGGCAGAGTGCAGATTATCATCAATATAATGCGGGGGGTTTGCTGTCTAAATTGCATTGAATTGGTTTCAATATGATGATTACTGAACTCATAACATGTTATGGATGTAAACATTTCCGTTTTCTCACTCCTCTTGAATTGAGTTCAAACTAATCTGAAACCTGTGAGATAAGCATTGGCGTCCGGATGAAATTTCAAGACGATGCGTGCTGAGTACATTTCAAGTTTTGTGTGACTGAAATCTATCCTAGTTAGGCGTGTCTGTACATTTCAGGAGCTCTGTCTGGCATCTTAGATGACATGTCAAACCCCAATCCTCACAACATACACAAAAGCAGTGTTCGATTGGAGGTGACAAAAAGATGCGTTATTGGCCAAATATTGCTTTGATTAGTAGTTCTTCGCTCTCTTCTGTCATGACCATGATTGCTGTGACCTCTTGAAAAAGAGAAGAAATGCACAAAATCATCATTGATTTTCCTATTGCAAACATGACCACAGGGCTGCAGTGACCGTGGGAACCTTTGAACTCAAGTGATCATGATTCCTCAATTTGAAAATATTTGCTTTCTCAATTGGCATAAGTGCAGCCGGGCTCTAACAAGTGTGAAAAGATGGACCTGAAATTTAAACTTGTCAGAGCCCATCACCCAGTAGGACCACTGTCCCCTTTCTGAGTCGCCGTCGCCTCAAATTGATTCTGTGAAGTGTACTGTGTCCATGCACTTGTATTTAGATGTTGTACGAAGATTTTTACTCTGAAAGTGACTTACTGCACTTGAAGGCACTGGTCCTCTTTTGTCTGGAGGATTTATTCGCAGTCCATCTCATTATGGCTGTCTACGCGGATTCGTGAATCGCCGTGTGGCTCCTATTCAAATGCCACGAAGAGAAGATAAATTGAGAGGCATTGATGTTTGAGGACCAGATGCTCAGTGGCTAATGCATCTCTTCTCAGTTTGCTTGCGAAATTTCAAAACCTCAAGCTCACTGAGGCCAATCGCTTTTGCGTTCGTTTCGTCGTGCTCCCATTCAACGGACGTCCAATGCTCAAACTACGCTCACACCACGCTCCCTCATAACAAATTTTCGTGTACGCTGAACAAAACTGAAGATTCTGAAGGACTCACGCAAGACAGACGTGGCGAAACTTTTGACGTTTCAATCACGGAAAGCAGCTTCATTTGCGCGCAAAAGGACATCATTTTCGTACGCAAGTCGGAAAAAGCTGACAGGCGTTGTTTGACTGACCATGAAAACCTGAGAGAAGTCTCGAGTTCCAAGTTGATTTTCGTACAAGGTTTGTCTGACAAAACTTCCAGTTGATTTGGTCATCGGGTAATTGCCAGGTTTCCTTTGGCTTCCTGTTTGGGGCGACATATGCCCGAAGTGTTGCATAATGGGCGGTGGTAGCGACTCATATCTCCAGACGTCTGCATCGCATGTGAAGAAGAGCACAGGATGGCATGACTTGCCATTTGAAGTACGCACTCTCTTGACCTTGTGGCAAAAAGTGCATAAAATTGGTCAAAATACTTTTTTGGTCTGTTGATTCGGCAGCATTACCTACAACAACGCATTCAGGGTAATGTATGCAGACAGAAGGTGCAATTTAGACACAGATCAAGCTTATGTAAAATTGTAAATGAGCATACATTGTCTTGATTACACTGGACTTCACCCAGCGAAAGGAAATCGTAAATTTTGGGGGTGGCCAGGGGCCAAACAGGCGTTAATTTGCTGTGGCAAGTTGTACAGACAGAATAGCTGGATTCGATAACCATTAAAGCTATCAATCCCACATCTAGTGTCAAGTACCATCAAGCATGAATATATTTATGTAAATTTGAGCGACTTGACAAGTCTTTAAGCAGCCCAAGTGTTATGTCAATGAAGCTCCATGCAGTTGACAAGGGGAGGAGAAACTCACTCAATTCCAATCGGACCAACGGGTCCTCCTTGTTTGTTTTTCTTTGTGTTTTGCGCATTTATGATAGCATTGAAAAGTTCACCACTGTTCAGTGTGGCTGCGTTTGACAGAATCGCGATAACTTGTACAGAATGAGAAAGAGAATGGGACCTAATGGAGACTTTTGTCGTGTTTCAAAATTATCAGTGTCTCGTATCTTCCTGACCTGAACGGGGAAAATTTGAGGTCGAGGGGGTTAATTCCTACAGATGGACGACCCTGCAAAATAAAGGCTCGATTGTACAACCATCCGCTGTATGAGGTAATAAATAATAATTGTAGTGAATCAGAGGTGCTCTCTTGTCTGCAAACTGGTGATCTGGGGAGTAACAGGCTCTGCACCTCGCAATTACCTCCCAAGTTGGAGGTTAATTTGAGAGGCTCAAGGCCATGTTCGGAGTACATGAGGTGATGACATTTGTTCACGACACTCTTTGCGTGTACTTTTGAGTTATTAAATTTTAATTAACTTGGAATTATATTCTTTGGTCGAGTTCAAGAAATAATGGCTTCAAGAGAGTTAAGGCGCTCAAACCAAAACCGTTACAAGCTCCTGAAGGAGAAAATCCCTTCAAACAGCCAGTGACTTACAATACTCACGTATCTGATAAGTTACCTTGTACACCTTTCCGTTTACACATCAAGGAACATGTGTGGCAGGTACTTGAGAAAAAACTCATAAAGCCCTCGGGGGCATCGCAGTGCGGCTCAACTCGGACTGAAATTGTGCAAGACGAGAGCGAACACAAACCCTCCTGTTGTTCAGCAAATGCGTGCGATCGCTATTTTGGGTACAGATTTTGAAAGGTCCAGATTTGTCAAAAACATACTTCCCTCTGTCGGACCAAACAAGAGATTTGGCCCGAATGACACAGAATCAGCTGGATGCAACGACACAGAGCTATTTTGAGAACTTTTGTGAGGGAGACCTTCTGCATGTTGTAGAAAAATCTCCCAATGACAAACGGTCCTCAAGCAAAACGTGCGTCGAGAGACAAACATTTGCAGCTGGATGCGATAAAAATTCCAAACACAGTCTCCAACAAAGGCAACAACAGGTCTATCATGTTCACAAAGTTTCCAACAAAACTCCGATTTGGCACCTTCACTTTTTTGCACGTGTGCGTGACGTTGGAACACGGATCAGGAACGTGCGTATTGTGTTGGCGGTGCGTGGAGCGGCGGCGTCCCGGACCCTCGAGCTTTGATCAGCGTCACCCAACGGCGCACAAAGTGCTGCAGCAAAGCAGGGGAACCTCTTTGCCTCATTGGCACTGCCCGCAAAATTGACCGTTCAGTTCATAATGTAGGTGTGCAACGAGAAAGGGCTCAGTTATTGCACAATAGCAGCGTATATGAAATCGAAAATACTCCAAGGTGGTGCATTAGCAAGTCATCAAATTTCAGAATACATAATGGAAAACCGTTGCCACCTAAGACAATGCTGCCATGAAAATCAGGAGAGAAATTTACCCCTGCACTGAAACGTTTGCCAAGGGGCAAACCCCGCTCCAGTAAATAACCTGAGACGCGATGCACCTTCAGGCAGCGCGCGGTTATCCCCAAATCTGGAAGCGCCAATCAGACTTTCCGTCTCCTCGAAGGAAGATGCAACGAGCAGCAAAGACAGTTGTCCAGACCTGATGCCTGCAATATGACTTCAAACAGCAAATTTTGACAAATGTCAAAACAAAGCTCAGTTTGTGAACCCAACAGATTTCGAGTGAATTGGTGTGCGCAACACTGTGCCAAAACTGCGCAATTTTCAGTTGTTCGTCGCTTGCAGCGCAAAGCTGTTTTAATGCCTGATTTATCTTTGACGCTGCCCTCCAGCGGTTGACTTTATGAAATATTTCATTTTCTCGGCAATCTATTTTGCTCCTCGTTTGGAGCGGCACGGGTGAGTGAGCAGAGCCAGATGTGTTTGTGAGATGGAGCGAGGCGGGACATCTGCCCCCCTCCGTGCGCACCTCCGCCTGTGCAGACTGAAAAGGATCTCCACCGATTAACTCGTCATTCAGCCACAATACACAACGCAGGGGTGCCAAGTAATATAGCTATTGTGCACTTTTTTAACAAGCTCTTGTCATGCCTCAGAAAATGGACGAATGTGATTGAAACAAAGCGAGTGTCATTTTGCTGGAAATGTTTTCAGTCAGAGAGGGTCGGATGAGTATCGCCTTTTGTGGGGTAAATTTGAATTCTCTGCGTGAGGATGAAAACAATTGCTCAGGTTTAATCAAAACGGAACCGTTGGAGAAAAGCTAATGTTCCTAAGTCAGGTAATCAAATTATAATTGGGGAGAAGGTGTTCAAATTTAGCGCAATTTTCGTCCCTAATGAGAACTGGGCAAAAGGCAACGAGAGAAGCAAGCAAAAAGGGAGTTTTGTGGAAAAGTTCAAATTCGGAACCAGTGTAAGTGTAAGATCTCCTTGACACACACACGCACACCTTGACACACACACACACGCACTCTCCCACGACACCAAATCTACAATTTAAAACCAAATTAGGCTTCATCAGCAGCGGAGCCGCCCGACCTCTGTTCTCACACGACCTTCGCATACCGACCTGTCCGAGGCCTCGCAGACGAAAGTGGTGCTGCCCAATTACGTCTCGCCCCACTCACGCTGTGTCAACAGTTCTGCTTTAATTGTGGCTTCATTCATTCGGATTACGAGCCAATTCTTGGTCGCAAATCTCCTTACAGGTAAAAGTGAACAAACATTTGAACAATGTGAACGCCATGCTTCGTCGCCATTGTTATTTCCACTTGTGACATGTCGCGAGCGGTCGGAGTTTGGTTGATTCTTGAACTGTTCGCACAGTTCTTGCGTGTTCAACTGGAAGTTGTGTTGTGAATGAAGGACCATCAGTTTGAACATTCTTCCACTGAGGATAAGACTGCTCTGACGTGGACTGTACGAGTACGAGTTCGATCTTCGGTCATTTTTGGACACTTTACAGACGGGTATCGTACGTGAATACGTGACACCCCAGCTCCAGAGGTTCGTTGTTCCGTTTGTACGCGTTCACAATGCTTTCCAGTAGTAAGTAGGGACGATTTGTTTCACACCCATTGTCACCTCAGACTCGAATGTGGGGCTGTGCTCATACCCAACTCATGCATAACAGGGACAAAATTCTGTGGCAGGTGAAAAGCACAGTCATACGCTGCGCTGTTGTGAAGATATATTCATGAAACAGAACGGCATTTTTTTTCGGGAAGAGGGGGTGGCCAAGAAACAGACCCCCGCCCCATGAATCCGCACCCGAAGGGCAAGTGGTGACGCAAAACAGCAAAGAAAAAACTTTTCCTTGACTTTGAATCGGTGAACTAACTTACTGTCTCAACTCTTATTGTGTCACAATTCACCAAATTCAGTTTGCGCGCTGACATTCCGTGAAACCGCAGACGCAGACTCAAGAGCGAGCGCTCCTCGTGTTGGTGATGGGTGCGTTGCTGGCAAATGGAGCCGATGAACACAACTGGGCAGGTGTAGCGGAGGGGATGCTGCGCAGAGTGAAAAGCCCCACACATGGCACAATTTGAGAGTGAATGGAACACTTGCAAACGTTTTCCAATGGTCTGTGCAAGTTCTTGCACACGATTAGTAATTTTGTGCACCGTCAGGGTCACGCGTCAAACTCACTTTGAAATTGAAGTTTTGCTTTTGGTGAGCAGCGGATGGCAACCGGTCGCCTTGAATCTCACTGGATTTGGGATTAGTTTTGAGGGGCCGACCCCTTGTGGGGTCCAATTATAGCCACAGTTACAAAGCTAAAAAAAAAGCTCTTTTGGGCAAGTTTTGTGGACAGACCATTCCTGCATGTTGTTCACTCTGAGTTGTGCGACTGCAGTGGTGGTGTTGTACTAGCGTACACAGTAGTAACATTACGCTGGGAATGGAAACATGTGAGAACAAGAAGTTCCGAGGCCGGAACCCTGATGGTCGCTGAAGCGGAAACTGTCCGTGTGGGGGTGGGAGGGGGGGGTGGGGGGGGGCTGTTGGTGGTGGTGGGGG
>JAAUXT010039217.1_pt1 | contig 29658 bp, 34 predicted proteins | sample 7278171 | NCBI WGS metagenome assembly JAAUXT01 (sample SAMN14350112, study PRJNA611818) | marine sediment metagenome | isolation source: surface marine sediment (1.8m) | place: French Polynesia: Moorea | collected 2018-08
AGAGAGAGAGAGAGAGAGAGAGAGAGAGAGAGAGAGAGAGAGAGAGAGAGAGATAGAGCGTGCGAGAGCACCTAGGGCACATTGATAATCTTCTTGTCCGCCCATTCCCCAAGGGGAGACCGACAGGTACTGCGAATATTCCTCCTTGTAAGAAAGGGAAATAGATCTGCCACACATCTACAGAACAGGAGTATTGTGTCTCCTCCCACACGGATCGTGGACCCACTGGACGAAAGTAAATACTGCCATTCGTGAGCAAAACGAGTCACGACTGTAAAACAACTCGTGCGGAAACAATACAGGAAGTTTCAATTTTCTTGTTTCACAAAACTCCGGTGGCGCACCGTGGGTATTCAACCGTGCGAACACTCGCCTGTGCTGTGCTGTGCGATTCGTGTATATTACAGTGGGTTTTACAAGAGCTATAATTGTAGTTTTCTCTTACCTTTTTGATTTGACAAATAGCAAAGTTCAAATTTCCCTTCCGCCTTGTTCAGACAAGTAATCACTGCGACGTTGCTTGTCAAGGTCACATTTCCCCCGGAAGATTTTCAAACTTTTTCAAAGGATTTTTTGTAATGTAGATCCAAGGCAGGGACTAGGGACTAATTCGTGATCAGGGGAACCAAATACGAGAGGAACAAAGGTTGGGGAGGAAACGTATTTATCTGGGTTAATGTACAACCTGGGTCCTGGCTTTCATTGTCTGCAAATACAATAACTTCGGTTGTGATTCCACAATTACTGCCTCTAAATATTTCAGATTCGAAAGACAAGACGTTTGAAGGCTTGACACAGTGGGGATCTTTGGTGGATCTACCCTCCGGTGAGAAGTACTGTGAACCACCGTCAAAGCCATGATTTTCAAGGCGGGATACACAGTGGACATAGATGAAATTCTGGGCAAAGGCTCCTTTGGAATCGTCCACAAAGCGGAGGACAGATTTGGAGCGGAAGTGGCCGCAAAGAGGATTCATTTCACTTCCAGAACCAAGAAAAGAATTCCTGAAATGGCCATTGACTTGCACAAACTTGTCACCGTTGATCACATGAACATCACCAGAATTTTCAAGTTTTGCAGGAAAGGTCTGCCATTTGGGTGTTCATGGAATTGTCTAACCATGGTGATCTGATTGACTACCTGCAGCCACAAGAAGCACCAGGTTCTGTTTCAGCTACTGAGAAGGTTCACCTGATGATGGATATTGCAAGAGGACTTGAGTATCTCCACAGCAAAGAGGTTATTCACAGAGACATCAAACCAGGCAACATCCTTGTAACAGGAACACCAGGCACTGCAAAACTTACTGACTTTGACTGCACCAAACTCCTTGAGGAAGACTGCAGCACCTCCCTGATGACTAGCAATGTTGGAACCCAGGCCTTCAAGGCTCCTGAGTTCTATATACCTGAGAACTGATGGTGGAAAACTAAATTACCATAGAAATGTTGATGTCTATGCCATGGGTCTCACATTCCTTGCAATGATCCAAAACAATCCATTTCTGATTCCCAAGCTTGACACCCCAAATGAGCCTTCAGAACTGAGCCCTGGATACACCATTGGAATGCTGATGGCAGAGAGAAAAAGATATGGTGTGCAACCACTGGAAGCAGTCAAGATTGTGGGAAATACCACTGACCAGGAGGACCAGTTGTGGAAGGGTGTCAGACTTGAGATCCTGAAGATGACCCATGTGGAGCCCAGTGAGAGAGCATCAGCAGCAGAGGTGGTTGAAAACCTGAAGCAACTGGAGATTGCAGCAACATCAGTGGAGTAATTTCAAGGCAAAATTGTGATAGAGACACTTGAAACTGGCCAACATTTTGGTTCATAAGAGATATTTAATTCAACCAGATAGGTGAAGCAACAATGTGCCCAAATGATGAAAAACAAACTTGAAGGATGATATTGTCTCAACAAAAAAGTGCCAGAAAATGAGACTTCAAACCCCAAGCATCATTGCAACTACTTCAAAATGGACTGAATTTGATCACAATTATGTAGCAGCTCACTCCAAGGCACTCACAAAGACCGGAACTCTATCAGTTCTATTACTGAATCATCTCCGAGGATGGAACTTCAGTCTAAAATGTGCAACACAAGCTGCAACATCACAGTGATTCTGCCCGAAAATACTTGAACAAATAAATGCACAAGGTACAAGTGAAAGTGAGGAAATGCAAGCCTTGGCTGCTGACATCGTTTCTCTACACATTGATAGTCCTGCAGAAGTGTTCTTGATGAATCAAGTATCTTTAGCACACACTGACATCAAACACAATTCTGCGTCACAGAATTGGGACACATTGCTGCAGAAGAATCATACATTGCAGAATCTTAGCTTTGCTGTAGATACAAAGGAAACTGCTTGATGCACAAAGAGATCTACTGACTTGGAACCTCACAAGCACCCCAGCTCGGTCATTCGAGCTGTGTTGAGAGGCGCCTCCAACTGACCTATCCTGGAAACAGCTGGGCACAATTCCATTTTCCTTTTTGTGACATGCTCTGTCATTGTGAGAAGAGTTTACATGTATTTACATATCCAAGACAATCAACAAGTGATACATCTTCAGCTTCTGATGTGAGGAAAATGGTTGTGTGCATTAATTTTGTGCTGCCATCCAAACAACTTGGAAACAAGAACAGCACTGTCAAACCATGATGAAGCAGCTGAAAGGTCATGGGAACAAAACAACATGACAAAGCGCTTCTGTTGATTGCTATGAATACCATATTGATTTGACACCATATTATCTGGTTCTCATCCTTGTCTGTCTAAATGTCATATGGTTCTTTTCTCACTGGCAGTTTACATGTGCATTCCAGCATTGGGATTTTCTATTCTGTTACTTTAAAATTCTGTTGATGCTGGAGCCATGACAGTGTTTTCCTTCATAGCGCTGTATCTTGGGGCTTCTCTGGTACAGGTTTCGTGCAATGACTTTTCAGCTGAGATTCAGGCGTTGAAGGTGTGTGATTGCCTTGAAATACATGTATGTAGAAAAGTACAGATGGTCTGGTTTTGGTGGTTGAACCATACAGGAAATAAAAGTGTGCCATCCTTGTTTGGAGTTTTTTTTTCAGATTGACATTCAATGCCTGAAGAACAAAGTAAACACTTTGGAAAAAGCAAACGAGTTATTGAGGTATCAGGCAGAGAAGCAAGAAATAGCATGGGAGAATGTCAAATCACAATGTCATGCTAAAAGGCTCCAAAATGCAAAGATCGAAGAAGATTTGGATGTATTGAAAACCTGGATGGATGGTAGGTCAATGAGTTGTAAGCTTGAAAAGTGTTCCAACATGTGATCTTTCTTTGATGAATATTTTTTCCCTGTCATTCAAAAATCTCATTTGATTGTAGTTTGCCATACTTTCATTGCAGTCTCAACCTATTTTTCTGTCACTTTGAGCATTGATATCACAGTGAACAGTGGAAACACAATAATTTGGGACCTGGTTTTGGAGGATCCTGGCGCTAACTACAACTCTTTGTTTGGCACTTACACAGCAAACAGCAATGGATACTATCAGTAAGACCTGTTTCTGACAAGCTATGCCATTGTCAGTGTCATTGGCCATGGCTCCAAGCAGAGAACTGAAATGTTGTTTTTACTGCGGTGCCTGAGGCCAGAACATTGAACTATAAATTCACCTGCTCAAGAGTGTTTCCAGTTCAAATGTATGAACTTGGTTCATTTCAGGTTTTCCATCGCCAAAAGATTTCATGACAGACAAGGAGGTTTCTATCTGGTGGTTGATGAAGAGAGATATGCTTTCAGTTACTTTCCAAGTTCCAGCTCAGATTTCTCCAGCTCTGCTACTGTAAATCTGCAGCTCACTGCAGGGCAGGCAGTTTGGGTTGAAAATTATGTCTCAGGCACCATTGTTGGAGGGAAAGCCCCAGTTAATTCTTGGTTCACTGGCTTCAGGATATTTGGTCTTTGATCGTATATTTCTTTGCCCACCAAAATTTCAGACCTGTATAGGATTGAATGATTTTTGCTGCAAACTCAAAAGTCCTTTTCTACACGTTTGCTCTCAATAAACATTTCAAGTTGGTTACTGCCCTGCCATAGTTGCTGAAAGGGATGAATATTGTAGTCATCGGTCATCGCGCACACACAACTAAAAAATAACTTGTTGTTCATTTTGACCTCTTGTACACTTCAACACGCTCGGTTTTAATTGTTTTTCAACAATTCGTGCAAAACATCAACACCTGTTGGTGACGGGAATATTTCCCATCGTGGTGCTATTTCTGTTTGATTACAATGTAGTTGCAGAAAAAGCAAAGCCGAAGCAACGACCATGCGCTGAAGGGTTACGTGTGGGTCCTCCTCAACTGAATCTCACGTGTCTGTTGGTGGATCTGAGATCACACCAAACCAGCGTGAATAAAATCACACTCCAAAGAGGCCTTGTCAAGCTCCCTGTCCAGGTTTGAGGCACCAGAACAAAATTGTCCAAGGTCCAGACAACAAGATTTTTTTTCCACCAGGAGAGTTCCCTTACAATTTCTTGTTTTCTTTCCTCCCTGTAGAGTCAAACGTTTCAATCACAAACAAGTACGGAGTGGTCCACATCAAAATAGTTCCATGCAGCTTGCTGTGACAGAGACCAAAACAAAGAGTGACTTGAATTTAATTTCAAACAATTTAGAATTATTTTATTGTTAGAATGTGCCAAAATGTACCCATCACACCCGTAGCTTTTCCACTCATCACGTGCATAGTTTTGAAATTCCAGTGGCCGCACTCGGTACTCCAGCCTCGAGTTGTCCTGTGGTAATCGTCAACAACCTTCCTCAACAACCTTTTGGGATGATCCCTTTGGACTCCACCTTCAGTTCCGCCTGCGCCAGAATGATCTTTCAAAGCTGTACTTGGAAAGGCCTGTCAGCAGCCTTGTTTTGATACCACGAGGTCCGTCTCAGAAGTATCCGTTATGGGGATCAAATGAACTGGAAATCATCTTCAAAATTCCTGGAAACAATTGTTGTGGCAGGGCTACTTTCCTCCTACAACATGTAGTTGCAAAACTTTATTTTTTTACAACATAAATTGCCAAAAGATTATTGACAAATTGTACCTTCTATCAAGCTTTGAACATTTCACCAGTATAAATTTCTAAATTTACCCTGAAACAAGGTTCTTTTGGATAAAGTATAGCTTGACACTTGAAGCAGACTCTTTCCTTTGACTTTGTTTTTGCCAACCTTCCAAATATTCATAAAAAACCCCAACTACTTTCCTTACTTTACAAAGAAGTTTCAAATTGTAACTTTATGAAAGAATCTCTGGCATAGAAAAGGACAAAATAAAGGTAGTCTATTTCATACAACTTGTTTTTGGGTGGCAGAACAACTTTCAAACCATTTAATGGATACTTATGAGATGGACCTCGTATTTATCAAAATGCTCCACAACCAAGGGATTTGATCCTGCCATGAGCTCTACAGATTCATCCCACTCTTGGTCCAGCAACGTGTCCTGTTGCACCATCATGGCAGTTAGCGAGTCCCAATGATACTCACGGCCATGCCCAATGGCCTTCATCTGGAGGACTGGATTGGCGAGAGCACCCTGCCTGTCAGTTTCAAGGAAGAAAACCCGGTTTTTGTTGCTAAATTTGAGCAATTGCATTTTGCCCAAGGAGGTTGAGGAATTCACAACAGCAAACATTTCCACAAGGACATTGTGACACATTCCCCTTTCATTTTGCATCTCAAAGGTGACAAACATTGATTGAAACTCACAGTTGAAAGGGACTGATATTCCATACTTTCAATAATTTGCCTCCATAGATATATATTGCTTCCACCAGATATTTTGTATCACAGAGAAAGTAATTGATTTTAAAAGCCTTTGATGTCACAGAAACACATGGGAAATGAAACAAGTTTGTTTGAGCCAAAGCAAAGTGCAGAGGGCCTGTTGTCAATATTTTCATTACTTCTTGAGAAGAGAACCATTTGTTTGCCAAAAGAAATCAAACATGCAAACATTTTTTCTGTTCATTGGCTCAAGCCTGTTGACTTTCTCAGCAGCTGACCAGGAATCACTTTGTCGCTAAGGCAATATGGTTTGAAGAATGCACCCAAGAACTGGTTCAAATATGCGGGAAAATTGTTGATGGACATGTTATTGGACATTTGTGAAAAGATGGATATTCACCAGAATCAGGTGGTGAATTCAGTGAACTGGGTGAACAATGTTATGAACAAAGCTGGATTGTTGGTAATTCTTTCTAAACAAAACCTAAAATATCAGTCCAACAGTACCACATTGGCAAAGCCACTGGGTAAAATGAGATTGACTGGACAAGCAAACAATAAAGGTTGCAAAGTTGTCAGATTTTTCTACTGCCAGAAGACACTGAAAGAAGACACTGAATGTCAATTTAGATCATAATTTGCAGTTCAACATTACAGTTCTCTTTCTGGAAATGTCAGGAAACTCTTTCAACTGCTTTCTGGGACGAATTATAATTTCAAATCAAAATGCAGCAAATGCAACACCAAGATTAGAATTTTGTCACAAGTATCCTGAAATGAACATATTTCCTGATGCTTCTCAGGTTAACATAACTTCAGATGTCCGAACTTCATACAAGTATGAATTCAGTTTTGCCTATTCTGTAATTGACTTTCACCTGATAACAACTGTCTGCACCAAAAACAATTCCAGGCCACCATGGGGACTTTATTTTCCCAAAGTAAAGACATTAATATATTCAATGCATATTGTTGGTGACAAATTCAGATCCTTAACTGTTCAATCCTTTGTTGGCTGGAGCAAACAGATCTTCATTTTTGATGGACCTGGCTCCCAGTCTGAGCTCTTGAAGCCTGTGAACACAATGAGTTACAAAACATTCTATTTTTCTACTTCTTTTCAATGCCTAATTTTCTTTGAGAATACAACTTTGTTCACCTACATAGCAACAGATGTCAGGAATATTTCATCTGTTCATCTGAAAGAAAACACATCTTTTGAATATTTTTCCAATAATATGGATCAAAAGTTTGAACACATAAAGTTTGTTGGACCACAGGGATTGAACATCAACTGTTCAGTCACAAAACTTGTTCTTAAAGCTGATCAGAGCTCAGTGTGTAGTTTTGCAGGACTTGCTGCATATGATGTGACAGAACAAGTTCATGTGGAACACCCTACAATATGCACCCATCACAGTGGTTTGTTTCACAATAGAAATTTTTATTCCCAAACATCAAAATTCCTTGCTGTCCTTTACTCCTACGAAGCATATGCAAAACTGAGTGCAGGAATATCTGTGACACTGATGCAGTGTAAACCTGTTCCTCTGGACATATGCAGGTCAGTTGTTCAAGTGAATAAAGTTTGCTTTTTCCAACACCAAGAATGTATGGACAAGATGCACACGAACCACGACAATGGAGTTACATTGACCATCAAACAAAATAACATAATTCCAGGAATCCAATCTTTAAATGTTGAATTTTTAGTTTCTGAAGATGACTGTCACATATTTCAGTTGTACATGGGATCAAATGAAAGTTACACATATCAAGCATATGTTGATGTGCATTGCATAATGACTCTCCACTTTACTGAAGTGCAAACAAAACCATTGAGCATAAACTATGTCCTTAGTGGATATTTACCAGGTGAGTCTTTTCTTTCTTTCTTGTGAAGAACACTTAGACCTGGATATAGTTGTTTTCCTGTGTTTGTTTTTCATTTCAAACTTTTTTCCAAAATCAGCATCAAAGAGCTCATCACATCTTGTGTGCTTCTCAGGACCTTATGTCAGAGATACTGGTACACAGTCTCACCAATAGCTCTTCTGCTTTGTATTTCTCACTTGGTGGACTGATTCTAAGACCACTGCTCAAGCAAAGTGTATAGCAAATGGCGCCACCCTGCACTTCTTTTGTGGCTGAACGACACATTTTATTGATGAATGCTTTTCTGTCATGTTCACAAAAAAAATTTCCAACATTCTCTGACATGTGGTTCAAAGCAGAGCAGGTACTGAAAAATAGCAACAATTTTCTGTTACAGATACTCAGCACAGCATTTTGGGCATTTATGGAAGACCAGAGGTGTTTTGTGAAAGGGTAAGTTCAGCTTCCCATGAGAGAGTACATTGAAATGCAAAGTACTGAAGTTCTGAACTGAAACAAAGACAACTTCGCAAAATTTTGTTTGATATTGAGTTCAAGAATACTATTTGCATCCTGTTCTCTATCAACTGAACATCATGCCCAAACCTAAGTGCTGTAACTGATTTTGTTTTTGTTCCTTTCAGTCCAAAATATGCTACAGGGGAAACTCTGAACTGCACTGTTCACACTATGAACAATGTACAAGCAGGAAGTGTGGTCATACTCAAGCCCCTTTCACATTTTTTGACTATGATTTTCATGGTCCTCAAGAAATATTATTTTTTGCCACAGGCAGAAACAGAACTGTGTTCACCTGGAACATTACAACTGAAACCCCCACACATCTGCACACACCCTGGTTCAAAGTTGAACATGCAAGACATGACAAAACTGGTTGGATTGACATGATTGTTCACACCAAACGGTCAACTGAAAGTACATCTTACTTTCAATTGATGCCTTTTGCTGAAACAATACTAAGTTGTGCAGATTGGTATGCGCTTGAGAAATTGGCCACAACACATGACAAAGCACTTGTTGCAAATATCCAAAATAGCAACAGAACAGCTGATATCCTTGGTCTGCAAGTTTTGTTTGAAACATATAAACGTTTTCCTGATAACAGGAAAGAAGCTGTCCTCAGACTTGCTGATTCAGATTGTTATGAGTATATCTTGGGAGTGTCATTTGATTTGTTTCAAAAATTACCTGTGGTTCTTTCTTTGCCAAAAGATCCTCACTATGTTCAGATCAGGCTCTATACATTTGGGTCAAATGGTGCCAATAATAATATTAAAAAATCTTTCGGGAACACAACAAAATCTGGCATCACTGTTCACTGGATGGATCATCCCTCGGCTGAGCACAGAGACAACTCACATGCTGAAGCTGTCTTTTTGTAACACACAACCAAGAACATCATACTGCTTGATCTTATCTGGTTCATACAATAACTCCAAGACAGAATCTCAAAATGCTCCCTTGTATTTGTTCTTTAGAAAATATATTGTTGAATATATAGACTGGCATTCAAACAAATTTGAGGCCAAATCATGGAAGCAAGCACACAATTTGTGTTCTTCAGTTGGTGGACATTTGCCAATTCTCAGAAGTAGGGAGGAGCTAGAAGTCTTCATCTCCATTGTAAAGCTTTCAGACTCTTTGCCCCCAATTGCAGCCCTGTTTCTTGGTCTGAAGAGTACAAATCAGGTAAGCATGGTTTTCACTGTGGCACTGAGGACATGTTCTGTCTCTGTTGAGAAACACATCCATTATTAAAGGACAACTTATGATTTCTTGACTGCTTCTATCCCTAAAGGGTTCATTTGTGTGGACAAATGGAGATGTTGTGTCTCGGCAGCGCTGGAGGAACCACAACTTTGGAATGGACAGTGACTCTATTTCTGCCCACAATATTGTATTGAACAGATTTGCAGCTCTGGATTACAACATCCTTAGCTTGTATGATGTTATGTGTTTGAGCAAAATTACAACAACAGATTCTTTGGTGGTTCTGACAAAGAACCTCTGGACATAATACCATTGATGGTTGTTTCACACAGGTCATTGTCTCCTCAATTTTATTTGATTCAAACTTGTAGTGCCATGTTGGTGACCAACTTAGCTGATCCAGAATGGATGTCCATTGACTGTCAAGAACCCTTGACTGGGGATATTTTCTGTTTGTTAAAGGTAAACATTACTTGCAATGAATCCTTGGCTATGTCAGATGACAAGTTTTGCTTGAATGTTTCTGACAATGTTTTCCTGAAAAATGAGACTTGCTTTGTGTTTGTTTGGCTGAAAAATATTGGAAAATCTGAGGCTATTTGTGAAGATTACAGTTCCAAAACATTTCAGCTCTCTGACATTAAACTGTTTGAGTTTCTTTTTAATTGTGTAAGTGCTAAATTTCCCCCAATTTTCCACCCAAACTTCAGTGAAGCAGCAACATTCCAGAGAATTTTAATCATCTTTGTTTACAGTACAGATGTACCTGGTAGTCAATACAAGGGATATTATGTTTGTGCTGATGGCAGAATCAAGCCTCACAAAGGTGACAACATGTTTTTGTGTTCAAATGGAGTGTTTATATCATCCAACTTGGTGTGTAATGGGAACAATGATTGTGGACTGGACACTTCATTTGATGAGGCTGGATGTTGGTGCAATACAACAAGTATTCTGACCAGTCAGTGCAAATTTGTACCAAAGATGCATTGCTCACCATTTTACTTGACAACTTGAGATGGAAATTGTGTCAAGTTCACCACAAATCAGTTCACTGTTTGGCAAAAATCTGAACAACAAATGTTTGAGTTCTTTACTTGCTCAGATGGAGGCAAAATACCTAAAACATTGGTGAATGATTTGGTTGTTGACTGCCAACAAAATGCTTCTGATGAAATGCACCTCAGACTCTCATTAACTAAAATTATCAGAAATCTTTCTTGTTTGCAAGCTGGACAACTCACATGTAGAGAAGGCCACAGCAAGTGTTTTAGCATATCCAACATATGTGTGTTCAAGTTGAACATGTACAACCATTTGATCCCATGCAGAACAGGAGATCATTTGGAAAATTGCAAAGAATATGACTGCAATAAGATGTCCAAATGTTCAGGGTGGTACTGCATCCCATGGAATTATGTCTGTGATGGGAAGTGGGATTGTCCAGGTGGAATGGATGAAACAATGGAGCAAGCATGCAGAGAGAGCACAAAATGTAAAAATATGCTTTTGTGTCAAAAATCACAGGTGTGTGTTCATTTGGGAGATGTTTGTGATGGTGAGGAACAATGTCCTTTTGGAGAAGATGAATGGCTATGTGGCCTGCAAAGCATTTCATGTCCTGTAAACTGTCAGTGCTTGGCATATGCAATTGTGTGTCAGAATTTCAGTTTTACTCAATGGAGAAAACCAAATTCTGTCACTTTGACACTTTTAATGTGGGGATTTGGATTTCCAATTCCTTTTAAATTGTGTTCTCCATTTGTTGATCCAACCAACAATGTCTTGGTGATAAAAATCTCAACTGCACTTCTTAGTTTGCTGTAGCCTTCCCTGTTGGTCAGCTTGATTGCTATTCACATATGCCTAGTCAGCGAACTCCAAAAAATCTGGACAAAAAGTGCAAAAGTCTAAATCACAATCCATTGCCAGCATTGTTGTGCAGGTGATTGTGCTGACCTTTGGCAGTGCAGTTTGCTGGATTCCCTCAAATACAATTTTCTCAGCTGCAATGTTTCTGTGGAAATATCCCCTTGAAATGGTTTTCTGGGCAACAGTTGTCATTTCTATGGTCAATCCAATTCTTTATCCACTGGTGTTCCTTGTAACTTCATTGAAGAAACACTTTGCATGATCACAGGACTCTAAAGTAGCATGACACTTTGCCTCACCTGTCAGGCAGTCAATCCAACCATGTATTAGTCAGATGAAACAGTAAAACACACACTCACACACACTCACTCACACTCATTCACACTCACACACACTTCACAGCTCTCATGCACTCTCACACACTGACACTCACACATTCTCTCTCACACACACTCATACACCCACACACACTTTTGTACACACACTCACACACACATACCAACATCAACTTTGCCATCATTTGGGGTGACTGCATCATTAGGAGGTCCTGACAGCTCAGGTTGGGGAGGAGGTCTTGGCTTTGTTCTTTCCTTTTTGCTCAACATTTTCATTCATTTTGGATAGACACCCTCACCTGGACCCAGAATAACATGTTATGCCTCTTGTTGTTTCTGTCCTTGTCAAAGTATTATTATGTATTGCTGGTGACACTTCAACTCATGTGCTTTACAACCAATTTGCCACAGAGAATCATCATTCTGGGATGATCATCTCAGACAACAACCATCTCAGCCATACTGCAAAAAGTGCACCAGCCATGAATGTCTGATTTTGCAGGCAGAATGTCAGACATGAACATGTACTGCTGCACCTACAATACACATTTGCAGAAAACAAATTTTGTGGTCTGACCAAAATGTGGTTTATGGGCAACACTGCCCTGTCGGCCCCAGAAAAGAGTCAACATTGGAGTAGAGCCTGGAAAACAAGCACTGCATCAAGATCCTATGATTGCGATGCATTGTTGTTGTTCACATCTTGTTTGGAATTTTGCATGGTCATTCATGTATTTGGTCAACTTCCAAGCAGTGCATCATCACCCCATTTTTACACAGGCTGTACAAACCCCACAACTACAATTGTGTGCAAGAAAATCAGAATTCAGAACAAAGGATTTTCTGTTGGACTTGGGAACATCACCGACCAACAAAATTTGGGAACAGTTAGTTTTTGATTCTCTACAATTTTCTCTTCCAAACTGTCCAAGTTCTTCATCGTACTGTGATGAATGTGGCGCTTCAGACTATCAATCCCAACTGCTGAAGACAGGAATGAGCAAGGATGCAATCACCTGATGTGCCTGATCGGAAACTGCAAGACACGGAGAGAAATCGAGCACATCTCTGTTATTTTCCGTTGGCACCGACCTCTGTGTCACGCGAGTGGCCTCTCTATATCTTGATCCCAAAACGATCTTCTTGTTACGTAAATTATTTTTTCCTGTATTCCCTTGCACCCTGAAAGAAAATTGCACAGCCGGTTGCCACCGCCTGCGCTCTGATGGAAGGCAGTCTGATCCACCCAGAACATTGCAGTATTTACATCATCCAGGGAATACTGTTCCCCACTGTCATGAGAGTGTCTCTCCACACATATGGACAAAGCCAGAGTCACAAGTTGAATGATGAGGCCTGTGTTAGATTTCTCTTGGGATTTAGATTCTGCTAAACTGCTCTGTGTCTCGGGCAGTTTCTGCACAAGAGTCACATGCAGGAAACCAATGGCAGTAATGGCTATACAATGTCAAGCGGCAACAAACAGAGGGATGATTTTAATGACCACTGCAGTTTTGTCAGGGTCAACAAAAGATGTGCATCATAAGGTGGGCAAATACCCTTGATGCAAAAAAAAAGAGACATGGTAAGACCAAGGCCAAAAACAAATGAAGCTGTGCCACAGCAAACATTGGCTTTCAACAGAAACTTCACTCTTTTGAAATGTGTGTCTACAGGGTAAAGAACAATCATAAGTCTGGACAGTGACAAGAACATTTCAACCAATTCATTGCAAAGTGTAAACTGGACAAGAGTATCAAAAGCTACAAAACACAATGGACTTGATCTCCACAACTCTTCTGTCAAGTGAGATATTTTTCTGAAGTCTTGCATGGACCACTGGAAATTGTGGATAGATATAGAACTCAGATCTCTGTCCACAAAATAGCTATTGTGATTTGGTTCTCTGCATGACCAATGACACTGAAGAGTTGAGCAAATGTCCAGTCCAGCAACATCACAAAAGAACATGGAATTGGTTTGAAAATATATGGAATGTGTTTTGCCTGCAGAGGGAGAGAGGAAGTCAGAACACATTTCTTTTCAACAAAGATTTCACAGAATCAAAGACTTGAACACATTCGGTTTCAGAGAAAGACTTTCTTCACAGAAAGAAATTACTTTTCTTTTGATATATTTTTTCATCCAAAAATTCAATGGTCAAGGAACAAGCATTTCTTCACACAATTCAATTCCATCAGAACACCATTGTTGCCATTAATAAAGTGATCTGCAGATAGAGGAACTGAACACCTGGTTGCTGTGTCTGAGGTTGTCATGACAGTTGCTGTCATGGAGACCTTAAAAAAATGCAACTGGGGACAGGGCAAATGGAGAGCTGTGCAGGTTGCTTCTATTCAACCCCAATGTGGATGGAAACTTTGAACCAAATGAAATTTTTTGCTCTTTCCCTGATCACACCTGTAGGAGAGAATATAACAAGTATGACATGTAGGTCATTTGTCCCGGGAGCCCAAACCATGCTGATTTGTCCATCAGAGCCCAAACCATGATGTTAGTCTGTAGAAACCATCAGTGCCTCACAAGCACCACCAACAAATTAGTATGCAAGGAGAGGGGTATTGCTTCCTCTGCTGCCAGGATCAATATGATACTTATGCTTTGTCCCAGGCCACATGCACCACGCCCTAGTATGAGCACAAACAATGCTCATGTGTGTGTGTGTGTGTGTGTGTGTGTGTGTGTGTGTGTGTGTGTGTGTGGTGTCCTGGTCTGGGTCACAGCATATACTGACTAAAAATAGAACAAGTAGGCATAATGTGACATTATTCCATTTGTCACGTTTCTCACATTTGTCCTCCTTATTGTGCAAGAGTGAAATCTACTAAAGTTTTCTGCTTCCTCCTGGCTGGTGAAAGAAAAAGACATTTCACTCCAAGTTCTTCATCCACAAATCTTCCTTTTGCTTGAAGTACATGAGCAAAGTCACCTGAAATTCAGTCACTATTTTCCTTTGGTTGATGCTTATACAGGTAGTTTTGGGTCTTTGTCTGTTTTCCTAAACTGAGGCACCCGGTTATTTCTGATGTCCTCACAGCCTTTGAGGATCCCTGGACTGGACTCGTTCCTGTAGTGGGTCTCTAGGTTCCAATAGTGGAGATTTTGAGCCTCAACACACCTTCCATCCCATATCCAATCAAAATGGTTGTTAAAGTGGAAGAGAGTCTTCTGGGCTGCTGATTGGTTGAATTCCTGGCAGAGATCAGGGCAGAGCTCAAATCCCCCAGAATAGCAGATAGCTTCATGGAGGACCTGTCTCTGGCCATTGGGCTGTTGTAGCCATGCTGGGTGGTACTGCAAGAAGGAAATGAGATGTTTTCTGTCTTTTTGTATTTTTCAAAAAATACCAAAAAAATCACAAAGGCTTTTCAGTACATCCAAAACTGATGTCAAACCACTGTGAACCAACACTGAAATTTGTTCTCTTCACTTCAAAACACACCTGTTATTGGGCAAAAACTGACCTGATGGCTGTATTTTCAGGGGTCATTCCTTTTGGTTGGTGTGGTACCTGCTTAACCTACACCAAGTGCACATGTGTGTATACATGTCTTTTTGTATCTCTCTCTCTGTATGTGTGTGTGTGTGTGTGCTGGCCTGTGTGTCAGTGCTATGCATGCATGTGTTGTGTACCTTGGTGTGGATGGAGGACCTTGGCATTGGAAACCTCATGTCCTCTGTGAGCTGCTCCTGGTAGTACCCGGCAGCCTGTCTGCCCTCCACATGACTGTTGGGAGTCCAGGGCCTGTGGTGCCATGTGAACTGAGCCTTGAACTGGTACTCCTCCCTGTGGTAGTACCACACATAGTTGCACATGATGCTGAACTGGGAGTAAGCATCTCCTGAGAACTTTTCAAACACATCCAGGAAGGGCATCCTATGAGTCTTCTCCATATGCCTCCTCAGTTCTATGATATGGTCCACCTTTATGGCCATTGGAAAATAAGCCATGAAGTTGAAGGCTTCTTTCTTGCCCAGGGCAAAGTGTGTTCCCTTCCGTCGGGAAAATATAGGGTATCCATATGTGCCAATCATAATGGGTTTTGAGCCATTAAACATCAGTTCAGGAGTGGCACTGGTTACAAACATGGTGTCTGTGTCTATGAATCCAACATACTTCTTGTCAAAACATTTCTCAATCAGAAACATGTCAAGCTGCTGGAGATCATAACCCTTTCCATGATAATACTTCTCATCAACTTTGGGCTGGAAACATACCTTGGGGTATGGGTAGTCTGCACCAATAAGTTCAGCCAATGCCCTGTCTTCAGGTGTATCATCCAACACAATAGTCAGATTCACAGGCAGGAACCAGAAATACTTCATAGAAGGCACCAGGGTGTTGAAGTAAAAGTCACTGGTTCCTGAGTACATTCTCAGGTACAATCCAAAGTCCTTCAGTACTTCCAGTGTATCATTGGGTATGTTTGGAGGAAAGTCTCCAGACACAGCGACAGGTTCAATTACACCCCACAAAGTTGATCCAGTGAAATCAGCAGTGGAGGAGAAGATGAAAGTTATGGTTTTCTGACTAAAGTCAGGATGTCTCCACATGACAACCAATAGTGCTGTTGTCACAGCAACCAGCACTTGGAAAAGTCTATAGAAATAACCTTGCCCCATCCTTCCTGCATTTGCAGACGAAGTCACAAAGGTTCTGGGCTGTGTGCTTTATGTACTTGATTCACAATTCCAGAGATAAACTGCATGTTGAGTTTTGATGTTTGTCATGGCACCCATTGTACCTGGTCCTGAACCAGTCATGACCTGGATCTCCTTCAACATGAGTTTGTCCTCAGTCACAGCTTGAGGCTCCAGCTCTGCCTACATAACACTGAGCCATTCCCGTGGTTGGGTGTTCACCCATTCTGTACCATGGTGTGGTAACCACATCTCACAGTTGGTTCCTCTGGCTGACCATGCACACTGTATTCCTTGATGAAAAATCTGATCAAACAGCTTTGTGCTGTTAAACCAGAGTTCAGCTGGGGTAACTGGGAATGGCTGAGGCGGACCCAGAATCAGGGTGCTTGATGCAGAACTTCGTCGATCTTGGTCTGACTATGCACCTGCAAGTCACATTTCAGGTTGAGGGCAGAATATTCACATGGGGCACAATATTACAGGATTGAGCGCCAGATCCACATGCAGGGTGCAGAAACAACAGGACCGGGGTGGGAGCACAGAATTTCAAGGGGTGCAACATTTCAGGGTGGGGCACAACATTTTAGGGCAAGAAACTCTGGGGTCAAGGAGAAACCAGGACCAAAATGAGAAATCAAGCGGAGCTGAAGTTTGGGAGGTGGTGGTCTGCATCCCTGAGACTGCCAAATACCAACCTGCGAGTGTTGTGTTTCCAGAATTGTTTGGCAACAATTTTTGCAAAAGTCCATCTCAGCTTTGGGGAGAAAATTCAGAAACATAATTTCTCTGTTTCAATAAATTTCAGCAAACCGCTTGGAGGTTCACCTCCATTTGGCTTCTGAAACTCTGGCAAACATTGTTGTCAAATGCAGCATTCTGTATGTGTTCAGATGGATACTCAAATGTTGCCATTTGCATTGGTTTTTGCACCATTTTCATTTGAAACACTTGGCAGCCTTCTGAGCAGCTGGTATCTGCTGATATGCTTGTCCCATCCATTCAGTGAATGCAAACAGAAGGGTTACTGCAGGCACAAGACCTTTTTGCTGCATACAGCATGGTTTTGTTCCATGGGGAGAACAGGGAGTGCAAGCTTGTGTTGAAATTTCTTCTTTTTTTGCTACTTTCAGGATACAAAATCAGGGCCCTGACTTTCAAATTGTGTTTTTTTTCTTGAACAAATTTCAACTCAGCCTGCTCACTCTGCATGAAAATGTAACAAGTGTTTCTTTTAGATGTGTGTTCCTATCAGTGATGGTTTTACCTGCAAAATGGAAAAGGCACCAATAGCCAAGCCAGATGATTGTCAAAGAAAACAAAATTGATGCCTGAGATTCAATCTGCTCACTGGAGATCAAAATTTTCTTCCTAAAAATACTTGTTTTTTCAATTGCTGTTCATTGTTTACCTTGAAAATTAACAAACAAAACCTGAGATCAGAGGAACATTTTGCTGATTTGTCATCAAGGGAAAACTCATTGTGTTGTCTCAAGGCCAATTTTGAATAAAATGTTTGTGCCAACCACAACAGTTCTTGTTGTGTGTTTTCTTTGCATCCCCAAATATGCACCAGGATTGTTCCAATCATGTCTGTCATCATGAGCACCAAAGGTTGGACACTCCACACCTTTGCTTTAGTGCTGGATCACCATGAGGTGAGTTATATTTCCTGCAGTTTGGCCATTGTCAGAATCCTTGTTCCACTGGACTCTTCCTCCCCAGCCTCAAAGTATCAGGACCAAAGAAACAAACATGGTCAGATCCAAAATAACATCATCTTACCTTTCTCAAAATTTGTGCAAAACAATAAAGGGAGAGCAACATACCTTTCAGACATAAATATCACCACAATGTATAACAATATAACACCATGAATGTTATGGTGATGAAAATTTCTCACTTTCCAACTTCACTGCAAGACAGTAAAACAATAAATGGGGAGCAACAGCATTTGAGACATAAACTGCTTCAGCTGTATGAAATAACAACAACACAATGCACTGTGCCTGTCATGATGATAAAAACATTCCCATTGCTCTTGTGTTTTCTATCTTGGTAGGTCTCTCAACCTCTGTGTTTCACATGATTTTACATGAGGCTCACTACCTCTCTATGTTTCGCATGATTTTTCCTATGGCTCACTACCTCTCTATGTTTCGCATGATTTTTCTTGAGGCTCACTACCTCTCTGTGTTTCACAAAATTCATCCCAAATTTTTGCTGATGCTTTGCGGCAAAGTAATTTTTGGAACTTACTTTGTCTGGTGTGGAGGTAGATGACCCTCGCCCACAGGCCAGCCAGGAACTGGGACACTGCCCGGACGTGGGGCAGCAGCTGCTGGGTGATGTGCAGGATGGGGAGCGGGAGTCCATTGACCACCCGCACCTGGATTAAAATGATGAACACCTCCGGTTCAACGAGCCTGCAGAGGTTAAAATCGAACAATGAGTGGATGGCTTCATTCAGTCTTTCTTGGGTGACCTGCATTGAAAGATGGCGATGTAAATTTTTGCCAATGGTTTTGCAATACCACAAACTTTGTTTTTCCTGTAGTCATACCAGTTTGCATTTCAAAGTTTGTTTGTACATAGTTTGTGTTACGTGTACATACTTTAGTTGGTTTTTGCTGTATAATCTAATGATTCATCCATCAAAATTGAGAAAGAATGGTAGCGATACTTACAAGTTGGCCATACTCTTGTTGCAACATTATGCAAATGAGGTTGAGAACAAGGTGCGTAGTTTGCAGGTGCCCATATTTTTCAACCAGAGGAAAAATTGCTCCGTTGATCGTGAAATGGCAGTTATGAGCCAAGTTCCAGTGCGGAATCCCGGAAGTGACATCATTTGTTGTCATGGATGTGAAAAGTTGTGTGAAAATTTGTAAATATTCCAGAAAACCATGAAATTGAAGTGAGAAAAGCAATTTGTAGACAAGATGTCGTTACGAAATCGGTTTACATGGCAAGTTCAAAGGTCCTTTCATGTTTTTCTGATTGTTTCTGATTTCTGTACATTGTTTCTGAACCTTGTCGACCATAGCTCTGCTTATCTTCTGACAGCCGTCCATCCAGTAGAAAACCACGCATTGATTCCATTGATCTCCATAAATTTTATTTTATCTTTCTATTTTTGCCTTGACATTGAGCTGTTCATTTTCCCTTTTTAGCTTCAACTTCATTCTTTTCGGATTTGTGCTTGCTATTTCACCACCTGTATATAATTGTTACTGAGATCAAAGCTCGGAGCGTCCTGCTGTCAAAGGAGTCTTGCTGCACATCCAAGTCACTGGGCAGTGCGAGGACAGCCGCTGCAGTGAGAATTCTGCCCATGCAGTGTCACTGCACATGTAGCACGATAGTCAAGGCACCAAGTCATTTCCATTACCTGTTGAAACACATATCATTTTGTCATCAATCAATGTTGAAATATGCAAGGAGGTGGTGTCCGTTGTCTCCCTGTCTGAGCCATGAGTTGGTTTGTCAGGTCTGTTTTTGTTTTTGGAAAAACTTGACTCGACCAGTCTCATCACTTATTTTCATTTCTCATTCATCTGTTTCCTGAATGAGTGACAATCCAACAAAATATCGATGTGACATTGTTTTGACTCACATGGACAAAAAATTTGACACTGAATAAAATCAACATACATGAATCCGATTTGGCTGAAGTCACCTTGGTTGACCGCATCCTCAGATCATCCTGTTTTGTTGGCCCCATCATTTCCGCTTTCATCGTTGCTTGCCTTGTTGCTGTCGATGAAGCTTGTTGGGGACATACCCAGCATTGTACAGTGGCATCGTGCCATTTGCTTCCACATGAACAATACTTTCTTCAGGTAAGCGATGTCACCATGGCTGTTTATCTGCAACAGATGTTGGCTTGTGAGATCTGCATCATGTTTGAGGGTGATGACCACTCTGCAGCCATATGGTCGTGGCTGCACAACTGCAGTGATTGACCAATTCAGGTCAAGATTGCGATACATCTTCTGCACAGTTTCTTTGAAGTCATCCACAATTGGGAAGCACAAAGTTTGAAATACATTGTTGCTGTCCATTTTGAATATGTATTTGTGTGTGCACATGACAGCAACCAAACACCAACTGAATGTCTGCTGAAAACTGATTGAAACAGAGATTGGGTGGACAAACAAGTGCATCAAACTGAATGACGTAACAGAGCAATGGATATGTTCTTCATGGGTAAACAGGAAATGACAGCTCAACATGGCTCACAGAAGGGGCAGGGGCATGACCTTTGAAACATTACAAAAATCGCATTGGTCAGTGTTTTGTTGATTCTCAGACAAGTCAGGAAAGTCATGTAATCAATCATGTTGCATGACTGACATCTTCAAGAACATCAATGCACTGCCGCTGCATCCCTTTGACAATTTGCAACCTGCAAGTGATGAAGATCCAGTTTGTGCCAAGCTCCTCGCCAAATGGTCAAATGCAACACCAGACAACAAAATCACAGACACATTCAGCTCTTTCAACAGCATGCTGACGAAGGAACACTGTTGCCTAAAGTCATTTCGTTGCAATGAACCTGGCTGTGACTTTGCAACACACTGGTTGTGGAATCTCTGACAGCACTGCAAAAAACACAATCCGCCAAATTTTCACTGTCTTTTGTGTGGCACTGCTTTCAAATTCAAAACAAACTTGACCAGACACATGAGCAACAAAATCAATCCCATCCAACAAAATCTGCATCAATCAGAGCCACTCACCAGGTGAGAACGTGGAAAATGTGCTGGCTTGAATACTTTGAAACAGGGGTCTGCACATGTGCAAAGGTCACGTTCCAAAATTTCATGTTTGGATGCATGAATTGCATGAATGTGCTCAAATGTATCTATTTTTTTATTTGTTTTGAAAATAAAGACAATTCATATTGAACAATGTATGGTGTTGTGCATGTGGTCGTGTGGGATCAATAGAAATTACAGCTTGCTGAAAAACAGTCATTTACATTTATCCCTTCAATTTTCTAACTTTCATCCTGCTTCACTCATTTCAACAAATTGTCACTTGCATTGTTTGTTTGACAGCTTTTGCGCATCATGTTGTCACGGGTTACCACATCCACATTTTCTGTAAACCAGTCTGTCTTTCACCGTCATCTGGGTACCCATTTCGACAAAGCGATGATCTCTTCGAGGATCATGACTTGTCACTGGCAATGGCTTTCAGACAGTCTTTAGTTTGTGATTCCTGTTGAAGAATGCGCAGTACAAGGCCGGGTCTGGTTGGCTGGGTCTGTCGGTTCAAATTTGCATCTGAGCCTCTGAGCCAAGCAGTCCTCCCAATGTGACAAGACACAATTCCTTTGAATCCACACTCGTTTTGATGGTATTTGTGATAAAATCAATCCCATCCACCAAAACCTGAAACACGTAGTAGGAACCACCATTCACACTCTTCATCCACATGTCACGCCAGTTTTTTTGCATGACGTCATGAGCACCCTGTATCTGCGCGAAAGTCCACGCTATCTGGGAGAATTCTGCGTCATCCACGTCAAATGCCTCAAGGAGATCAGATTCAACTGTGTCCAATAGATCAGACAGTTTGCAGAAGACATCCGAAGCTTCATCGGTGTTCCTTCCTTGAGGATGAGACCAAACCCTCTCAAAGTCAATGCGCATCTGAATGAGTTTGAACCACAGATTGGCAACTTGCAGTGGGAAAACGTTGCAAAGTTTCACAAGTTGAAGAGCCGATGTGCTTGCTGGAACAAAACAATAAATTAATCAGTTGTCCCTCGATCACTCACAGGTTTCCTTTTTGGCCAAGTCAGACACACCTTGAATGCACGAGAGACTTATCTTTGAATCTGCTGCATATGGTTCAATTTTAAGTTCATTTTATCTTTCTTGCCAACAGCGAAGAGTGTTTCCAAATTTTCAGGCAGAAATGTTTACTTACCAGCCTTCATCAAAGAAGACAGAGACGCATTGCTGTTCAACCCATCCATTTGTATTTTGAACCTGAGTGCCAGTTGATGTTGATCAGTCCAGAAGCTTTGCGCAAATGCAACATTTGGCTGGGTGAAACTCCCCCCCCCCTGCTGTACTGTTTTTACTGAATTTTATTGCACCGAAGACTGCACAATTGCAATTGCGAGCAGAAGACTCATTTGTTTATGCGGTGGATTAGCAGAAGTTGTGTTTTCAGAAGTTATATGTGAATTGTGTTTGTTCAGGCCAAATTCGAATTCAAATTCGAAAATGACCTCGAGCTCCATGGAGCAATTTTTGTATTGCACTGGGGACATGATTGTGGTTTGTCACAAACAGTGCTTTTGGTGAAAAACAGGAAGGCTCAGTGAGAATCAGATAGATCAATGAAAAGGTTATTCGTGGGTCAACAGGAATTTTCTGCAGCTCGATGAGAATCATGGCTCAACAGGTGGAAAGTTACAATTTTATTGTCTTTTCATCCACTGCCTCAGCAGTGTTGGCCGTTAATCCCATTGGTGTTTGTCATGCATCCGAGCATTAGCATTCGCACGTCAGCATCACTCTCGCACCTTTAAATTGTGTGTTCAGAAATTTCAACATCACTTTGTGTTCTTGCTCGTACATTGGAACAATCAAGTAAGTTGTTTTCACTTTACTATCTTCTAAGTATTCCTTGCGTTCCTTTCTCGTCATAAATTTTGCATGTTTCAAAATTTCATCATAAATTTTGCGTGTTTCAAAATTTCATCATAAATTTTGCATGTTTCAAAATTTCCTCATAAATTTTGCATGTTTCAAAATTTCATTGTAAATTTTCAATTTTCTAACTGCTTCAAAATTTACATTCTTTTTCATAATCTTTGAGTGCAATTTGTAAATCGATCTCTATCTCTAAAATGCTTCAATTTGCATTCCAGAATGTGCTTTCGAAATCTATCGGTACTGTGTGGTGCATGTGGTGCACGGCTATGAGACCTTCAAACCATGCAACCATCGGGAGTCATCTGGAGGAGCCTGTCTCAAAAAAGTGTATCACTGCCCATACAATGACTGCTGGTGTACCAGAGTCATCCCCTTTGATGAGAAGCTCTCCCCAAAAGAGTACTGCCAAGAACTGTCAAAACTGCGCAGTGTAACCCCTCTACGACGGCCTCCATTCTGAAGGTCATTGGACTCCAGCCACCACCAGCTTCAGCGCTGCATCAACCTCAGTGCCTGCCCTCACCAACGAGGAAATTATGGCAGATCGCTGTCGAGCCCGAGCAGATGCCATGGCCCGTTTTACACCTAAGGGTAGATGTCAGCTTGAAGTTGAAGAACGGGTGGGCAACCTCATCGAATTGAATAATGCCCAACGTTTGCTGCAGAAATTTACCTCAGAGGACAATGTGGAGGAAAATGAAGTGATTCAAGGGCTTTGTTCCACCATCAGCAAGTGCAAGCAAAATCTCTCAATAACTGTCACCGAGTCCATACCACCTGTTTCAAAACGTCACTGACCCAATTATTCCAACTCTACATTGTAAAATAGTTGTCACTTCATCTCCCCATCATCAAAAGTGCAATGTGAAGGCTCAGTGAAAATTTTCACCTTGCGGCAGTCCATGTGTTTTTGCTTTCTGCTCATTTTGAGAAATTTGCAATCTGCAAGTGTTGAAGATGTAATCTGTGCCAAGGATGAGATTGAGCATCTGAATGACACTGGTTGAGTCTGAGCTTGTCGCGCATGTTTCCAGATGGCTAATTAGACTGTTTACAACTTCCGTATTCTCAATTCTTTAGCTGGCTAATTTGACTTCTTCCAGATTTCTGATTTCTGAGAAGACAAAATGGAAAGCTGAATGTTCAGGCTCAGTGAAAATCTCGAAGATCAAAGCAGCAAGTCTTGTAGCATTGTTCCTATTGTCTGTGCAGGGAATAAAGTTGGACACACTGACTGACATCTTCAAGAACATCAATGCACTACTGCCACATCCCCTTGACAATTTGCAATCATCAAGACATCAAGAAAAGCATCAAACTGAATGATGTAACTTCTGTTTTTTCCAATGACATAATTGCATTTGATTTTTTAGAAAGTTTGACTCTTGGGATGTGCAGCAAGACTCCTTCGACAGGAGGACTCTCCGAGCTTTGATCACAAAAGTGCATATTCGAAATGAACAGCAACAACATTTTTCAAAATTTGTGCCTCCCAATGGCAGATGACTTCAAAGAAACTATGCAGGAGATTTATCATGATCTTGACCTGAATTGTTTGATCACTGCAGTTGTGCAGCCACGACAATACAGCTGTAGAGTGGTCATCACCCTCAAACAAGATGCAGATCTCACGAGCCAACATGTGTTGTGGATAAACAGACACGGGGACATTGAGTACCTGAATGAAGTATTGTTGATGTGAAAGCAAATCTTTTTCATGTATGTTGATTTTACTCATTGTCAATTTATTTGTCCATGTGAGTCAAAACAATGCCACATCAATTTTTTGTTGGATTGTCACTCAAACAGAAGAATGAGAAATGAAAATAAGTGATGAATCTGGTTGCATATTTCAACATTGATTGACGCCAAAATGATGATGCCAAGGTGATTTGTGTTTCAACAGGTAATGGAACTGACTCAGTGCCTTGATGGCTGTCCTCGCACTGCCCTGTGACTTGGATGTGCAGCAAGACTCCTTCAACAGCAGGATGCTCTGAGCTTTGATCTCAGTAACAAGTATGGGTTGTGAAATAGCAAGCACAAATCTGAAAAGAATGAAGTTACAGCTGAAACGGCAAAAGCTCAATGTCCAGAAGGCGCAATGAAAAAAATAAAAATTTGTGGAGATCAATGCTAGTTTTGTTCATGTCACATTTGTGACCGTTTGCATTTCTTGCCAGAGTCTTCTCAAATGGACCTTGCTCCTAATCGGTGCTTTGAAACAAACCAGTTTTTGTAACAGGTGTGAAAGGTCCAAATCAGGTCATTTTGGCTGTTTTTCAGCACAAAAACAGAAAAGTGCCAATATCTCGAAAATGGAGCCTTGTAGAGCAAAAAGGAGCTCATTTTTGAACCTCCCAGAGAGGCTTGGATTGTGTGATAGCCCTTGCATGTGTAGGTGCATGTTATGTGTGTGCAGATCCAAGGATGCCAAGGATGAGATTGAGTGTCTGAATGACACTGGTTGAGTCTGGGCTTGTTGCGCATGTTTCCAGATGGCTAATTAGACTGTTTACAACTTCTGTATTCTCAATTCTTTAGCTGGCCAATTTGACTTCATCCAGATTTCTGATTTCTGGTTACACAATTTGCATGAACTTTGCACACCCCTGCATGTACCCACATAAAAAGGTGGATGTCCATGCAGCCGTTCATTTGAAATAAATCCGTGTAGAATGCTCGACATACATGTTCGTTGTGCCTCTGTCAGAAGGAGAGGTCTTCGGATTTTGTTTCTGAATCGGAACTATCATCTCCAAGTCAGTGCACTGAGGCAATGTGTGCTGCACCACCATGCATGGAGGATCATGCAACATTTGCGGTATTTGACCTTCAAAACTGCGGAGGATTTTGTGGTCGTGTGGTGTCTCAGATGCAGACTGGACAGACTGATACATCTCAGGCATCAATAGCATCAACCCCCAAGGCGAAGTCAATGGCTTTACTTGCTGCAGAACACCAAAAACTCGGTCCTTACAGGACCACCACACCCTGCCAAAGAGAGATATCACTCAAAGAGCTATGCTAGCAAGAGGGCAGACAAAGGCTAATTGGAAAGAGCAATGGAAGCGCATTTTTCTGCTGCCCTCTTTCACACATTTATGACTGTTTGCGGCTTTGAATCAATGCATTTTGTAACAATTTCAGCAGTGCAGGCCTTGGTTGTCTCAAAGATCAAAGCAGCAAGTATTACAACATTGTTCCTGAAAGTCACACACACACACCCACATGAACATAACTTCAAACCCTGCAAAGGACACCAAAAATGCAATCACACCATGCTCTTACGTGATCACAGCTGGTGCCATTCACATTTGCGAACCTTGACACTGTTGGCTATGCATTGACTGCACCCACAGGCATGTTCTGCCCCTGCCCCATTTCTCGTCCGATATGAGGAGAACAATGTTGGGTACAGATGAACATAGCTGGCATGTGCAGTCTGGCTGTCTTGTCAATATTTCTGGTCACATCTTTCTTGAAACTGCTCTCACACAACTCGAACAAAATGCAAATGAAGCACAAACTCTGAACACGAACATGATGCTCTTGAGGTCAGTCTTGTCAATATGTTTTTTTTTTGTGACATGACTTGAATTGATAAATACTTGAATTGAAAAACCACATTGAAATTGGTGCCAAACATGTGACAAACAACAATGCAGTCAAAGAAAACCACATCCAAGTATGTGCCCAATTGGCACCAAACATGTGACAAATCAATTACATAATCACCATCACATTGAAACAGAACCCAGCAATTAACTGCCAGGTTGGACAAAACACCCCAGTTACATGTATATGTGTAGACCGCAGTTTGGGGGTTAAAGAAGAGTTTGTCCTTCAGCAGAGGTTCTGGGGAGAGAATCCTATTTGCTATGTTATTTTCACTTTTATATTATACTTTAGTATCCTTTCACCTGTCCTTGTTTGCTACATGTCTGTTGCCAGACTGAGGGTGGTTGTGCAACCTGTAGCCTCCAAATTCAAGGAAAAGAGTTTTGTTTTGAAACACATCTGTGTTTCTTACATTTGCACATCTTGTTCAGCTGTCACTTTGACACTATTAATGTGGGGATTTGGAGTTGCAGTTCCTTTCAAATTGTGTTCTCCATTTGTTGATCCAACCAACAATGTCTTGGTGATAAAAATTTCAACTGCATTTCTTAGTTTGCTGCAGCCTTCTGTGTTGGTCAGCTTGATTGCTATTCACATATGCCTGGTCAGTGAACTCCAAAAATCTGGACAAAAAGTGCAAAAGTCTAAATCACAATCCATTGCCAGCATTGTTGTGCAGGTAATTGTACTGACCTTTGGCAGTACATTTTGCTGGATTCCCTCAAATACAATTTTCTCAGCTGCAATGTTTCTGCGGAAATATCCCCTTGAATTGGTTTTCTGGGCAACAGTTGTCATTTCTACAGTCAATCCAATTCTATATCCACTGGTGTTCCTGGTCACTTCATTGAAGAAACATTTTGCATGATCACAGGACTCTACAGTAGCAATACATTTAACTGATCTGTCAGGCAGTTAATCCAACCATGTATTGGGTCACATGAACCACTATATAAAAACAACATCACCAGCCTCACTCTTTGTGTCTGTGGTATCTACCCCAAGTATGCACACACACTCACACACTCACACACACTCACACTCACACACCACAGTTCTCACACACTCACACACATGCATGCTCTCTCTCACACACACACTCACACTCACACACACTTTCACACACACACACTCTCACACTCCCACACTCCCACACACCCACACTCATACTCCACAGCTCTCCCACACACACTCACACAGACACTCAGACACTCACACACCCACTCCACAGCTCTCATGCCCTCTGCACTCACACTCACACACACATACCAACATCAACTTTCCCATCACACAGGGTGACTGCATCATTAGGTGGGCCTGACATCTCAGGTTGGAGAGGAGGTCTCAGCTTTGTCCTTCTGTTGTCACCCAATATTTTCATGGACTTTGGACTACACCTTCATCTGGATCCAGAACTATGTGTTATGCCTCCTGTTGTTTTCTGTCCATTTCAAATTTTTACTCTGTATTGCTGGAGAAACTTCAACCCAAGTTCTTCACAGCCAGTTTTTGGGAGTGAATCATGGGATTGGCATCTCTAACAACAACCCTCTAAGCCATACTGCAAAAAGTGCACCAGCCAATAATATCCAATTTTGGAGGCTGAGCCCCAATGGGCAGAAATTCAGACAGGAACATATGGTGTCACACCTGCAATTCATGTTTGAAGTAGAAATTCAGGGGTCTGACCAAAACGTGGTTTCAGGGCAACACTGCCCTGGCAGCTCCAGAAAGGAGTCAACATTGGAGTAGAACCTGCAAAACAAGCACTGCATCAAGATCCTATGATCCCTCACCAACAGGAAGCATACCAATGAATAGGACACCAAACAACACCAGGGGGCTTTTCTGACTTATTTCTTCATTTCAGATAATTTCTGACACAGAAAACAACAAAAACACTGGGAGTGAGAAGAGAATAAATTGGACCCACAGCCCCAGTTGTCCATGTGACCATATCAATGGGATAGCCAGATAGAATCATGGCAAATAGACAGATTGTATCTCCTGGTATCCAACACAGAAACTTGGACAAAGTTAGAGTCACAAGTTGAATGATGAGGCCTGTGTTAGATTTCTGTTGGGATTTAGATTCTGCTAAACTGCTCTGTGTCCATACAAGAGACTGGAGACACAGAGCAGTTTAGCAGAGTCTAAATCCCAACAGAAATCTAACACAGGCCTCATCATTCAACTTGTGACTCTAACAAGAGTCATGCGTAGGAAAACAATGGCAACACTGGCTATACAATGTGAAGCAGCAACAGAGTGATTATTTTCATGACCACTACAGTTTTGTCAGGGTCAACAAAAGATGTACACCAAAAGGTGGGCAAATACCCTTGAGTCAAAAACAGAGACATAGTAAGACCAAGGCCAACAACCAATGAAGTTGTGCCACAGCAAACATTGGCTTTCAATAGAAACTTCACTCTTTTGAAATGTGTGTCTACAGGGTGAAGAGCAATCATAAGTCTTGACAGTGACAAGAACATTTCAACCAGTTCATTGCAAAGTGTAAACTGGACAAGTGTATCAAAAGCTACAAAACACAATGGACTTGATCTGCGCACTTCTTCCTTTATAATGAATGACTCCTGGAAAACCAAATCTGCAACCCACAAAATTGTCAAATATGTGAACAGAAAGAAGACATTGATGTTTATTGAGACCACTGTAGCAGAAAGTGCCTTGTTTTCCTTTCTTGTACAGACATGCACAAAAAAAAGAGAAACTATTCACCAACAGTAGAAGAAAAGACAAAACCATAAACACAATTTTGAGACTTTGAAATGTCAGCAGCTTGTTGCAAGATCTATACCAGGGTACATTAGCAGTACAATTTGATTCAGGTGAAACAATGCAGCGCACATGGTAATCATCTGAAATTATTGTGCGAAGTCCCTTTAGGGAAGAGCACTTAGTGGTAGTGCCAAATTTTTTTTTCAGTATATATGCCAACTTGGCGAAGATGTCCCCCTTTGTCCCATGTCCTGTGTCCCGTGTCCCGTCCCGTCCCGTCCCGTACGTCACCCCCCATAGGGGCCAATTGGTGGCTATTGGTGCTGGGCTGGGACAATTGGTCCACATGGTCCATCAATG
>JAAUXT010150507.1_pt1 | contig 29649 bp, 12 predicted proteins | sample 7278171 | NCBI WGS metagenome assembly JAAUXT01 (sample SAMN14350112, study PRJNA611818) | marine sediment metagenome | isolation source: surface marine sediment (1.8m) | place: French Polynesia: Moorea | collected 2018-08
CATTCACACCTCATTTTTTCCACACTTCCAAATTTGACCTTTTTGACCTCAAAAACCTAAAAATTCAAATTTGACAAATTCCTTCCTTGTACATTATCCCCAACCCAAAATAAACCAAAAGAGCCCAAAAGATCCCAAATCAATCCTCATCTTGACCATGAAACTGCTGTACACATACTTTTAGAAGACACTGCCTATAGGTGCTTTGATTTGGCTTGCACCGATTTGGCTCATTTGAGCCCAAATCGCGCGACCCACCTCGAATCACCTGAAAAGAACAAAAAAGGACGCCGCGCCACTTGCAGCTGGTCTTGCGCTTAAGGCCCAACAAGGAATTTTGGAGCGAAGAATTATCCCACAAAGCCTGCAAGGCACGAAGACACTGGTCGTGTTTCGCCGAATAAACTTGGCCGTTGGTTTCTTTTTCTGTCTCACCTGACTTTGTCAAGGTCATTTGTTGATTTCTTCAAGTGGTCTGTCTTTCTGTATGTGTCCGGGAAACGCTTCTCCTCGCCTAACAAAACCGAGAAACAGGATGAGACTCTCTTCCCGTCGCTCACGACAGAGACTGGGTGGAATTTGAGTTTGCATTTCTTTTTCCGCACGACTTCAAATTCCTCGCGCGAACACTGCAACCACATGAAACGAATATACTTGTACTCCATTCTTGTTGCAAAGGGGTACGAAAACACGCATGGTTCTTTTCTGGGTGGGATGGTCATCACCAGCCATGCCCCAGTGTGGAAACTGCTGAAGAGAGTAAAAGCAGTCTTTGCAACTTTGTTTACCTATCATCTTATGACAACCATACACAAGAAGAAATCAAGACATTTGGGTATTCTTAACAGAAATTCGATTTTGTTTTGAAAGATGAAGACAAGACTCCCCCGAAAATTCATCATGTCAAAAAGCGCGCTCTGCACGATGCTGTCATGAAGGCTGCATATCAAGAACACTTGTGCACCTGTATTTTCATGATGAGTCGTCAGGTAAAAACGCTCACGGTGGGAAAACACTTTTGTCAAAGTGGTACCAGAAGACGAGCTGCAAGTGACAAATCTCCCAACAAACCCAGCTGCCTATCCAGGCTCGAAACTCGCAGAAACTGTTCTGAATCAGTTGTCACATGGACAAAGCCTTCATTAGATCCACTTTGGGGGAGACAAGTTTGTTTGAAGTCAACAGGAAAAGACTGGCGTTATGTGAAGCAGCCTTGGTCCGGCTCGTGTTTCTGCCCAACTACAGAAGCGCTGAGAGCAAATCCACTCACAAGTTTCCGTTGTCATCCTGCACGTTTCCTCTGTGGTTCTCAGGAGTGGGCAACTTCCAGCTCATGAAAAGGTCAACAGTCTCTTGTGGCTCATTTGGTCATTTCATACGTCCAAATACTCGTGTCGCTCTGACGAAGAGTAGAATCTCCTGTGGTTATCACTTCCTTTGTGTGTTGTGTGAGGACAGATTTCTTTGCCAGCTTGACTTTGTTTCGACGCAGAATTGCTTGTCAAAAATCTTTTGACTTTGATATGATTGAAGTGAGAAGAAGGGAGTGGAAAAGGGAAAAGCGAAGTCGGAACCTAATTTCTCCGATTCGTGTGTGGACAAATCACACACACCTCGCATCTCTGTGCAACTCTCAACTCTCAAAGCGTCTCACCTTTGATCACTCAGAAGCGATCTGCTGCCAACAACCCTAGAAACCCTGCTGAAGCGTGTTTTACCAGTCATACTTTCATCCTGATTGAAATTTCAGACAAACATAAAACAGCAAAACAACAGACAACCAGTTTCAAAGGAAGGCATGTCAACATGTCACACAAGTATCTGAAGAAAACTGTCTTTTGCAAGCGTGTGCTGAGGCAGTTGATATTTTTCCCTCCGCTGTGTTACCGACAAGAGGTCTGCCTCAAAAAAGAAATCATTGAGCAGGAGACCTGAGGGAATGGGGTGTTTCGCTAACGAGAGAGGAGCTTCTTGTGGACCAGGAGGGGTAAAAAAAGAAACAGTGTGCACATGTGTGCACTTGACTAAAATTGGTGGCACAAAATGCTACTGCACACGCAGCTTACGGACAGAACAACCACACAGGTGCGTGCTGCGTTCTCTTGTTGGAAACTTCATCACATAGTGCCATTTTCAAATTTGCCAGGGACACAGTGGTATCATCTTGCTGTGTGTTTCTTGATTTGACCGCCAATGTGTTTTGTGCTCACCTGCGCCGTGTGAGGAGCTGGCGCACGATTCTGTCAGACTTTGTTGCGTGTCCGCAGAAAGCTGTCCGTTCGTACGAGCAATCTTTGTGCACTAAAGATAGAGATGCAGGTGAAAACGCCCGCCGGCGGCTAGACAAGAAAACGTGAATGAACCAATGATTATCAGCGCCAACTGATATCGATCTGATCCAAGAAAATAGAAGGGCAACTGCATCTGTTTATTTTGCACAAATTTTGCACAGATGGCACAATCTTCACGCTCGAGGTCAATTCCTCAATTGAGCATTTAGCATTGGTGTTTAGCTTGGCTTGAAGATATTTTCAACCCGTTGTACACCTTTCCCCTTGGGCTGTTTGTTCGCATGCAGCCAACACATCATACAGAGACATATCTGTCAGAAACGAAAACCCCACGAAGAGCAGTGGGTTAAAATAACGGGGCAATCTTGCTGTCGCTGCGGGCGAAATGCTGGGTCTTCCTCAATAGATCATGTTGAAGAGAAAGTGTATCTGATCCTCAAACTGCAGTGAGTGATGGTCATTATGATTTGAGAGCTACTTTCTAGGAAGATGCATTACACCTAATGAAATAAAAAATTTATGAGGAAGATCTTAATCGCTCGAGAAGGAATTCCACTTGAAGGAACGGAGAAGACCTGACACTAACTGTTGAGATTCATTCAGCAATAGTTTTCGAATGGAATCGAAGCGTACATGTGATAAAGTTTGTCACCTGCAATGTGCTTTGAAATGTTCTTCACGCAAGGTTTGTGCAAAAATTGAGGCAATGAAGCTACGTACATCCAGGGAGTTCTGACATTTGTCTCCGTGTGAACTTTTCAGGAGGAATGTTTGTGCTCACTTTACGAAACAAGGGGGTTCTGTTTTGACGAGTTTCGCTTGTTTTATTCAATTTTTCCTTTTTCCATTCTTCTGAACACAGCAAACTATCTTGAAGCCTTCGTGTGTTGTGACCGAAGGAACCTTCTTGGACCGTAGGAGTGCATGCATCTTTCGCAAAATGGAACTGAACATAGATGCCATCAGCAGAAGTTGGGAAACAAAATTTGTGAAATGGTTTTTGCTGAGTGCTTGAATGATGACCCACATCTGTAGCGGAACGCAAAGGTGTTCACTGCGCGTGCACAAATCGCTCACACGCACCGGGATCCGGAGCGGCGTCGTGACCTTGTGCGCCAACATCGGATGCGTCGTGCGCCAGACAAGCGATGCGCCGAAACAAAGAATCGCATCTATTCTTGTGGTTCCTGCCGCACTACAAAAGAACTTTGATCACAGTGGTCCGACATCAGTCGTCTCCATCGTGATGGAGGCAAAATGAATCGAACAAAACGCCAGACGGATTGAAAGACTTCGAAATGTTAGGCTCGGTGGGAACAACTTTCAATGAGATTTGCAGTTGTGTGAAAGTGTCGTGAAGCAGCGTCTGCATCTGTGACTAGTGGCGGTGAGTTGGAATGGATTTGCAAGCGAGACACCATACCGAAAAGAGGAGACTGACATTTTTGGAACTTTCAGCAACGTGCATTTGTCGACTGACAACATCGCTCCTGTTCAAATGAAAAACGACAAGTTTACTCGAGCAATCAATCACACCTAATCATGCAATTTCTTGATGGGAGTGGAGGGAAAGATCTAGACTGAGATTTTTCTTCATTAGGCAAAAAAGTGGAGGGAGTCGGAGCAGGCGATGATTGTGTACATTTCCTCGTATTGATCTATCGACTGTGCACTCTGTGAAGAATGAAAAGATGTTCAGCGTGGAAGGTTACAACCTTGATGTGTCGCCTTAATCAGTGATACTCAGCTACGTTACCTATTCCCCGCGACATGCAATAGTAAAATTGTCTTCCTTTCCAGTGCGTTTGATCAGACTTGGCTCCCAATGTACGAGTTTTTTGCCTGGTCTTTACATGTGGACTTGTCTTTCGTCTTGTCTGCCTCTCAGACGAAAAGATGTCACCCAAAGCGGATCGCAGTGAACTTGGGACAATTTTCTGGGAACACTGGAAAATTCTATCAGTTGAGAGCGCCCGTGACAACCGGTCTTCTTTTCCTGTCTTCTGTGGTCACATCGAGCCTCACTTTCACATTTCTGCTGGTAGGACCATTTTCCTTGACTTTCCCACAAGAAAATTGTCCAAACCAGCGCTGGGAGAGCGCTGGGAGCCCAAGGTGGCGTGACACCTTTTGCCAATTTCGGACACCGAGTCCTGAGTGCTGGTTTGGTTTCGGGCAGAGGCAAAGTCCCGGAGGTCCGATCAGAAGTTCACGCAGAGACGGAAAGGCGTCTTCTGTTCGTGATGCTCCGCGGCTCGCGTCTCGCCTCGACATCTGAGACCAAGGTCGGACAGAACGCCCACGAACAAAATTGGTTCTTTTTGTTGCCCTTTGGTCTCGCGGATTCAGAGCCTTCACTATGCCACGACCAACATTTTTCAGGGATTTGTGCCCGTCAGAAAACCGAACAACAAATTGGGCATTTTTCGAAGTTCAGTGTACAGTGATTTCTGCACCATTTCATTTTGTTTCGTGGTGTTGATTTTTTCAACCAACAATGTGGGCTGACAACCCCCAATTCACAACCCAACTGAAAGGTGGGTGTGAGTTGAAAGACGTTTGACAACAAGCACGTGGACCTGCAGTACATGTATCTGTCTCATGGATCTCCGGCAGAGCATCTTCAGCATACAGAGGTGTGTGCGGCATTGTCGCGGGAACATGTCCTTGTTCAGGTTCTTTGATGCGTGTACGGTGAGTCAATGGGTGCAGCAGCGGAATATACTCGTACACAGGAAATGTTCCCATTCAAAGGTGGAGCTTTTCATGCGACAACAATGTTGCCTGAGCTGCTAAATCTGTCGTGGTCTGCCTGAAGCCCGCAGCAAGAAAAGGAGGTTTTGTCACTTCTTTCACTTCACTGACCTTTCAACGTTAATTTCTGTGAAGCTGGATTTATTCTTGCCACTGCCTCAAGCAGGTCGACAACGAGAAAACATGAGGTGAAACGTGGACTGTTCTTTGACAGGTGAAGCAATATTCATGCAACTGTTCAAAATCGGACACAACTTTGTTGCGTTGCAAGCAGAAAAGAGAATCTGCAAAGGAACTTGATTTGTGACATTGACGTGTGTTCTCGAGCTGAAAGTCGTTCTGAATCACAACCTCAACTGATCCTCAGGTGCTGGGTGGTGTTTACACACCTTTCATCATGCGGTCAGTTTGGGCTGTGGGCTGCCATCTTCAGGCTCACTTCCTGTCCAAACAAACCATTCCCGATCTTAAACAAACCGTAAAGTGACTTTGCAAGCGGTCGCATGCCGAATATCCGACAACATTCCCTCCTGTCAATTGCTTTTTGACATTTCACCCCGTGAGTCAAGCATTTGCTGAAGAAAATGAGAAATGTTGGGCAGCTGAGCGGCTGGGACATGGCGCAGGAGGAACGAGCAGCAGGAGGCCTGCTGGCTGACGTACCTGCAGCTGTTGACCAGCGTATTGTTGATATCAGTTTGATATTAGAATCAGCATGAGTTCTGTAGATCGTGCGTTGCTGACGCACAATGGCAGGATTTCAAATGGTTTCGGTCACTTGACCAGAGAACACGCAGTCACGGCATCTTCTCAATGGCTTTGTGAGGGTGAAATCTTCGCTTGTACGAAAACAGTGCACGTAAGTTTTGTTTTTTTTGACTTGTCTGAAAAGGATTGAAGTTGTGCTTCCCCATTTGTCAGCAAACATGCACCTGACAACATCCACAAATGTTGCTTTGGCGAAAGAGAAGTGCCAGAAACTTTGAAGATGGACGTTTTCAGAGGATCCCGGGATACGAATTCAACTGCATCTGACAAAGTCAGTTGAACAAAACCAAGGGATTTGTTCCTCTGAACACGAAGCGTCTTTTCCAGGGCTGAGTGAGTGATGGTTGGGGAGGAAATCAAATTGTTTTTTACGTCCAATTAGGATCGTGTGGGCCGGATTCCCACCGTCTTCATCTCGTGTTTCCCTTGCGCTGTCAGTCTTGAAAGAAGCTAACGACATCCACCTTCGGCTTTTTCTCTCATCAGCTCCTTGATGTTGAGCCAAAGGTTGTTCCACCAATTTGAGATGCGTTTGAAAGAAAACGTGGAATGTAATTGCCAAATCAAAGAATTGTGATTTACCTGTGGAACAACAACGTGGATCAGCTCAACCTTGAAGCTGTTCACGAGAAACGTGAGTTATGAGACGAGAGCTATCAGGTGAGATCGCAAGACAGACTATCTTGTCGTGTGTCTCAAATTTGGATCTGTGGCTTTTTGTTTGGGAATCTAGCTGGCTTTGTCAGACATAGAAACTTGATCGACTGATTCTGTGTGAACTGAAGAACCCCGGCGAATGTGATAATTGAAGGAACTGCAGGCCTAGAATGGTGTATGTGCCCGTGCATCACAAATTCGGATTTATACAGGACTTCCAAACAACACCTGTGCGACAGGTAATGAACACGCCTCGGGACGGGGTGAAAAGTTAAAGTTTAGAGATTAAAATGGATTTGTTCAACAAGTGACTGCAAACAGTTTGGGGTAATGTTTCGCTCTTTATGGAAAACAACTTGAATAAGATCACAAGGGGCACATTTGGTGAAGAACTGTTCAAATACAGTTGAAAGAAGCGAAGCCACCTCGTCAAATATTGACGACTGGTGAACAGTAAATTCTGCCACTGCGAATTTGAATGAAGTGAGAGTTCAGCATCGCAAGACTGGGGTCCATTGAAAGTGGTGTATGCGTACACCATTGTGTCGGTTACTGCTGTGAAAGTCGTAGGCACTCTTTGAGAAAGTGTGGGCAAGGTTCTTCACCAGAACGTTGAGAGGTTTCACATTGCAAAGTTGGTTTTCGTACAGACAGGATCCATGTTGTGTGCCTCCCAGAAATACTTTCATGCGATTTTTCTGCAAATATTTTGCAACTGTGTGAGACATTCATGTGTTCACATTTCCATTTATTCCTGGCACCACAGGAAACCTTCCTTGTGCATGGGAAAACACAGAGACCTGTCCAGACATGTATGGATTGGCATGTTTGCCTGACCTGTCTGGAGCCTGTCTTGCTGTCCAGAATCCCTGTTTTCAGTGTTGTTTGTATCCTGATTGAGCATTCCCATTTCAAAATTGTGGTGGAGGGCCTGAACCTGTCACACTCTTGTCACCAGATTTTGACAACCGAGCTTCTGGACAGAAATTAATAAGAAAAGGTGTTCCCATAGTGGATACATAAGAATCGACACGGACTGCGCGGACTGACAACGAAGACGCAGGTTCCAAGTTTTGGAGAGCTCGGTGCCTCAGATGGAATTAATCCCTCAGTGGAGGGACGTTGACCACGGTTTGAACCTCGGTGTTGAACTTGTATCCAGGCAATATCAGCGGGACTCCGCTGTTTGTTTACCAAGCTTTCAACAAGGTGCGAGTCCACACATTGTCTTGTCAATGCCTTACAACATGCCTCAGGGTAGGGTTACTGAGCAATCATCGGCACATTTGGTGCTTCATGGAGGCAAAACAAGACTGGCCTGGAGGAGATGAGATTTGCATCTCTGGCACATTTGGCATCTCTTCAGTCGCGGTCTGGCCGCGCCTTTCACCACTCGTCGGTTTTGAGGAGTTTTCGTCAGGCAGAACTCACATCTTTGGTTAGGGATCACTTCTGCGCAGAGTTACTGTCGTTTAAGATGCATAGAATTGATATCCCGGAGGAGGAGCAGATTAGCGGAGTAAGTGGTCCAAATTGAAGCGGGCCACAGAGACTTTACTCGACTGTGTCAACTGGAAAGAGAACATTCACATTCTCACCTCGGGAACAGGTCAGACAGCTGGATGAGAAACAATTGTTTGGAGTTGTGTACAGAACCAGGCATCTTCGCTTGAAATTTTGGGTGAAACACCTCTCAGCAAATCAGGTACGCGTTCATTTAGTCTGCTGGGAGTGATGCATTTACCACCGAAGCACAAGGATATGTTCAAAATGAGCAAAGTAGCTTTGAATTCCAAGTCCTGCAGTGTTTCACTGATATTTCGACAACCTTTACAGTGTTTTCCCACAGAAGTGAGAAATGTGATCAGATCACACACGCGCGGCTTCAATCATTCACATGTGTTTGTTCCAGAACCAAAAAACTTGCATATACTCTGAAAGCTCCGTTGCCACACTTCTTGCAAGACCATGGTGAAAATTTGCCATTGCGTGCTTTCTTTTGCCAGCAAAATACTCAAAAAAGTAGTCTCATATGAGAGTTGAAAAACGGAAAGAAAGATCCTGCTTCATGAACTTAGTCATGGCCAGAACTGGGCCTTTCCTCTTGTTGATATGAGTAAGTTTGAGTGTGATGCACAATTACCAGGTCTCAAAGGGTCATTGTTTGCATGCGAATTTTTATTGCCAGAACCACAATAGCTGTTTCTTGCAACTCTTTTTTTCGCAATTCAAATGTTTGCGCAGAATTCACGCAACACGGTGGTGTGTGGTGTTTGCCTTGAGACGGAATTTACTCAACAGTCGTGAGACTTTCCTGCTGTGCAGGAATCACACTTAGGTGCGAGTACACATGTTTGAATTAGATTCATGGTCATATAATAACCGGCTTGCCTTACATTTTCTGTGATATTGAGGGGTCATGGACGTCAAACATTCCGCTTGTTTGCGCTGAAGACGCTTTCGTCTTGTTCGGAACAAGTCGTTCTCACGCAGATCGAGTCGAAATTGCGCCGAAGACGCGCGAAACTACCGCGCTCGTCGCCAAAATGTCGGCTCCGAGACAAAACAAAACAAAACCTCAACTGAGTTTTGTCGAAAAGAACAGAATTGATCGGTTTCACTTTCTGCAGGAAGAGTTTCTTTTGCAGTTCTACTCACACCAAATGGACACGGAGAACGACGGGACTTGTTTCAATGCAAGCGCAAAGAGAATCGTAATGCAGTAATTGCCTGGACAAGGCACGCCAAATCGTGTTGCCAAATATTTGCCATTGATAGAACTACAAAATAAGTTGATGAAGGGTTGATATTCAATTTCGTTCAATCAAGCTCATCATGAATGTAAACTTGATATGCGCGGTCATCCCTGCGTGGCTGCCTTGCAATTAGAAGTTGTGAAGGACATCTGGACAAGTGAAGCACTTCTGCTGATCCGGTCCGCAGCGCAATGACTCAGTGCCTCGACTTATGGAGCCTTTGAAATGTTCTCGTTCTGCAGGGAGGAAATGTCGAGCTGTTCAGGTGCAACATGTCACAGAAATGCAGCAGGAAAGATGTTCTTATTGTCGTCAAGCCTTTTTCTGCGTGAGCATCATTTTGTTCGCCCAGTTTGGACTGTACGTGAAAGGAAACAAAGCAACCTTCTCAGCTGATTGGCTCAAGTCCTGGCAGTGCCTTTGTCTATTGTTCACCGTGATTCCCACAGGCTTAATTATGGCCTCATTGTAAATTTTTGGTCTGTCCAGTGAATGTCACAAAGACTGAACTCGCAACATTTGGTTTCAACCTTGACACGATTCTCCTCGCGCACACAAACTGCATGGTCCATTCAACAGACATTCTGAACGTGTCGAAAAAAGCAAAGAACAGAGAAACACAAACAAGCAAAATGAGCTGCAAACAGCATCACGTGGGCGAAGATCCTGTTCTTGATGCCACGTTTTCCTCGCACTTTCAAAGTTGAGAATCTGTTTGATGTCCACCTGCCCGAAGAGGCTCCTCTCTCCCTGCAGAGAGAGAAGAGGGGCGCAGTGGAAGAGTCTGCAGCTTCGTGCACAATGCTTCACCAAGAACATGCAGCTTCACATTGCGCTGCGAAAAGGTACAAACGTGCCTGGCAGAAAGGTCCACGACACACTGGGGTGGTGGTAAATGGCCAGATACAATGCATTATTGACCACAGCTATTACTCACCGAGGCAGGTGATCCCCTCTGTGACCCGTGGATTAATTTCTGTCATTTATGACGAAAACGCCGATATCTGGAGTTTTCTGCTTTTCATCACTCGAGGACCAAGGAAAGCGTGTTTGCTGAGATGACGTTGAGTGGTGCCTGAAAAACTTCACATTCAACACCAAGAGCGCAGAACCGAAGTTTTATGTGTGCAGTTTGCGAAACTGGAGAAAAGAGCGTTAACATGAACTGGAGGAGATTTCTCCGAAGCAACAGCTGTGAGTGAAGTGCGCTGCCGTCGCGCTACCGCGCGAGCTTCAGGTCATTTGAAGAAAACTATTTAGCAACGTTAATAGGATGTAACCGTCAACTTTTTTGCATTGTTTGTCTGGATTTACAACAGCAATAGGACACAGTGTCACTGCACATTCTGAAAAGGTTTTCCTTTGGAACAATGATCAAAGTCTGCGTGTCATGTGCGTTGGAAAGGTAAGGTTTCACCTATGCCCTCGGCAAATTAATAACCCAGTTTAATTGAATTCACTGTCTCTCGCGCACTTGAGTGTAGCTGGGTGGGAGCCTCGGCAGATGACCCAAGATAGCACCCTCGGTGAAAAGGCCCCACAGATATCATGACATGTCATTTTTCACTTTCTCAATAAGGCGTGTAGTGTCTGTGCAGCGGAGCGCACTGTCTCTGTGGGAATGTTATGGGGGATCCTCTCAGAGTTGGCTCCGAATTCGCGTTCGATGGTAATGGTCTCAGATTTACAATTCCTCACATTTGAAAGGACAATTTCCACAATGTGTAAAAATAAATTAACTACTTCAATTGGCTCAGCGATGGACCAGTTGCTCTGCCTTCAGTAACAGGTGATACAGATAAATCATCGCTTTAACGCGGCCATTGCTTTCGGCGAGCTGAGGCCTTTCAGCACATTTCTTCACCATTAGCAGTTTGACATGTATTTAGCAAAGCTTTTGGATTAATGGTACCTGCCCCATTTACCAACACCTTGTGTGGGCATCGCCTTGCTGCTCTCCACTCTCTCCAACTTGTCTCAGTTTATTGTGAACAATAATTAATGGAAATGGATTAAAGCAGCGGGATCCTTCCACTGCGCTGCCAGCGAAATGGTCCATTCTGAAACAACTCCAATTAAACTGCTATTTTGACATACTTTACACCATCACCAAATTGTACCCGTAAATTTGGAGGGATGAGACCGAATCAGCGGGATTCTTGTCATTAGATTGACAGGGCCGAGTGACATTCAATCTGAGACAGGTGCATTGGTGGGTTCGCAGGAAGTCTGGAACACGCGGCTTCGGAGTTCAGTCCGTCAAGGTGTTGACTGCCCTGTGGCTGAAACTGAGCTCTACCCACGCTTGTGTTTTGTGTCCTTCAATTAAAATATGCACATATCAGGTCAACATCCATTCTCATTGCTGCCAGTGTTTTCCATCAGCAGTGAGACATGAGGCAAATGTCCCGAAAGATCAGGTGCCATCGAATCATTTTGTTGCGTGGCCAGGCCAAAAGAGCTTTCAGTTTCTTGTTGTTTTTGGAGGCTGAGCTGGTTCTATTCGACACATGATCTGGCAGGTACGACGAGTACATGGGAAGACCGAGTGCCGCCTGCACTCGGGACTTGTTTCCGAAGCTGAAACTGGATCGCTCTCGCAGGTGAGCGTACGCGCTGGCATTCTGGCCCGCGCGATGCCGACTGTGCGTGTATTTGATATTTGATCAAAGGCGTCAAAGAAGAAAATGTCACAGTGAGATTTTTGCAGATAAATATTGCAGCTAATATGCAGGTGGCATGCCAAGACTTTACTCGTTTGAACCTCACTGTCGATAAATCAGCATTCGGGCTAAATAAGTTGCTCTCTTGCTCAGAAAGAGAACAAAACGAATATCATATGACTCCCAGGAAGTCCTTTTCCTGCATTGGCACCCATTGATATCCGTAACACGATACAACACACGGTACCTTTGCGCCAGGCCTGGGGCACTGCGCACCTTGAAGTTATTCTGACGAGATCTTTTGTGAATCGGTGTGGGGTTTGCGTTTACGGGCACCGGTGTTGAAGACGTCATGATCGCGGGATCGAAGTTGGCTTCATCAGCAGTTGAGACATTTGAAACGTCGCGCACTGCGATCTTTGCACCGAAGTCGGTGCTTTGGCGCAGCGGAGCTGTCCGTACGTGAGAAGAGAGAAGCCGTGGAAACGCTCGGTGCTTTCGCAGCTCACGCTTTCCCCAAACAGGCATTGTTGCGTTGCGTTGTTGAAGTATTCCCTTGACAGAGTGATTGTGCAGGTTATGTATACTCCATACATCGCTCCACTCAAACAGAGCAGCCTTTGAGAACATGCAATCCTGTAACTTCTCCCTTGGCTGCCATTATCATGCTCAATGCGTTTCAACTCTTGAAATATGAAGCCAGTTTTAGGATATGACGTGACACACTGTTGGCAAAGTTGGCTCTACCTTGTCTGTGCCTTTCGTGCATGCAATGCTGTTTCACGGAGTCAACGGCGGCACGTTAGCTTCTGTCAAATCCCATCCAGCGCACCACCTTTCCCACAGCGAGCAACAAAGCGATGATCGGTCTTGGTTTATTGAGGTAATGTAGGATCCATGCATGAACGTAGCGTGGTATGCATTGGCCTGGACAGTGATACATTCACCGACAGGCAGAGGCGGGCGTACTTGATGAAATACCCATCCAAATGAATTTATGAATTGGTAAATTTTTGTATCGCGACGCGGGTGTTTACAACGACCCGACTTGTTTGATGTTCTCAAAGTTTGACGTTTTTGAGGCCTTTCTTGAGTTCACTTCAACAATACTTGCATTTTTTCCCACGGACAAGAGTGCGTAAAATTGGTCACATCCAACTCGAATTCTTTTGCAACGAAGCCGCAGTCATTGTGAACCATGCGTTTCAAAGCTGCATTCAGTATTTTGTACTTGGATGAAGATGTTATCATTTGAAACCGTCATCTTCGCATGAGGTCTGCCTTGATCTAATTGTAAATGTCGTTCTCCGCGGGGATACCACTGAATTGAAAACTTCAGATACAATAATTCATTTCAAACCGAACTAATTAACTACAAAGGTGATTAAGCTCTAAGGAACTACCTGGAGCCACGCAAGGCGAAAATAGCTTGACAGATCGCGGATAATGGTATTAGCCTTGCATGGACACTGCCGAGACTGAAGACAGTCGGCGCTGGTGCTAAGATTAGAATCTAGTCGTCTCCGGTTCTAATGCAATTACACCGGAAGAACCTGGCAGCTCAGTCTGCTCCTGTCGACAAGAGCACCTCGGGATGGATTTTTTGAACACGTTCCTCGACTGGGATCAAGCCGAAAGATGATTAACCCTTTGCCGAACAACAACCCAAACAGTGACTTTTGACACTGAGGAGCCGTTGCATTGACTCCTTTGCAGTTCACCTTTCACAGCCTGCCTCCCGCAGAGGATATATCCGAAAGTCGAAGACAACACGGGAGGCGAGAAGAGAGACACAACGACGTTGACGTTGATTTTCGCCATTGACAGAAAATCCTGAAGCTCTGTGCCCATCTCAGTTCAAACTCTTGAGTAAATGGCTCTTTGACGTTCCCTTCTCGACTGTGACGTGCGAAGAGTATTTTCGGAGGGAGACTCTGCGGTCAGAGTGGCCTGTTATTAATATCATGGCCAATTAGTGGATGATTAGAACATGATTGGAAGCGAGATTACACACTATCAGTTTCACATGACACTTGAACTGGTCATTTAAACTGGAATGAGTCGCACTGGACAAGCGGCGCGACAGGGTGCAAGCGACAAACGATTATCATTTTGAGTAATAAGGGCGACAATTTGGCTTCGCTATAGCGCTGTTGAAACTCGTTATTGTGGACATGATTTAGAGCCCGCCGACCAGCGCCCATCATATGTCAATTTAATCAAACGTCGCTTTGAGTGATTCCAATTCCGCGGAATAACCAGCGACGGTACTCCGCCAAAGATGCTCCGTTCAAAATCCATTTTGATTCAATTTTGTCCGATAGATTGCACTTTATTAATCCACCAGGGAAACCCATTCGCCGCAATTTAATATTTAATATCTATTTATGAATACATAAAATATTGACACATTATTTACAGTCACTTCACACGTACAATCCATTACATCTGCAGTCATGTGGGCACATGAAACATATTTGGATTTCGATTCTCCACTGGCAGCCCGGCTGTGTACACGTAGTTGCGGGGCAAACTCATTTTTGAGGTGAATGATGAGAGTTATGACATGGTGAAGATCGTGTAGTGGTTTGTGCCTCCAGGGTTTCTGCGCGAGATATGATCATTATGGACGTTATGACTGGTGCGAGCCCTGGCCTCACTCGAGATGGTGAAAGAAATTCAGAGAAGTTGATCGCCGTGGGAAGGGAGGACTATTGTGGAGGGACCCATCAATATTTTGCTTGTTTTTTTTTTTCTCAAAATTGAACTGTTGTGACGAGAAGGCTGCTTCTCGCTACAGAAGCATCAAAACTCTCGATGTCGATTCCTCTTCGGATTCCGACGCTTTTCAACAGGTTCCGCCTCTTGTGAACCGCGCCATGAACTGCATCCTGCATGAAGACCTGAAAGATCGACACAAATTGCTAACGAGGCAACCACCTTGTTTTCGTAATTAATGTTCTATTTTCCATGAGGCTCGTTTTAGAAATTAAGATTAATTAACAGATGCGAACGGCGAGAAAGTAATTGGCTGCGAGTACGAAGCTGCGCGGCGCCGTCTCGCGGTGATGTACGTCGGGTTTCCGCATGGACGCCGCTCCGAGCCTCGACTTCACAACTCACTCGCCAACTTCGACCCACGCAATATTTCCTTCCACTGGCTCCTCAAGTTTGAAAACATTGAGGAACACGAGAGATTCATCTGCGTGATGCGCAAACTTTTTGATTGCTTGCAACTTCCACGGTACGGGAATGTGAAAGGACGCATTAGACTCTGATCAAATGCGTATCGACTGACAGACGCAATTCCACAGAAAACTTGGTGACAACATTCGTGTCTCGGAGGGATGTGGTGCAGATGAGCACGAATCTGACATTGGATAGTGAGCAATGTGATCACTTCCAAATACGCTATTTCCAAACCCTGAGGGAAGTGGCGCGAACAAGTTGCGGAGATGTTCGAATGGGCGTCGAGTGCCACGCGACCGAAAGTGATGATGCGAAGCGTCGATCGTGAACACATCGTCACGTACACATCATTGCCGAGTGACGAAGTCGCCCAAAAATCACTTTTCCTCATAAACAATTTCGTCGCGACTGACGACTCAGGCTGCACAACATGTACTCGTATCGTGGAAATGTAGTCGTGGGTGGTTCACAATGAAAGCCTTGTGAGAACTTTGTTTCAAAGAGAATCCTTGTCACCTTGACAATTCATGAGAAGAAATCCTTTGGTTGAAAATAGCTCAGTCAGGTAAATGTCAAGGTGTTACGACGCATCTACACTTTTGTTTGTGCTGTCTTGTTGTGGTCACCAAAAATGCACTCTTACCAATAGAAACTTGGTCAGCCACCTTTGATGCCAGGGGCAACATTAGCTTTCTGCGCAAACAAGTGTCAGACATACAGCTACGCAGTGACCACAATAGATGGAATCTCAACCCCAACCCCCCATGTGGCCAGCCGCTCACATGTCCTCGGGGTCTTTTTACAAGAGATTGACGGGGTATTCGTTCTCATTTAAGACGCACTCAAAGCAGAACCAGCAATGGGTGATTTTGCCTCAACTGCCCATCCTTTTCTCTCGACAGTGTCCGAGTGTCTCTCTGAATTTACAGTCGTGGAGCGGCGCATTACTCGCTTCACTCGCTCCTCGGTGTGGCAATAATGGTCACGACGCGGCCGTCTCCGGGCATGGGAAGCATGTCTTAAGCTCCGCCAGCTCAAAAGACAAGCGGAAATGTAAAAGGGAAATAATCAATGCCGCAGTCCTGTTCTAATCTGTGTCCGCCCTCACCCTGTAATTCCCGGAGGTGTGCACACGAAATGAAAATCCGCACCAACTTTCCTTTTGGAGAGGATTAAAATGTTTTCACGCTCGTTGGGATTTGAGAGTGCTGATCAGGAGAGAACCAACTCCAAACATCATTCTGAAACAGATTTTTTTTTTTGCATCTGGCACCATCCAATGCAGTTCATTGGGAACACTGCAAGAACAAGCAAGCTCCCGAAACTGATCCCCGACCATTTACCCAACTGTTTGACATTCTCAACTTTAGTTTATGTGTGGCAGGTGCTCTTGCACCTTTTTCATTTTGCAATTGCAAAACGAACCAATCACGGAAATTGAGGTTTGAATGTCTGAAGAAAGAACCGCTTCACCCGTTCTGAGGGCAGACCTTTTGCAATCGAACGAAACTTTTGAAGACAAAGGGGACGTGTTTCTTTCACAGGCAGCATGATCCCATGGGCAGTTCATATTTCTTTAAAAACTTTCTCAAACGGATTTACGTTCATGCACTGGTGAGTTTTCGATGGGGGATCACGCGAACCTAAAGAGGTGCCGCGCGTTCAGTTTGATGCGGATCTGTAACGGGGGGTTTTCCTCAGTTGGGAGTTTTGTTTCACAGAACATCTCGAGGAATGCAAGAGATTGAAATTGATAGCTGCTCTGCAGAACTTTAATTAATACTCTTCTCTCTGGTTGGAGGGCTCGAACACGTCCAAAGCAGCAAACTACACCGTAAAACATGGCATTTGTATCACCTTTTTGTGTCCCTGTCAACAGCACTGTAAATAATACACTTGCGAGATGAAGTATCACCGCGGCCGCCAACCGTGGCAAAGGAGGCCCGAGTTTACCATGTGAATGGAAAAGTGGTTTTTCATTGGTTGAGGGATTTTTGCTGCATTGTGTGGCGGCGGACGGTGTCTGCGGCATCGGGAGGGTGGTCCTTGCCGGGGCGCACAGAGCCTTCATTGAAATTCACATCTCCGAGGAAATTACAGCCCAACCGGGTATTATAATTGGCCATCGGGTCTGTGCACGCACTGTGTGTGACTTACGTTGCGCGCGTTGGCTCCGCAGCATTACATGTGCAACCTCACAGTTGCTCCGACAGTCACCCAAGGCACATCGAAAGTGGTTGGCTGCCATACACGGATACCATTTCATCTTTCAAAAAAGCAAAAGAATTTGCGAAGTAAGTAAAGTTTTGCATGTTATGGTGTCATATGAGTGAGAGCAAGGGAGGGAAAGAAGCACTTTGTTTCTTAACAACCACTTGGTCTCTGTTTATGCCTTAAGATGCTTTTCTCTTTTATCGTTGCAGGAAAGTGAACGTTGCTGGGAGGTAGGGCATGCATGACGGTCACACATAAAGTACCGCAAGATTGTGCAGCTGCGAGGGAAGGAAGGAGGTGAAGAGACGGAGTGACAGAGAAGGAGATTGCATCAAGGTTAGACACCACCGCCCGAACTGACAGCTTCAGAATTCGGCATCTCGGCGAGTCGGAGGCATGAAAGGCTCGAGCAGAAGGCGGTTCTGCGGGGATAGAAGCTTTAACCGTTCTTTGTAAAGTGCTTTTGGCTGTTGGCAGGCAGCTAGGCCAGGGGGATACAATTCCCTGTGAAATTTAACAGGAACAAAGTGGATGGTTACTTTGTCAGCTCACATCAACGGACCTTTTCGCATTTGCCCATGGCTTTGCAAACAGGCACCGCACTTGATTCCAGGCGCTATTTCTGTGGATTAACATCGCAACTGCCCCGCTGAACCTGGGTATTGATCCTTCAGTCCGAATCACGGGGAAAAACTGGGATTGAAGTGAGGCCTTCAACTTCGGGCATTTTTCCGGATAAACTGGACGGGCAGGAGCTGACATGATGGCCACGCTATGGATTACGTGGTTAGTGACAGTCGGGATGCTTGCACTAACTTCGTTAGTAACATGTCAGCAGCCTCAGATTCAGCGGACTTACTCCATCTCGGAAGAACTGGAAAAGGGAGCTTTCGTCGCCAACATAAAACAGGACGCAAATTTGCAAGGCAAGTACACGCAGGAGGAGCTGGACCAAGTGAAGTTTCGCTTCCTCTCCACCCCGGATCTGGACTTCACTCTGGACGAGAACTCGGGCTTCATCTGGACCGGGCAGAGGATCGACCGAGACGAGGTGTGTCCGCGGGCCATGGCGTGCACCTTCACCCTCGACATCGTCGTCCTCATCCCGGAGAGCATGCGCTTTTTGGAGATCATCAAGATTTCCCTGGAAGTGGTGGATCTGAACGACAACGGACCTGAGTTCCCGGAGCCGGCCATCTCACACCGCGTGTCCGAGTCGGCGATGCCCGGCAGCAGCTTCGTCATCCCGACCGCCATCGACCCCGACAGCGGAGACTTCGGCATCCAGGGTTTTGAGTTATGGCCTGCTGATAGCAAATTTGACCTGCAGATGAAAAGCAAGGTGGACGGGTCAGTGGAATTACGACTGGTCCTGAGAGAGCAGCTGGACAGAGAGAAGGAGAGTTCCTATGACCTCAAGGTTATTGCCTTTGACGGTGGAACTCCGCCCAAAACGGGATCAATGGACATCCACATCGAAGTGCAGGACACCAACGACAATGAACCCATATTTACCAACTCCACATACGAGGTCACTGTGCCAGAAAATGTCCCGCTGCAATCGACCATCCTAAAAGTGACCGCTTTTGATTTAGACACTGGGGTCAATGGGGCCATCGTTTATGCTTTTTCCACGCAGACCCAGGCGGCGTACGGCCATTTATTTGGGATCAAGAACCACACTGGGGAGATCTACGTGCGGGATGTGCTGGATTTCGAGCAGGGCTCCGTCTATCACTTGTCTGTGATGGCTCACGATCAAGGTCCTGATTCAGTCCCAGCTGACGCGACAGTGATCGTCCGTGTTCAAGACATCAACGATAACTCGCCGCAGATCACCGTCAACACCCTGGCGGCCACCGGCACCGAGGTGGCCGAGATCTCGGAAGACTCCGCCCCAGAGACATTCGTGGCGCACCTCACCGTGGCTGACCCCGACTCGGGGCCTAATGGGCGATTCTCCTGCACCCTCAAGGACAACCACTTCAGACTCGACCAGATGTACTTCGGGGAATACAAGATCGTCAATGTGGCTCCGCTCGATCGGGAAGTGAGGCAGACCTACAATCTGGCAGTGACGTGCAAAGATGAAGGCATGCCTTCTCAACTCTCCATTAAACACATCCAAGTGACCGTGGTCGATGTGAACGACAACCCGCCAGTCTTCAAGGAAGAGATCTATTCAGCGCGAATCCCCGAGAATAATTTAGTGGGAGCTTTCGTGCTGCAAGTCAATGCGACTGACGAGGACATTGGCGACAATGCAAAAATCAAGTACAGCTTGGAAGACGAGGTGCGAGACTTGATGTACATTGACCAGCGCAGTGGAACAATCATGGCCAAAGTTTCCTTTGACTACGAGCAGATCCAGGACATCGCGTTCATGGTGACTGCGACTGACAGTGGGGAGCCGCCCCTCTCCGCCTCGACGCGGGTTCTCGTGAGCATCATCGATCTGAACGATGAAATCCCGCAGTTCAGTCAGGAGAGCTACTCCTTCGCGGTGAATGAGAACGAGCCCGAGGGCACCGAGGTCGGCGCTGTGCACGCCGTGGACCTGGACAGCGAGCCGTACAACGAGTTCGAGTTCTCGCTGGTGCCCAACCCGGGGTCAATGGTCAACCTGTTCAACATCGACCCGGAGACAGGCGTCATCACGACGCGCGCCGTGCTCGACCGCGAGGAGACGCCCGTCTACCAGCTCATCGTCTCCGCCAATGACGTCGAGGACCCCTCCATGTCCAGCACCGCCACCGTCTCCATTTACGTGTCAGACACCAACGATAATTCGCCCACATTCGAATTCCCATCGCAGGGAAATAACACTATACAGATGTCCAATCTGGCCCATCTGGGATATGAAATCATCCCCGTCAAAGCCGTAGATCGGGACATAAGTAGGAACGGCAATCTGACTTATGAATTTTACAAGGGCAACGAGGAAGGCAATTTCAATATAGATTCGTTAACGGGCGTCATCTCTGTGGCCCGCAGTCTCAAGCTGATTGAATATCAAGTCTTCGAACTGGTGATTGTGGCCAGGGACCACGGCGCTCCCCAAATGGCCGCAATGACTAATCTCAACATCGTGGTCAACAAGTCGATCCCGTTCCCCTACACGAAGAACTCCAGCCTTATTGGCCCCAACACCACAATCGTGGTCTCTTTGACTTGTATTTCTGTGGTCATCGTGCTCGTGCTTATCATAGCGATTGTTGTGATAAAGAGGCAGGATAGGAGCAAGAAGAGCCAGAAGTACGTTGAAGCCCTCAAAGTCCTCAGTGCCAAAGAGTCCGGGAAAGACGGGGAGGGGCCGATCCAGAACGGCCCGACCACGACCACAGGGTCTTCCGCGAGTGCCCAACCCAGAGAAGCAATAGCCATGTCGGTTGGCAATGGCAAAGTCGTCGTCGCAGAATGCACCGAACTGCCCAAGAACTCAAAACCCTCGTCTCCAGTGGGCACGCCCACAAATCCTGAGGGAGACAAGGGAAACAAGGTGCAGCTGGAGAACCAGAAGAATCAACAGATGGACGCACAGAAGGCTGTTGCTGCTGCTGCGGCTGCTGTTGCGAGGGAGCACGCGAGCCACAGGGACCCCGAGAGCGGACTCTACCACCCAGAGGTAAGTGTTTTCTCTTACAACTGCCTTTGTTTCTGGTCTGTTGTCTTGAAAACGGGGTTGTTGGCATCCCCCAGGTTCAAAACGAAACACAAGCAAAAAGCGCGTACCTAACACCAAAATCAGGTTCGTGCTGTTTGCATTTTTTGTCAAAGATAATTGAACTCAAACAAGTCGTTTTCAGAACGCGCACGTTCGCGCAGTTTCAAAGCAAACAGAATTCCAATGTAATTTTCGGTGACAGAAATTGCTTCGGAGAAATCCGGAGATTTTGTTAATTTGAGGCAAAGTGAGAAGTTGGGGATTCGTTTGTGGCAGCGTGAGCGATTCTGCGATATCGATTACATCCTGATTGACTCTGACTGCGCGCCGTTCTGCAAATGACAAGGCGGTCCGCGGTTCTGTACAAATAAGCGCGATTAAAATGTAACGAATCTGTCTCGTGCATGATTCAGTCAATTTGCGCACCTAATTCTCAGATGTCAAATTCCCTTTCACACACTTGATCCAGACGAAAATCATACTTGGATATTACTTCTTCACCGTTGCGTTTAACATGCAATTTCTCTATCTTGCGTCAACAAGAGAGGAACCAAAGGAACTCTGCTGCACTGAAAATTATTGGGAAAATTATTTTCGGGAAGTATTGAATGGAGGAGTCTCGGTATCAATCAGAGGAAGATGTTGTCTCTGAGAGACGGTTTAGAATCAACAGAGGAGGCTGAATGGTTGGTTGAGTTCGCTTTGGTGTCTAAATATGGTCGTAAATTACAGCTTTATTGGCTGCGCCGAAGAACATGGGCAAAATTGACTGATGCAGACAGTACAACTGAGTTAGAGGTGGAGCTCGGAATTCCTCGAGGCTCGTGATGATCTTGAGCTGCGCTCTCCTTGAAACTTCTTTCTCCGGTGCAAGAAAGTCAGCACACGTGTATCTCGTGGCAAAAGCTTCCTTTTCAACGCAAAGAAAAAGCTCAAAGAAATTGAACTGAGAGAATGTTGGGTTCTACCTTCTTTACTTGATGTTCCAAACTTTCTTTTCAACGTTCCAAACTTGGAACAAGTCCTGGTGCTCGGTTCCTTGTTCATTCAATATGGCCAAAAATGTCAGGCACATTGGAACTTTCTGGGGCAGTCAAGTACTTCCTCTGGACTTTGATTTGAGTCCATTGGCAATCAGCCATTCATAATCGCCATTCCACCAGCCCCAGACTGTTTCTTGAAATGTGTGAAGGACACATTGTGCCCATAAACGCGTGCATCCTGTCCCTCTCAAGGTGCCCATTTGCTTTCTTTTTGATCAGGGTAATTGAATAATGGAGTTGGTTGGTTACAATTTTATCGACAAACGACTCTCGGCAAAATGCGGGAATAAGAACGACGGATTGCCTCATTTTCCTGCGTTTGAGCAAGCAACGAAACAAGAAGGCCCCAGCCGTCCGAAAACTGTTTCTGTACTGCCATGGTCAATTTTCTGGTGAGCTAATACAATCATGTGTGGTGTTGGGACAAGTAATATTGACTTTCGGTCTGAAGAGTATTGCACTTGAATGAGATTAGAAATATAGGCAATACATGGTCCGTTTGGGTCACAACATGATGTAAGGAGGAGGACTTTGAGGCAAGACACCCGTTAGATGGAACGTGAGTGGGTTGCACACTCACAGGCTCAGGCGATCTTCTGGTCATTCCCAGGGTCTGAGAACACGCAATTTACTCCAGGCTCACGTTCCTCTGCAAAAATCTCCGAATATATTTGCCTTGTATGGCTTGGCGTGATGCTGTGGGTTAATACAGCTCCTGTGGGATACTCTTGTGAATGGGATTTAACAGACAATGAAGACGAGTGCATCTAGCACAGCGCTGTATCCTGTGATATACTCACCCAGACTTTGGTTGAGAGGAAATTAAGTTCAGACTACAAAGAAGCTGCTAAATGTGATAATTTGATTTGGCGAGGGAGGGGAATCTCTTGAAACTTCTCGAAGCTATATTCCCATAAGTGATGGTTTGTGTAAACACCAATCCCCTGCACCTCTTCAAGAGGGACTCTGCGCAGAGTCCTCGGGTAAGACAGACCCTCTCTTGGAGGAGCAATTAGACGCAAAAGCGCAGCAGCTGTTCAAGTCGCGTAGCAGATGAATTCACAAGGGTCAGTGGTTAAAAGTAATCAGCCGGGACGAGCAGAGAGAAACACAGGGTTACGTGATTATGTTAGAAACGGGCTCCGTCTCGACGCTCGTCTTGACCCGAACCCGACTGTTTGTACCGCGGGAGGACATGATCTCGTTTCTCTGAGACGAGGCTCCATTACTGTGATCAGGTTCAGAGCCATGAGCCCCGCGCAGCGCCGTTGCAGCGTCCTGCACCACATGTGTGGTTCCCATTTGCTCTCGTCCTGATGAAGATGTATTCGACACTCCGCGAGGCTCGGGAAAAAGACCCAAGTTCGAGGAAATTTGATTGTTTGTCAAAGAGCTGTTTTATGCTTGGAGACTGCTGGATTATCCACCGATGGACTCACGTGGCCCACCACGTGTCTCTTCCCAGTGCTCTCAAGTCTCGGTTCAGAACACGTCGAGATCCACCGCAGTTCACGAACGGGAGCCACACGCTCGGAGATGAACCCAACATTGCAGCCAAACGAACCACAAAATGACTCTGATTCACCGCAAAGCGGTCTCAACAGCGAGGAAATCTCAAACGGCTTCATTGAAACCCCGTCCATTATTGAACCAGTCAGTGTGTGTGGACTACAAAGGTATCCTCTTGAGCGTGGCTTCATTGTGGGCGATGTTCAATGCGATTACTCCCACAGAAAGTGAGACCAATCAGTTGCAGAGGTGAGCGACTCCGACGGAGGGAGAGGATTCTCATATTCAATAAACCTCAGTTCGGGGAAATTCACCCCAAATGACCAAAGGAGGAGTTTACATCGGACATAAACTGCCAATGGGGGATTTGATTTGCTGGATCATGGCAAATATTGCAAAGGGTCGTTTGTCTGTAAATCGATGCAGCTTTCTGTGGAACTTGGTGTCTCCGCTGATTCTGAGAGACACAAAGTGTTCTTGAGTTTTGTTTTTCTTTTTCAAAATGTAAAATGGCTTGTGCTTCACTTCACAAAATCAGTCCTGGCATTGAAAGTTGAGTTTATGAAAACTGCAAGTTTGCAGATATTTTTGCTGGTACCTGGACGAGTTCGACACACCATCCTCAAAATAGAACACGTTCAGTGAGTTGCAGCATTTCACCCCACCAGTTTGTGTTTCTGACTGCCAGGTTTTATTTCAAGGTACCGGCACACGAAACCCGCTTTTGACTTTGTGTGACAATGATTCGCTTTCACACTACGAATATACACTCGCTTGAACTTGGCGTCGGAACACGGCAAAGACTTTGTGGCAAAGGAAAATCGAAGCTGTCTGCGCGAGGCAAGTCAAGGCTCCGGATTCACGGATTCACACATTTCAAAGGTGTTGGCGCCTTCTCAAGAAAGTCTTTAAACTCAGAGCATTTTGTCAAAGCTCCCAAGTTCGAGACTGACAAAGCAGAGTTGCATCTCAGGTGCTTTGAATCCAACAAGAACTAGGTCAACCGACCCAACCCACACTTTATTCGTGTGGCTTCTTTATCCCACAGAAACTTTTCTTATGAGATACTTTTTCAATCTCTGCAAAGGCTTCGATGTTGAGCCGACAAGTCTGTTTTTTTTCCTTTCTGTCAGTGCGAAAAGAGAAATCGTACCCCTGACCTGGAGTGGAGGAATCTTGGTTGTGTGCAGCAAAGCAGTCTCTCAAACTAACAGTCAATTTCTATTCGACAGCAATTTAGCTTTCATCACATACACAGAGAGTGTTCGATCTTTTCCTTTCTCTCTGAATTAGGCTCATTTATATGAGGTAAATGGATCTGTGTCGAAGTGTGGAAGGAGATGCGCTGATGTCTGTACGAGCTGCTTTACTGTCGGTGGGGGACGGTTTGTCTCCTCGCCTCATCTCGCGCTGGTTCCACATGTTACAGTAAATTACGGGTTTATTGGGATAAACACGACCAAATAGCCTCGCCCGTCCGATGCTGTGGAAGGAAGGTTATCACCGCAGGTATTAGCTCCATAGATTTTTAAAGAGACCTTCCCCTTTGTTCCATAAATACGTTTTCTTTTCCCGTCGATCTCAATTCGGAGTCCATTACAGGACTATTTCCTGTTTGAGCCTGAAGATCCATAGTTGCCTGTTATTTGTGGATGTATTCAGACTGGAATAAATGATCACAGGTGTGTGTTTGAGAGGCAAAGAGGATGGAATGATACTAATCTAGAGAGCGAATCCGGGTGAGACTATGCGAGTTGAAAGCCTCTTTGTGGGCACAAGTTCAAAGTGTCTGTCGCCAAGAAGGTAATGCACCAAGGAAAATTACTCTCGGTAAGTGACTTGTTGAAAGCCACGCTTTCAAAAAGGTAGCTGTTAATTGCTTAAGCCCAATTACTTTTGCTGTTCAAAGCTTTGGGGCTAAAGAGCCTAATGACTACAGTGCGGACAGAGCGAACTGCAGTCCAGCCGCAGCATCAATTTCTGTTGAAACCAGTTCAACCAGAATCCAGGTCAGACAACCTGGAGAGCGACGCACTGTAATAATCTAATCTGTCCAGAAGCAAAGGCACACAGAAAATTTGCTTGTTGGAGAATACGACGTCAAAAACCCGTGGAACATCGCAGAAAAGTAATGGACAAACATCGTCTCTCTTCTGAAAAACGTTCTCCAGAGCGAAAGAGGAGATCCTTTCTTGTGGTGAAAATGACTGGCCTCGACTGGAAAGTTCAGAGTTTCATGAGAAACTGATTGTCGTTTGGTCCACAAGCAGTTCACTCGAGGTTATGTGATTATCCCAACAGAACGTCACGAATGCGACCCTGCCAGACATCCAGCTGGCCGGAATGTCATGCGTCGTCTTAAGCCAGAGCTCATCACTCGGAAATCAGTGACCGTCTTTTCTCGCAGTCCGGGTGCAGGCAGGAGCCATTACATTGATCACCGCGCCTCGAGTCCTGGTGGACAGCGCTCAATTACTTCACCTCCCCGCAATTCCTCCAGCACTGACTCATTTGTCACAGCGTCCTTGCGGAGAGCGACTTGTGACTGCTTTTGTGCTGTCACAATTGAGGCGGAAATGAGATTTCATTATGAAAATTCTTACACAATTTCATGTTGCAGTCGGATTTGGCTGTGATGAGCGCAGGGCGCGAAGATGGGGTGGGTGGGAAGGACGTTTCAATCTGAAGGAATGAATGTTGCGAACTGTGGATAAAGTGCGGCTCACTCAAGGCGCGTCGGTTCAACACGTTGAGCGCGGCCTCGCCGCTCTCGAGATCCACTTGAGGATTCCCCCGTTGAGATGGAACCGACAATGCAATTACTCACAAAGGAAAGTGAAGGCCAATCAATTACACAAGCAGACAACTGAGATTGATACGGGATACCGCAGTTATTCAATAAATCAACTCATATGACTACAGGGCGGGGCACTATTGATCACTGAAATACTCACCAGAGATTTGGTGGGTGATTTGGCTGGGGGAATTGATAATGTCTTGAGTTTCTGGGTCAACCGTCTATTATTCCATTTCCCTGCATGTGCATCTCTCACACACGCACCCAATGCACTCCGTTCAGATCAACACCCTCGCTTCTCCACAACCGTGGTTCGGTGCGAGGTGCTCGAAAATTCTCTGTCGTGCCAGGCAAGACATTGCTCAGGCTCTGACCGTGTGGAGTCCTTCCTTTCCCGAGCCAAGAGCGCAAGAACATCAAAGTAGGAAGAAAGAAGGTGAATGAACCCCTTCAGTTGGCAGAAATTTCACAGGTGCCAAAATTATCGTTCGTCATATCGCAATTAACAGATCAGAGGCCACGTCATGCAATCTATTGCCAGGTTCTCCACAGTCGGAACAGTATTGACGAGTTGCACAGAGGGAGTTGCCATCTTACCTTCAGCGTTGTTTGCACACGGATGGCAATGGGCTCGTTTTGCAAATGTATTGCGAGTTGTTTCTCGCCACAAATTGATCACAATTTTGTGGTTTCGTCCTGATGAACAACTCTACACAACTCCGTGTTTTGTGAGTCCGCACAATTCTTTTGAGTTTGCGAACAGAGATGGAATTCTTGTTGTCTCGTCCAAACTTGAATTCCTCTGTTCTTGAAGATTTTTTCTTTTGCAGCAGACAACAGAGAAGCGGTATCATTGTGTCATTGTGTTTTGCGAAAACGTTGCTGGTCTGGCACAAATGTAAATTCAGAGGAGATAAAGTTTCAATGAAAACGTAAAAAGATGTCTGCATTGGTTTCATTTGTGGACGAAAGGGCTTCTCCAAACGGAGCTGTACTTACATGGTTGTCTGACCAACATGGGTGCAGCAATTGTGAGTGAATGTGGCTTTTGTTTGCATCGAGAAGGGAAGTGATGGCTGGGTGTTGACAGGTGCACCCATTTCCTCACTTCAAATCACTTGTGCACGAGCAAAAGATTCGATTGCATGAATAAGCAGAAGCAGTCTTGGCAGGCAGATAGATTAGAAACCCACTGCTTTCTTTTTACAGCTTGAGTGCCAAATGAGGGCAGTAAAGTCATACTGATTTGTAGCTAGGTGTAGCCAGTTTGGGCGTTTTTATCTTGGCCTCTTGGAACGTATGGAAATGGGAATCAATGCGTTGTCCGCGTCTTGTCAATGGCACAAACGAACAACTCAACCGTGCTTTTGTTTATGTGTCCATGACAAATGGGATTGAACAAAGTGACCTCTGTAAAAAACAGTTGAGAAGACATCCACGGTGCTGTGCTGCTGAAATATGCATGAGGCTTGTGTGTTCTTTACCACACGAAGAATGGTGCTTTCAAAACAGGCAAAAGCGTTGCGCTTAATGAGGCCAGCTTTAATTGTAACTTTGGACAACTTTATCAATAATTCACTGCTCTTCACTGCAAGTGACAGTCATTGACGACACTCTTATCTTTGATTAAAATCTACAGTATAGATTCAACGAGAGTGTGGCAGATAGAGCTAGTCTCCTTGGAATTAGGTCTCGTTAGGTGAGTCGCTATTGGTTGTTTGAGTGCGTTCGTCGCGCGCGATCTTGTCGCGACTGATCTCGACGTCGTGTGTGGTGCGCCACACGAGCTGCTTATTGACGTCCTTTTCAGTCAAAAGCCAAAATCCAGGTCACAATTTCAGTGGCAAAGAACCTCACACAAGAATGGTCAGAAAACGAGACACAAAACGACTATTTGTTCGTCCAGAAACGTAGAATCTGGACAACATAAGAACCAAGAGCGATCCCGGGCCGCCACAATGGGATCACAAATTGACCCAGTGTCTATCTCGAGACGGTAATCAGATTCTGGTAAATTAATCCAATTGAGCTGGAGAGGAAGGAGCCTTGGGCGGTGATCTACATCCTTCACACCAGTCGCCGCAACCTGCAGTGTCTGCTGCCCCAGCCTCAGGTAGCGACGCGGCTCCAATGACAGCGCATTGTCATCAAGGCACTTCAACAGGGACCGCAGGAAGCAACTCCGCAACAGGCGCCGTGAGGTTGGGATCAGAGATTGGCTCGTTGAGATGCCTCGGATGCTTCCGTGCTGTGGGGCTGCCGGGAAGATTCACTGAGCAAGCCGTCGACAAATCTCCGTTGTTTGCCTCGTCGCGTAGTTGATATACTCGATATCAACATTTTCGCAGCATTTGGAGCAAATGCAGGACGAGGACTTGCGATGAATTAGTATGAATTAAATGAGGCACACAACGCGGTTGATTTGTACAGCCGAGCACTCATCCGGGGCTTTAGAATTCCAGAGCCCCATGCTGTGCTGCTCATCGGGTTGTGAGTCGTCTGAACACTAATTCCGATTGTTGGATCACTTGGTGATGTATGGTGCTCCCTGATATCACAAGTAATTGCTCCGACTCTGAAATTTGATTGCTTTACGGTAAATTTAGCGATTTTTAGACTTCTCAGTTTGGCACGATGTGGTGTATTGCACGCCATTCTTACTTCATTTGTTTTCCAAAGTAATTTACCATGTAGAGCTGTGGCAGCGGAAGATCCTTATCGTAAAGAATGGTCCAATCCGAGATGAAGACACTTGCTGCGCAACTGGAGCCGAACATAAATCTTCCCACCGGGAAGACAACTGTTCAAGCTGAAGGAAGGTACGAGTGTACTTGCGTGGCAGGAAGTCATTCGATTTGAACAGATTGAACTTTGCATCTGAAGTTTGTGAATTACTGGCGCAGATCCGCGACGCACAACCAAAGACATCTGGGCTTGGTTCAGCACGGCCACCCGGTTTGTTGCAGTTTCGTCAAATTTGGTTGAAATGGCCGGCTCTGCAGGTCGACGCGCAGGTCTGCCGTGTTTCGGGGAGGTTGACCCACTTTCAGAGGTTGTCTAAATGAGGCTCATTTCCTTAAACACCTTGGAGAAAGTGTCTCTATTTTTGGCTGTCGAAGTCAGGGTTCACCCATCTGTAGCGTGATGCGACTGCAAGATCGCACCACGTCGTCGCGTCACAAGGGCACGAAGGTCATTCACTAGTGAGCGGTAGTGAACAAGTGCGTGACCTGCGTGCCCGCGTGCGCGACAGGCATGCGACGAGCATGTCGCATCATGCTACTCATGAGTGAAGTCACGTCGACGAATGGCGGATGCTGTGACCTGAGCGATGTGTCGACCTA
>JAAUXT010132494.1_pt1 | contig 29648 bp, 52 predicted proteins | sample 7278171 | NCBI WGS metagenome assembly JAAUXT01 (sample SAMN14350112, study PRJNA611818) | marine sediment metagenome | isolation source: surface marine sediment (1.8m) | place: French Polynesia: Moorea | collected 2018-08
AGACAGACAGACAGACAGACAGACAGACAGACAGACAGACAGACAGACAGACAGACAGACAGACAGACAGACAGACAGACAGACAGACAGACAGACAGACAGACAGTCAGGAAAAAAACAGTCTTCTGCTTCACTGCAAGTTCTCATAAAGCGCGGGTGTCAATTCTCATTGACTGCGGTGTCCCCCTCGTGCGCAGGGTGCACGATCCTGAACTGGGTGACGGACGGCCTGGAGCACGCCGTGAGTCTGGGCGGAGACAACTGCGAGGGCGACCAGTACACGTTCCAATGCGACGCCGGCTACACGGCGTTCGAGGGCAACACCGTCCGCACCTGCAACTGCAACGGCGCCTGGACCGGCTACCCGCTCAGATGCGCCAGTCAGTGCAGAATTTTTGTTCCCCTCTTGTGGAGTTGTCACAAAGCAATCACTATTTCTGGCTGACCACAACGCAAATCAAAAAAACTTGATGGACTGAGTTCTGGTCCAGGGTGTGCCACAGAACACCTTTGCAGTGATGTTCTCGAGCCATGTTTGCAGGATGGGAGTGGGCCTTCCACAGCTTGTGCTGCAGTGTGAATCTCGTTTTGGATGTCTGGGGATCTCTCAGCTCCACTGACGACTTTGTTGCGCAGACCTCACCGCCAACCTCACGAGTTCTCACTGTGAGCTGACAAGTCTGGATTCTGAAGCACAAGCACTTTATTCACAGCTGCGTACAATTTGGTCTTCTTATACTTCAATGTCACTGCTGGTGCCCAACTTCTGCTTCTAAACACACTCTGTTCTGCTTGTCCTTTCTTGCTCTCTCTGTCTGAGCCACTGAAAAGGCTACCGAAAAACAGGTCCCACAGGATATTGCTCTTTCCTTCTCAAAATACCTTTGGTGAGGCCCACAGATGATCTATTTCGGTCCCTCACCATTTCGGTCGCTCAAAAATTTGGGCAACCTGAAACGGTTGAGAAACCTCCTCAAATCACCCGAAAGGTGGTAAGTTGGAGACACAGGGACACGGCATGACTGGCTTATGCGGCGTGTCCATCCTGGTACAGGATTCCCAAGGGAGTTGTCATTCTCCTTGAAGTCTGCAGTTCTCAAGGCGAAGCGAAGGTGTCAGAACTTTGGTCGTGATGCTGTCAAAGCCATTGTTTGCAGGCCGTCCCTTGTTCTGGACAATCGAGGGGAGTTGGCAGCGAGGTCGGAGCTCGCAGCGCAAAATTGTTCGAGGCGTGATTTTGTTGTTTGAGATCCTCTGGATCCGCTTGGTGTTCAAACGTTGCTGACTTCTTGAAGAGCACGTCCATTCAACCTCGTCGAAAATTATGCACCAGTCTGCCAGTGCGTTTGTGTCAGTGTTCTTGATGAATGCTGCGCTTTGAATGGATTCCACCAGAACTCAGCGTTGGGTGGTTAACTTTTGATGAATGCATCAAATATCAATGGAGCGGAAGCGACCGTGTCGGCTTTGAATTATGTACAACTCGTTCTGTTGTGCGGGAGGATGTTTTTGTGTGTTCTTTTTACCAAACGTTGAAAAATTGAGAGGTCTGCACGGGATCTGTTCAGTTGTTGACAGCGGCGTGTTCACAAATGGTCCGCGGTGCATTCGGAGGAAAAATCGAACGCTTGCAGAGTTGACTCCATTGAAGTGTGGCTTGAAAAGAGCTTGTCATTCCATTCCGACTCACAATCATCACATCGATGGGAGTCAGAGTTGTGGCTACGCGAGAACCACGTTTGACGTCAGCGTCAAGCGACCATGAGGCTGGGGTGGATGTGAGGTGACGCGCTTCGGCAGCGGGCAGCAGGATGAGCGGGCGAAGGCTCGTTTGGATCATGTTGGTGATACGTTGCTGGAGACCAGGGTTTCCTCGTAAGTGCAAGATCGTTCTGCAGCTGCATTATACTGTCACATTCAGATTGTGTTCTCAAGTTAGAGAATGTGGACTTTTGGTCGTTGGACTTTTTAGTGCTGCAAACCAATGCGTCTTAGTTGTGGGCCTGTAGGTTCTCGTGTTTTTGTCAGACTAAAAATGGCAGCATTTGGAAACGTGGAAGTCGGGTGGTTGGGCTTGCAGAGTGTCCGGTGCCGGAGATGGGAACGCGTCACGCGACCATCACCGGGGCGACTCCTGGCGTCCCGACGCCGGTGGGCGCCGTCGTGGGGCAGGCGTGCACGCCGCCGGGTGTCCCCGTGGCGGGGACCGGGGCGCCGCGCACGTGCTTCGCCTGCGGCTCGTTCAGTGAGGTCGCCACCAGATGCATCGGTACAAGTTTGAAGCCTGGGTCTTTGTTTCTCCAGATGTGTGAGACGCAGTGTCCACTGCCGTGTAGACACAGGCTTGTGCAGGCCTGCGTTACTTAGGAAATTGGCACGTTTCGTCCATAGCTGCGTGAACTCAACGACGAGGGACCTGTTGCCGTTCTGGGTCGTGTGCTTGTGTTTCTGTTGGTGTGTGCAAGAACGCAACCCATGACGCGTCCATCGCAAAAGAACAGGCCCCGGGGCCTCGCGGGGATTTGAACATCACAAGTGCAGACTGCCTGTTCGAGTTTTTCATTCAGCTTGCTGAACAACCAACATTCACTCGGTGGGCGAGTAACGTGTCGCTTCCACTTCAGTTCCTCCGAGCGGCGTCGCCATCTCGACCGGCCTCACGGAGACCACCATCCTGCAGGGAACTCCAGTCGTCATCACGGTGCGCAGTTTTCGCTTTCAAAAACCCAGTGTAAACAAAACCAAAAATCAAAGGCGATTGTTATTTTATCTTGTTCTCTGCACTACTACGTCCAAGTGACAAGTAGTCACGTGTTTGTGACTTGTTTTTACGTACTCTTCAACTGTGCCCGTCTGGAGGACTGACCCTCGTTGTCTCCGAACGGGGACGCGTCCAGTGTGGGCGAGGCTGGCCCTCTTTGAACCCGCTCCCGTCTCCAGAATATCACCTTCTTCATACTTCCACTCCGGTAGTCCTGCGGAGCACAAAACAATGGAGTTGGATACCTTGTCTTTGCGCGTTGTTTGAGCATTCAGTCTGAACCAGGCTCTTTGACATGTGCATCGATGGTCTCCTGGTTTCCTGAATTCCCCTGGGCGTTCTGAACCGAAACGTTTCTTGACCCCTGTTTCTTGCACAATCAAACGCCCAGCATGACAAAGTTGCTGTTCCAGCCAAGCATCGATTACTCGTATGACGAAGTTACCACCACTCACATATTTGATGCACCAGAGCTGCACCTCAGTCTGAGGTCCACTATTCTTCACAGATATCGCGCGCGGGGGGCGACACCATCGAGTACTTCATCAAGCCGCACGCCGTCAGCCCAGACGTCTACGTGATGAAGGACCACGCAGACCCATTCACGTCAGTGACCCACAATTCAATTCAGACCCACAGAGTTGCCATTTGCCTGTCAGCCACAAAAGTTGGCACCTTGCTTCCTTTCTTTCCTACTTGAAGAAAACTTTCCTTCCTGGTTGTTATTCTTCTTCAAGCTTTGGGGGAACAAATTATTGGTAAAATGCCAGTACACATTTCAATCTTTAATGCACTGAAGACTCTACACAAAAGATAATTGCTCCCAGAGGTGTTATTGATATTGTGTGTCCTTGGTGCTGAAGCACACACCTATCACAACAAAGCCTCGACTTATCTGTGGCACAAGCTCAAGCGGATCTACTACACAGATTGTGAAGCAGGTGGACAACCTTTTCACTTGAGCCGGGCTCAGAGGGGCGACCACCTGCATCACCCAGGGCTTCGAGTCCGAAAAGGCGTGTCAATGGGACAATGCATACCTGTTGGTTCAGCTGTCTCGTTGTTTCAGGGCGGACTCGTTCACAGTGACGCACGTGTACACCACCCTAGGAGTGCACACGCCCACGCTCACCTACAGCAGCTACTTCAGCAACGTGCAGCCCACCTGGTGAGGCTGTGGATCGTGACTCTTCTTTTGTCTCTACACAAATGAGCCGAGTCGGGGTCGGCGGACGGGTGTCTGGGAGGGGCAGGTGGTTGCTGGTGCGGGGGCCAGGTTCGGTGTGGGAGCCGAAGGCTCCACATCGTCAGAGTGGGTGGCCAGGTGCAGGTGAATTGTTGCCTGGCCACACAGACGTTGACAAAATGCTTTGACCGGCCACATTGCACGATTGTTTTTTTCTTGTCATTTTGGCACCGTGTTTGTCCACCCTTCAGCACCTGGACATGGGTGGTTAGATGGCCACCTCGAGACAACAACAGACCAGTGAAGAGTTTCTGTTGTCAGTCTCAGAGTCGTCAGAACATGCACAGTCCCACCAGGTTTTGCACTTCCTCGTCAACTTGAGTTTGCCAACGAAAGAGACAAGAGACGGGGCAAGATGACAGTTTGAATTTGCCCCACCTTGAGTCGCCCCTGATGCCTCCCGTGCTGCAGGGCGTCCGCGGCGCCCATCCCCAGCAACCAGGCGCTGACGGTGCAGGCGCCGGTCGGAGGCCTCGGCATCGCGCTCAGCTCGCCGCCGCAGATCTACGCCGGGAGCAGCGTCACCGTCGACCTCACTCTCACCACCGGTATGACGAGAAAATGCGACAGAGAAAACAAATGCCTTTTTACACATTTGTGTGTGGGGAGCAAGGAGAATTGCAAACGACATTTCCCACAGAAGCCACAAAATCGCACATGTACCAGCACGCAGACAACGTCGACGTTCAAACGAGAGAATCTAAAGCGTCCGAAAAAAAACTTCTCGGCTCCTGGGTTTGTCCATGAGCATTCGGAACGAGCGCTCAGGCAGTGTTGTTATGGTATCCGCTTTGCAGGCACGTACGTCACGTTTCGCGTTGAATACGGGGACGGCACGTTTCACGTGCTTCCGGCGTGCGACCCGATCAACAGCTACCTGTGCACCACGCAACACACTCACACGTACAGGTATGCATACGTGGTACCTTTCGTGCAGCTTTTTCTTTGGTCCCTTCTGTTGGCACGTGCGTGCACATATGTACGCTTGCGCGCGCACACACGAATGTGCAGCGTCAGGAGACGGAATCTGCGTTGTCCTCGTGCCGCTGCACTGCGCCGTGCGCCCTGTCGTGAAATCAGCAGTGCTCATTGTCTTGTGCCCACAAACTGAAAAAATAACACCCCGATCACAGGTGCGATCTGATGATTGCTTGAAGTTTCAGTGGTGACTGTGTGTCTTCAGGCTGACCGGCTCGTACAGCATCAGTGTGCGCGCCTACAACACGCTGAGCGTTGACTCGGGAACCCTGGTGCACGCCGTGTCCGTCATTGAACATGTCTACGTGAGTTTGTCCCAATCGGCTGTTTGATAAATGCAGGCCCTGGACCTCTCAGAAGGACAAGGGTCTGGAGCACCATCTCTGGCTGACGCCTGCACCGGGCCGCAGTGCGTGTGCTGAAGACAGTGCTTCAGTGTTGGAGCTCGCTTCTGACACAACCAGATACAATTCCAATAAATGGTGAAATATCCGGGGGGGGGGGGGGGCAAAGAATCGTTCGTCGCTGCTCAACAAGTGTTGCAGTTGACTTTGTGGTTTGTGCAGGGCGTGTCTCTGGAGTGCACGGCGGTGGTGTGCGTCCCGGACGGCGTCGCGCACTGCGAGGCGGCGGCCGTCGTGCCGGCCGGGCGGGAGGCGCCCTCCCACGTCGATCTCGCGTACACGTACCGACTCGGCGTCGACCCGACGCACGCGTACACGTGAGCTGCGCCACACGTCAATTACACGTTCTTTACGCCAAGCGTGTCACACCTGTCGCGTCAAATGCGTCACGTTTATTCACAGGAACGTGGTGAACCTGACGCAGCTGCTGCCGCACGTCACGCAGCACACGTACACGACTCGCTACGACGTGAACGTGGGTACACGCACGTCGCGCGTTGTCGCCACCTCAAACGCAGATGTGGCCAGCGACGATTTCGTGCATGTTGTGCAGGTCGGTTGAACGGCGCAGTGAGCATTGTGATGACACGAAAGATCGCACTCCACCACGCTGGCTCCTTTTGGTCACTTCACATACCAACGCGCTTTTCTGTGTCGCGTTGCACGACAGATGATCCGTCACCATCCGACAGTCCTGCACCTCTAATCTTCCAGGAAACCATCAGCAACGTGACTATGTGGCCGTACAACAACCACTTCGCACACCCCACCGGCTATATCGTCGAGCTGCTGGTCGACGTGCTGTTCGGATCCCATATGACGATGACCATAGACTTCGACGATGTCGTCCCGGCGACGGAAACCCTGGTGACGGACCCGCTGCGCCCGTTCGAGATGCAGGACGCCGTGAAGACTTTCTCACACAGGTGTGTGTGTGTGTGTGTGTGTGTGTGTGTGTGTGTGTGTGTGTGTGTGTATGTTGCAAGGTTCACACCCCGCGCCAGGCGTGTCCGTGCACAGGAAGCTGCAGATGCGCCCACAGGCAGTGGAAATCGAGCTCTTGACCGCTTGTTTTTGGAGGAACTGGTGTCTCAGAATTTGGGCATCTTTGGGAGTGGCCCTGAATGAACTACACTGCCTACTGCACGTGCTGCTCAATCGTTCCCCAGGTACCAGAGCCCCGGCTTCTACAGGCCCGAGGTGTGTATTCAGAACCAGTGCAACGCGCTGTGCGTGAACCTGACGCGGCCGGTGGAGGTGGTGAACCTCATCTCGGACCTGGGGCTGCACCACGACGCGCTGCTGCAGCTCATCGACGAGACCGCAAACATGACCTTCACCATCTACCCTGCCTTCCAGGTACCCACCTCGGCCCTGCCAATCAAAATCGGCGGAATAGGGAAATACACAAGTGTCCATGCGGGTGTGCTGAAAAGATGTCCAACCATTCTGGCAACATTAATCGCACGGCGGGTCAGGTGCAGACACATTTTGACAGATGCCTCAGGCTTGTTTCTCGCTGGATGCGTCCTACGTTCCGTTTGTGCAGAGTTACCGAATCTGGGGCTCAAAGGTGGACAGCCTGGAAAACATGGGAAGTGTCACGTGGCGCCGCCAGCGCAGCTCCAAACATTTGAGCGACGCAAGGGGGCGAGTGCATTGCACGGCACGTTTGGCCTTGCGAAAGAAGAAAGGCTTCCGAACCTCATAATGTTCACTTGATGCGTTGCCAGGAGTCTCCGACCAGCGTCACGTGTGACTGGGTCTTCAGCGACGGTCGCAGCCTCACGACGCATGCGCGAGAGCTCGAGACGTCGCAGCCGCACGTCAACACGTTCACGTTCACCGAGAGGAACGTCGGACGAGTCGACGTCAACATCACGTGTCGCAACGTACTCAGCTCCAAGGTGACACTGGAGTCCTGGGGCGGAGCTGCAGAGTCCGGGCTCCTCAAACAAAAAAATCCCCTCAACGTGAAACACAAAAGTTTCGGAGAGTCTGAAGAAATTTATGTTTCCTTTCCAATTTGTAAGACCTCTCACGTCAATACTCAAAATTCAGAGGAACATTTATGTCAACTTGCGTAAATTTCTCAGCCTTTGGAGACAATTTCCCTCATCTCATCCCGGAAGAAGGACAACTTCTCTCTCTGTGAAGTTGATTCGTAGTCTCGTCTCTCAAAGTCAGATGCGTCTGCTGCCCCACCGCACTGAGAAAGGAATCTGGGTTTGCGGAAATCACTTTCCAGTTGTTTGATTTTACAAACCCGTGATACATGCTTCCCCCCCCCCCCCGCTGTCTGGGACACAGCGCATGTCATGTGTCCCATTGGTCACCCTTTGATCCAATTCTGGGTCCCACGCTGAGTGTCAGCGCACCGGGCTGGCGCACCTTTGTGCCAAACCGAGCTGCAGGAACGATGCGGGATTATGTTGGGGTTCACTTGCAGGAGCTGCGAGCGTTCTTTACCGTGATGCAGTCCATAGAGAACTGCAACGTATCGCTCAGCGAATACGCTGTGGCCGTCGGAGAGGACACGGAGATATCCGTCACGTGCGAGCAAGGTCAGTCACACTGTCCTGTTCTTTGTCTCTTGTGGGTGTGCTGATCTCAGACTGATGATGCTACATGTGCAAGTTTTTCCGGGCTCCGTTGTCGACAGAACGCGCCAAAACCTTCCTGTGTTCCACAGAAGCCGCCATTTTCCGTTAGATCCAGGGGTGAACGATGAGTTCTTCCAACACGTTCGAATCAAATTGAGCGTGCTTCTGCTGGCAGGTTCACACATGCACGTGACGCTGGACCACGGCAACGGAAACGTCGAGGTCATTCCAATGCCGTTCAACGAGACACTGACACTGACGCGTCGCTATGGTGACCACGCCAATTACACCATCTGCGTCAGCGACGAGAACGAGATCAGTTTCCACCCGACAACGTGCACCAAGCTGGTCGTACAGCGCCCGCTGGCGAACGTGACGCTGACGTGTCGCGACGTGGGCGACGTGGACGTGGGGCGGGTCACGTGTCACGTGGGGACCCTGAACGGAAGCGGAAGTCCCGGGGAGGTGTTCGGGACGTGGAACTTCACGGACGGGGTCCAGTCCACCAGGTTCCTCCCGGAGCTGCTCGCCGGGCAGGAGGATCCGGAAACGCACGTGTACGCCGCGTCATTTTTTGGGACGCATCCGGTGAGGGTCACCCTGAGCAACCTCGTCAGCACCCTCGATTTGGAGGCCGACTTCACCCTGGAACAGATGATTGGTGATGTTTCCCTGGCAACGAGTGAGAATTTCACAACTCCAGGCTCGTGCCTGGACCTCATGGTCAACGTCAGTGCAGGTAGCCACCTGAACTTCGACATCGAATCTGGGGACGGCAGTGTATCATCCCTGAGCCATTCTGAGATTGCAGCAACTGTACCTTCTCCCGGGCCTGATGTTTCTCAACACGACTTCAACAGCAACATATCGCTGAAGGTTGCTACTTGCGTCGCATGTTTTGGAACGTCGTACGGTGAGTGGCTGGGACTCGTGCAGCAGGTCCGGGTAACCACGTGTTTCCGGCGACAGGGCGACTTCCGCCCACGTGTCACTGTGTTCAACCACCTGGGCAGCGTCACCGTCGCCCTGGAATACGACCTGGAGATTGCGGTTCCTCTGAACAGCAGCGTGGGCGTGGCACTTCCGGCCTTCATCCGGAAGCCGAACGCCATCGCCTTGGCTCAATTTTCCGTCGCTCCGGACAAGCACTTTGAGGGGAAGTTGGCTTGTTCCTGGACGTATCACTCTGAAGTTTTCAATATCTCTAACATATACATTTCCAACCGCACCGCGCGTGTGCTTGTGTTGTTGGACTCGCTTCCAGCTGGGCGTGTTTGCGGAAACGTGACATGCGCGAATGCTCTCAGTGCCCAGGTTCTACCATACTGCACAGTGCTTGTAGAAAACATAGAGAATGTCACTATGGTTATCCGGGAATCGATGCTGAGTCTGGGCTCTGATGCTCATTTCGATATCACAGTTCTGAAGGGGACGTACTTTGGGACATTGACGCATGGAGACGGAGAAGAGAGTGTCATACCGTTGCAGAGTCTTAAGAACTTCACTGTGATCCACCCCTACTGGAGTCCGGGTCAGTTTGAAGCTCACCTTCACTTGATGAACAACTTCAGTGAAGCTGAGGGGAGAGTGAACGTCACTGTTCAACCTGTCATTAGAAACATTCGACTCCACGGGGGGCCGAGTTTTGCTGTTGGAATACAGAGCTCCGTGTCTGTTGCTGGCACGCACAACCTCACTGGTGTCACGTACGTGTGGCTTGTGTCAAACATCACCGGACATCAAATCGCTAATGCATCGACCGTGGACAATCACGTGTTCACTTTCATGTGTCCGGAAGTCATGTACGTGACGGTGTTTGCCGAGGTCAGAAACTTCATCAGCCAAGCGAACGCAACCAAAGAGGCGTTTTGCGCCGAACCGCTCGGGGATGTTCAAATCCAGGTCAACGGAGCGCAAGTCCACAACGGAACGACGTTCAAAATAATGAGGAACGAAGCGTCAGACTTCTGCGTTTCTGCATCAACGGACGTGACTCACGTCGACGTGACGTGGCACGTGTCAGGTTGTGGAGAAACGTTCCGGGAGACGTTCAACTTGACGTCAAACGTGACCGACCACTGTCTGACGTTTCCGTTTGTGGACGTCCAGTGCACGTACAACGTCACTGCGACTGTGCGCAATCCAGTCGGCACGACGACGCTCTACTTCGCAGTTGAAGTGATGACTGGCGTGAGTCTGGGCCCGATCAAGGTGCTCAGTCCCTGCGTCCCTGATATCGAGATCCGCATGGTGGTGGAGCTGTACCGTGACGCCACGCAGCCCTGCTATTCCATAGACTTCGGAGACGCCTCAGACGTCGTTTACGTCGGAAGCGGATGTGACGCGGAAACAACTGGCAACAGCGTTGCTGTGCTCACAACCAGTAACATCAGCTTCGCCCACACCTACACTGCACTCGGGTTCTACTTCTTGACCGTGAACGCGTCCAACAGAATATCCAGTGACCAGGAGCGGATCCGAATCCCCATCAACACCCAATCATGCAAACAGGTGGATCTCCGCATCCTGGGCGTGGGCCGCAACCAGAGCAACCCGAGACTGGAACTCAAGTCCGAACCCATCTCGCTCGTCTCCAGCATCGTGATCGACTGCGAAGTCATCACCCCTGTCGTGTACGCCTGGACGGTGACGGACTCAGGCGGGAACCCGGTTCCTCTGGACGGGGTGGACCGGGACGGCTTTTTCCTGGAGCTGCCCGGAAACTCGCTCGGGTACGGGGTGTTCCGGGTCGCGGTGGAGGCCTTCCTCAGCGGCATGTTCGGCACTGATGATACGGATGAGATATTCCTGCACATCAGCCCCTCACCTCTCTCCGTGAGTACCTCCACCCAATTCGAACTGAGAAAATGGATTCAGGAAAGAAGGGCACATTCAATTAATTTTGTGTCTTTACGACTTTGGCGTGTCGGGGTGTGTGTGTGTGTGTGTGTGTGTGTGTGTGTGTGTGTGTGTGTGTGTGTGTGCGTGTGTGTGTGTCCGGTGCCTGGACACTTTGAACCACCTGAGGTTTCAGTCGCCTGTTGCAGGTTGGAATCTTCGGCGGGGTGCAGCGCTACATCGGGTGGAACGCGTCGACGCTGTTCAACGCGCGCGACGAGTCGTTCGACCCGGACGAACCCGAGGCGACGAACCGGGACGCGCTGAAGTTCGAGTGGTTCTGTGAGCTGCTCAGCATCTCAGGTGCGCTCCGCCCCGCGCTGCCCCCGCGCCGCAACGCTACCCTCTGCCACACACTTCCAAACATTGCATTGCCCTGCTTATCCTGCTCTGCCCTCCCCTTCCCCACTCCACCTCAAAATGCCCCACCCACCCCACCCCACCCCACACCAGATTGACAACTCATTTAAAGACATGATTCATGGTTATACACGCCCACCTCAGGCAAATGAGCAACTACGTTCGTTCTTTTGTTCTCATTGGGTTTGTTGCGCCTGATCTGTGTGCTCATCGAGTTGCCCGTGCGGTCGCAGGTTTGTTCCCGGCTGGAGGAGCCACGGTCGTCGCGATCGTGGAGGAAGAGGACGATGCCGACCGCTTCACCACGTCCGATCAGAGCGGCTGCTTCAGCGACTCCGACGAGAAGATCCAGGTCAGGTCCAGGGGTCCGGGAAAGGAAGCCAGGAGTGGTTCCAGGAGTGGATCAAATGGTGATCCATGCAGGAGTAGGTCCAGTGGTGGGTCCAGGAGTTGGTATGTACGAGTAGCGGGCCAGGAGCAGGTCCAGGCGTGTTCATGGGAAGGTCTCTGAGTGAAGTCAGCTGTGAATCGAGCAGAGTGGTGAATATTCTATTTTCGACGTATTTCTTCCCTCAGCTCGCGCCTGGCTTGTTCGAGATGAACACGCGGCGCCTGGAGATCTGGCTGCAGTACAACTTCACTGTCTGCGTGAGCGCGACGCCGCCCGGGGCGCAGGAGGCGTCCCGCCGCAGATGCTTCGCGCAGAGGGCGACCGTCGTCCCCGGGATTCCGCTCACCATCTCCGTCTAGTGAGGCGTTCGTGTTTCAAGGGGCGGGCATGTGTCAAGGGAGGGAGGGCCAGTGTTCATCCATGCTGAAATCGACCAATTTCAGGGTCCAATTGTCCGCAAAAATTAACTGTGTTCAAACTGATCGACGCCAGTCGAAACGAGCGCTTCGTGTGATCAAATCGCGCTGGTCTGTACATTAAATACTCTGCCGACGGTTGGTGCAAAGAATCTCACGGACCCATACAAAGACGCGAGCGAAACAGACCAACGGTGCCTCCAATGCGCAACGGACCCCGCTTGTTGTCTCTGTAGCTGCGAGCGGAACTGCCTGCAGAAGGTAAATCCTCAGCGATCGTTCGCGCTCTGCGTCAACTGCACCGACTGCGACGCTGACGTGACGGTCACGTACACGTGGGGCTGCGTCAAGTTCTCGCGCCGACACCACGCCTTCCTGCCGGTGTCGGAGCTCGACTCCCTGGTGAAGGCAGGTCAGAAGCCAGGCGCAGTTTCCCAAACTGGTTCAGAGCCAACGAGCCCAGAGGTGCAATCTGAGGGATAAGCTGAACCAAATGCGCGCCCTCAGTCTCAAATAAAGGGGCTTTTCTTTGCAAAACATTTTATCCATGTTATCGTGCCAAGGTTATGCAGCTTCTGATTGTATGTTCGCAGGTACCAAGTCTCGTTGCTTGGTGTTCCGGGGCGACGCCCTGGAGCCCCTCGGGCGGTATCGCTGCGAGGTGTCGGCGGACCAGGAGGGCCGCTTCCCGGGGCTGTCGGCCACGGAGTTCGATGTCAACGATCCACCCTACAACGGCACGTGCGAGCTCATCCCCTGCGCAGGTGTGTGACCAGGTCCGGACATCGGGGTCTTTGAGATCTGCAACGAGCAATGGGCCTGCCATCTTGCAGACTTGTGCGTTCTTTCTGCATGGAGTGAAGCACACGCATTTGACGAACGAGAGCGAACGTCTGACGGAAGGTGCTGAACTCAAAGCACTTCAGCTTGAGCTCAGCAACAAAGCGTTGGTCGTGTTCAGCTCAGAGCGCTGAGTTCCATCTGCTGCTGCACCTGAAAGAGTCGGGTCGCGGTCGGCGCGTGGATCTCAATTGAACAAGCTTCTTGTGTCTCGTCGCTCGAGATCTGAGCGCTGTGCGTCAGGCGACGCAACGTTGATGCACCGAATCAAAACACGACCTCCGACCTGAATTTTCCAAGCAGCTGTTGTTCCTTGCAGGCGTCTCACTGGAAGACAAGTTTTCTGCGCGCTGCCGTGACTGGCTGGACGACGGGCGTCCCGGGGACGTGATGGGGCTGCACTACAGTCTGCACGCCGTGTCGGCCGACGCGCTGGGGCGCAGGAAGACGACGCTGCTCACCGAGGCTCCGCAGGTAGAGGAGCTGCGTTCCGCTGATACCCGTCACGCGCCCTGAGCACCTTCAACATCTGTTCGAAACGTGCGAAAATGGTGCTGTGCGCGACGTCTGTGGAGACGTACGGCGTTGATGAAATCAAGTCCTCTTGGGTCCAGAAAGTCAATGGGGACTTTCAGCAGCAAAGTCCGGTCCTTTTTCCCACGTGCTCCTGTTGCCAAATCAGTGACACAGATACCATTTAGTCACTTGCCATTGGCTCTCAAGTGGAAATTTCGTCATCTATGCCACCGATCTGGCAATTGGAGCACCGCACGGAATGGAAATTAGTGGTTGCCAAAACTCGCCAATGTTCTGCAGTCTTCTACCACCCAGAACCGCGATGATTCAAACATTCAAGCCAGGCAGGCCATTTCGTTTGTTGGTCTCGATGTTTGTGTGTGTTTTGCAGAGTTCTCTGGGGCCCCTGGACCTGCCGTCAGGCCGCAGAGCAGACGCCTTCTTCTTCGACATGCTGATTCACGTGACAGACAAGTTCGGAACGTTCGCCGAGTACGAGATGCGCTGCGCTGTGAGTCTCCATCAGTTTCGACTGCCTTCCTGTGTGTGCAGGAGGGAGTTTGGGAAGGACCACGAGGATGGTCTCCGTCTTCCGTCTGACCAGTTTCAATTGGTTTCTTTTGTTGCTTACGCGTCGACATAACATCACATCCAATCTTCTGTTCAATCTTCACCAGTTCAAACCCAAGGTTGTTCAGTTTCAGCACACAAAATTCATTTTTAGTTTGGAAACGATTGCGTCTTCTTTTGCTGGGACTGATTGTTCTCTGTGTTGGGTGTCACACGGTGATATTTCGCCCACGCTCCTCACCCTGACATCTCCGCTGTTGTTTGGATTGGGCTGCGAGCCCATCCGAACCTCTGGACCAGCAAAGTACGCGTGTGTTGATTGCAGGTGGGCCCCATGAGTGGAGACCCGCTGAGCTACGAGCCTGTGCTGGACTACATGCTGAGTCCGAGTCCCGACCAGAGCCACATGAGCCGCAAACTCTCGTCGCAGAATCCGTCCGTAGTTGCGGCTGCCGTGCTGGCGCTCAACAACCGGGTCCAGCTCACCAACGAGGTGAGTTCACAAGGGGGGGGGGGTCCCGCGCACCCTGAAGATTCGCAAAGTCCGTCCCCCACAAGTCGAGTTGACGAGAGAGGCCAGGTGTGCCGGTGACGTTGCGCCGAATGGAAGCCAGAGGCATGATTACAGTTGGAATTCAGCTGCCGTGGTGCGTGGCGCAGAGTCGAACTCAGCACTGCTGCGAGGTGCCATCAAGGGTCAAATAGAATGTTTGGAGAGGCCGTCCTGCCCCCATTTCTTTTTGAGACGTTCGCAACCACCAAAAGTTCTGGTCTTGTCCCTGACTCTTTCAGGACATAAATGTCTTCCACAGTTGACAACTGAAGCTGGGATTGCGGACGATATGGAGGCTGAATTGCAGAGAACGAACCAAGCGGTAAGTTTACAGCCATTCCTTTCGAAGAGAACACTGGAGAGACACAGCAGCAGGCTGTCCGTTTCCTACAGGCTCACTTGGGCCAGCACATCGCTATGAGCCACGAAATGGGAGGACGTCACTTTTGACTTCTTGGGCCTCTGGGTGATCAAGGGTGGGTGGACATCAGGGGCCCGATCCAATTGGCAGGGGTGGGTTTCTATCAGTGAATAACATCGACGTGGGAGCCGGTGGACAGATCAGGGTGAGGGTGCGATGATCCTGTTTTGCCCTGTGTCTGCTCTGCAGATCCTGGGCGTTGTGTCGCAGGCTCTGGACATGGTGTCCAGCGCCCGGGATCTGCAGCAGATGTCGAGCGTGCTCAGCCTCCTGCAGCCAGACGCGTCCCCATTCCAACACCAGGTGCGTCTGCTGACTCCGCCTAGAGACTCCAGCGCAGACCCTGGGCTGGCTGGGCAAGTCGCTGCCCACCCAACCCGGGGTCTGCGCTCATTGTCTTTTGTCAAGACGTGGTTGGTTCGATTGGGAGAGCTCGTACGAGTATCTGGTGTTTTGACAAAAAGCGATACGAGTATACAGGTGGAGAACTTTTGCTCCTTCGGCTGATTTCAGCTGGAGGTGCTGGCCCTGTCCGAGACTCTGACAGAGAAGCTGCAGGAGCTGAGCGCCAGATCGTCCGTGTCTCTCGAGGAGATGATCGCCGTCTTGCAAGGTGTGCCCAGAATCAGCATCTCTCAAAACATTTTCACTGACAGGGGACCCCTTCCTTGTGTTCTCACCTGCATGTGGTCAGGGTCAGCTGGTTCGCTGGGGCGCCTCATTGATTGTTCGCGTGGGGTTAGGTCTTACGTCCGCAACTCATCTGATATTCTCGCTTCATCAGACATGTTCGGCACAGTCGGCTCGGTGGCGCAGGCCTCGAGTGAGGCGGTCGGCGCGGTGCAGTCCAAGATCCATTCTGACAACGAGATCGGCAACACCGTGCAGAGCGTCTTCGACGACGTCGCGTCCATCGTGTCTCCGAAACAGGTGCGGCTGCCGGGTCTCAGACACACCCCGGGTTGAGACAGACCCATCTGCTCCCGATCCGTCCGCGTTTGTGGCGTGAAGTGGGCCAGGGCCACAACTCCAGCTTCTAAAAGATGAGAGAGTGAGGTGGGAGTTTATCTTTCCAGTTCCGAGGCTCAAGTCCCCAGTCCCTGGGTTCCTCGGAATCTCGTTGTTGTCCCCTTCGTGGCTTCGGGTGGCATCACAACCCTGGATAACAAGTATTCTAATCACCCAGTTGTGTGCTGTTGACCCATGCTTTTGTTCCAGGCTTACAGGCAAGCGATGCTGCAGCGCAGAGAGTTCGAGAAACAGCGATCCGAGCTGTGGAAACAGGTGGGTCGCATTCGAGTGAGAAAATGGAGAAAATCGTGTTTTTTGGCACACGTCGTGGAGGTTCAGCAATTTTCTGATATGCGGGTCGGGGTTTGCGCGTCAAAGCCTCCATGTTGCTGGTGCCCGACACTCTGCACAAAAGACGCTTCGTTTCAGAACCTCGCGATTCGGGGACAGATCATCTCCATCACGGATGCGCTCATCGACGCCGTCACAGAAGCCGAGATACCGGGCGTCCGCGTCAGCGTCGTCACGGCAACGCTCGAAGGACACGCCGAGAAGCTGCCGCCAGCGCGCGTGGGGGGCTTCAGTGCCGTAGGGACGCTCGGAGCAGTCAGGTGCACGAGACACAGAGAACATGTCGTACAGTTACCTCACACCTTGCAGCAAAAGCACCGTGGACCTCTTCAAACTCAATCGAAATGTTTTCTTTTGATGAGTCTTCACAACATTGCAGATTGCCGTTTTTGTCCCAAGTCCTCCCCAGCCCCTCTCTGGGAAATTTTATTTTCACGTCACAGACGCGTTGGAATTTTCCCTTGGCTCCCAACGCAGTGTTGGCGCCATCACAAGCAACAGCCTGTTCAAGGGGCAAAGGCCTGTCAAGCCGTGGTCAGGTCGGGCCGCGGAATATCTCAACCGATTGGTTCTGTCTTCTGCAGTGGGACACTGAACAGTGTGTTTTCTTGTAGCATCCAGTGCCAGCTTCCGCCTGGAACTTCTGACGTCACTGTGACGGTGAGGTTCATCCTTCCTTTCTGGTTCCGCACGCTCGAAAACCATTTCTTGCCGCCATCGCGATTTTCGGTTGAAGAGGGGTTGACGAGGTTGAAGAGGGGAGAGCCTGTGTGCATCTGCCATTCATGCCCAAAAGCTGGCAAAATATTTCCACGCTCGAATTGTGGTTGACCTTGGAGTATCGAACTTCTCCATTTGCTCAGTTCCCACGAACGGACGCGATGTTGACTGGGAAAGCAGCTTCTGCTGACCTGTGCACGGATTTAAATTGCATGGAACTGGTGTGGAACAAACCTCGGTGCAATATTCTCAGAGAGCGCGCGTTCTCTGCAGAGTAAGATGTTCGCGAGAAACCCGTACGTGTCGAGCGCGTCGTCCGTCTTCTCGTCCGGGGCGCCGCTCGTCGACCTGCGGCTCAGCGGCGCCGGGGCGCCGGCCGAGAGCTGCGAGGCGGCGGCGGCGGCAGGGTCGGCAGGGTCGGCAGACGCCGTGAGAGTTACGGTACCAATGGACTTGCCGCCCGCGGAAATACAGGCGAGTCCAGCAGGACGGAAACCGGGGTGGTAGGGGTGGTGGTGAAGAGCCACAGTCAATCATTGGCGAGTGTGTCACCCGTGATCGTGAAACAACAGGCTGAACACCCTTGGTATTTCTTTCAGGATGTGCGTCCTCTGGAAAGCGTCAGCTCGACGTACCACAGCGTGAACGTGACGGGCGCCGGCAGCGCCATCATCGCGCGCGTCTGGACGCGCGACGCTTCGCTCACGTTCAGCGTTTACTTCCGCTTCCGCCTTCAGCCGAGCGACAAGGTGAGTATGACCAACGTTTGTGAAGCTGTTTCAGGAAAAACGTCATTTTCCCGCTGCAGCACGTGTCCATCACACGACAACTTGAAAATTCGAAGCTGCGAAGGTTGCATTGCTCTCTGCAGACACACGACTACAGTTTGGTGATGAACGTGAGCAGTGCGCACGCTTACGATGCAGGAGGCTTCCACGTTCTCGAGGCCGCAGTCTACAGCTCCGCCGTGCAGCCCGGGCTCTACAAGGTCGCCGTCAAACAAAGTAAGCTCACTCAGTTCATTACAAAGCAACCAGACAAAAACAGGAATCAATGGAAAGTGAGTGAATATGTAAAAGTGGTGTGAGCCAAAAGCGAGATCTCACTGCAGGTCGGAGCGATAATGGCAGCACGTCGGCCGTTTTCCCGATGCAGAACTTCCGCATCTCGTTCGTCGAGATCGGCTGCAGGACGTTCAACAGCAGCGCGGACCGCTGGAGCAACAGCGACTGCGAGGTAGAACCACCCCGACCACAGGGGTTCGAATTCTCAGGTGACACTGCGAGAAACAAGATCACAAGTCCAGTGCGCAGCCTTCCTGAGTCCCACCTCTCCGAGTCAAGTCTCGAGTCAACTCTTGGATTTGTGTGCCTTGACATGATTTATGAATTGAACATGAGTTTACGGAGAGACCTCATGTCGCAGATTGACATCGAGGCGACCCTCGCCAGCCGCCGTCAGCCGAACCGGAGACGGAAGCGAGATACGGCGGCGCCGAACGCGACCGAGACGATCGCGGTTCGGTTCGGCGCGACGCGAGTGGCGGCCTCCGGCGGGGGCGTCTTCATCCCGCCCAACACCATCGACTTCGGGTGCGCGAGCCGAACGTGGACAGTGCCCCGCCATTCGTTTGCGTTTTAAAACAAAATAGTGATGCTACTGGCGCTTTTGGACCAACCCTTGACAAAGAAAAACCAGCCAAAAACACGGCGCAAGTCAACACGACGGAGCAGAATCGAACAGAGAGCGAGTCAGACGTGTTCGTGTGTTGCAGCGCGGTGTTCTCGGACTTCGGGTCTCGTCTGCTCGACTCGCCCGTCGTGCTGTGCGTCATCGTCGGGCTCTTCCTGCTCTACCTCCTGCTCCTCGTCTGGGCGCGCAGAGCCGACAAAAACGACCGCCTCAAGGTGGGGGCTTCCTACACGATTTCCGTTCTGGCCAATTTGCTCCTGTTTTGCCTCAAGACGTTTTCACGTACTGCACCCATGTACAAGTCACAGCTAAGTATAAGATACAACCCAACTTTTGCCTTGAAATCACATTGATCACATTGATGTTGTAGTAATTTCACACCCATGTGTAAGACGCACCCCTAGTTTTGGTGCTCAATTTTTGGACAAAATGTGCGGGTGCGTACGGTACATCCGGAGTGCTCGGTGTAGAGACGCTACGTCAGGGCCCTACACCAATTTTTTTCTCTCTTTCCAGTGGACGGTATTCCCGACGTCAGGGAACCGCCCCTTCAACAACTACCACTACCGGCTCTACGTGTCCACGGGGCTGGCGCGTGAGGCGGGCACGACGTCCACCGTCTATCTGCAGCTCACCGGGGACCTGGGAGAGTCGGGCGTCCGCAGGCTGCAGTCTGAGCAGCACAGGGTGAGGGGCTGGGCTGGGCTGGGCTGGGCTGGGCTGGGCTGGGCTGGGCTGGGCTGGGCTGGGCTGGGCTGGGCTGGGCTGGGCTGGGCTGGGCTGGCACCACCTCCATCGCTTCCCTGCATCGCTGCAGCTGACCAGAGGAAGTCGGCCGCAAGACGTAAGGACGCTGAAAGACGACGGACTACCTCTTCATTGACACATTGAGTTGAGACGTTGTCGTGAACATCTGGAACATGCATCCGCACACACACCCCACACACGCACGCGTCTATGAATTTAGAAATATCCTGCAGGGCTTTGGTCGCGGCAGCACCGTCATGTACCAGCTGAGCACGGCGCACGACCTGGGGCACCTGCAGTACGTGCGCGTGTGGCACGACTCGTCTGGGCGCGGCGCGCACCACGACTGGCTGCTCAGCGAGATCGGGGTCGAGGACCTGCAGACTCACGAACGGTGCGCAGCTCGAGCGGTCCTTGAACCATCCCGGTTGTTACAGACTCTAATCCTCAAGGAGTTCGGCTTTCTCGGCCACAGCCTGGATTCAGCATTTCTGTTGCTCTCTGTTCCAGGAACACGTTTTTGTGCCGGGCCTGGTTGTCGCTGACGCGGGGGGACGGGCGGGTGGAGCGAATCCTCCCCGTCGCGGGCGAGGAGAACCTCCGGGACAAGGGCAGGCTCTTCGACGCCTGGACCCGCCATAAGTTCTTCGACGACGTGAGTTTCCCTTTCACAAATGTAACGTTTCACCTCTGCAAGTGCCCCACGGTAACTTATGTCACAGTTCGAACTGCAATCTATAAGCTGGCACATTGAAAGTTGTTGACAAGCACAGATTTTTGGACACCTCTGTCGGATTCAACCCCCTTTTGCGTAGTTGTGCGACGTTTGGGCTGGAACTCATCCACGCTCAACGCAGCTGCCTTTCCCCGCAGCACCTGTGGCTGTCGATCTTCGTGCGCCCAAGGAAGTCGTACTTCACGCGCGTGCAGCGCCTCACGTGCGCGCTGACGCTCCTGTTTCTCATGATGATCACCAACGCCATGTGGTTCCAAGACCCCGGCGCCGATCCGACCGCTGACCCAGCCGCCAGGCCTTCCACGGGAGACGACACGGCCGAGCCCTCGGAACCCGTGGTGGACCCGGACGAGGCGGACACCACGGAGGATGGAGTGAGTGGGGTGGCATGAGGTCGAGTCCAGGGGCCGGGGACATGCTCTGCTGGTGCGGGAGGGTACATGGGAGCCGTGGAGCCCACACCCACCCAGACGAGGCTGACACAAATGAGGAGGATGATTAGGGTTTGGTAATGGACCCAACTCCGCTGAGTTTCAGTCTGAGTGTCAGCCTCGTCTGGGTGCTTAAGTTGCAGTATGGGTCGAATTGTGATCACCTGGCCCGACGTGCCCCCACCGTCAGATGCATTCACGGAGCCTGACCGTGATCGTCGTGTGTTCAGGTCTTCAAGCTGCAAATGGGCCCGGTGGTGATCACGTACCGCCAAGTGTTTACGAGCGTCGCGTCGTCTCTCATCATCGTGCCCATCTCCTTCCTCGTGGTGACGCTCTTTACCTACGCCGACTCTACCTACCGCTCACTGCGGGACACAGTCCAGGTGCGTGCACACACACACACAAACACACACACAAACACACACACACACGTGACAGGTTTTTACAATGTACTCGTACACGGACCCACACGCACGTACGCCATGTACTCGCTCAGGTCAAGCGTTTCACGCGGATTTCTTGGTCATGTCCCCAAAACATAATCCGTGTCTCGATGCCCCTGTGCACGTAAGCTCCACCTGGACTCCACCTCGTGTGGTAAGCTGGAAAACTCCAGTCCTGGTCTCTCCGCAGGACGTGAAGGACTACATGCGGCGGAGGCAGATCGACAAGGGGATCCAGGCCGATGACGAGGACGAAGAGCTGCTGGACGAGTTCGTGGACACGCCGTGGGGCAGGAGGAAGTCCGTCATCATGTGAGGCGCTACGTCGAGCAGTTTCCCTGGACAACCAGGACGGGGGTGCTGACAGCAGGCGCGGGTGCCCGAAATGGGATGGATGCTGATTCCAAAGGGGCTCCAGACGTGGTGTTGTCCCTCATCGTGCAAAACTGAGGATTCACGGCTTCGTAGAGCAAATCAAGATGGAGTGCACAGCTGGCCAGGACCCTCGGGCCGCTGGGTTTGGTGCGGAAGAAGCGGCTTGTCGAGGGACATTTGTGCGCAGCGTAAAAGAAAATACCTGCACCACAGGCACACAAGAATCCACCTTGGCGTTTGAGGAACGAAAAGCATTTTTGACTGTCTATGCAGCCCTCTCTCATTGTCGTTTCAGTCCGTTGTTCAGCGAGCCCAAGATTACGAGTCGACACGTGTGGAGAGTGACGTCGAAAAAGCGGCTGCCGCACGTGTGCGTCTACCTGGCGTGGGCGCTGTGTGGCATCGCCGTTCTCACGTCAGCCTTCTTCACCTTCATGTACAGGTCAGCGGCCCCCGCAGTCTGAATCACAAAACAGACACACTTTGCCAGTTTGTTTTTGCCCACGTGGTGTTGTGGCAAAGAACTTCAAATCAACAGACCTGTGAGACAAGTGTTCTTGTTTGCGAAGCCTGTACTGGGGAGGAGACAAGTCGAACCGGTGGCTCGGAGCCTTCTTCCTGAGCACAGTGCAGAGCATCTCCGTCATCAGCACCATCAACGTGAGTGCGCGAGCGTCTTCACTCAACTCTCTGTGCTCTGCGGCACCCAAAGAAAAGGCACTCAACGCACACTCCCGCGTGCGTGTGTGTTTGTGTGTGTCCCCTCTACGTACCCACCTGTTACCTCTCTTTCTCTCCTGTGTCTGCAGGTGATCCTGACGGTTGTGCTGTTCGTCTACCTGATGCGGGACCCTCAGGTGGAAGACGACGACCTCGTGACGGAGCTGGCGCCGCTCGTCGCTCAGGACGACGACACGCCCAGCGAGCGCGGCGGCTCTGGCCTGTCAATCATCTCGGAGGAAGTCCAGCCCTTGGCTCCAACCTACTTCCGGTCTGCGAGCCCCGGCCTGAGGGAGATGAGGGAGAACAGAAACACAATTACCCGTGAGAACGACACACACACACACACACACACACACATATATCGAGCGCGAGCGTCTCACACGGTGATGAGGCAATACACTGGACAAGCACGAAGAGTGATGACCACACTTGCACACACACACACACGCGTGCAGTCACCAATGCAAACTGTTCACTTTGTTGTGGCACCAGTCCTCCAGGGTTTTCTGGAAACGCGCGCGCACACACACAGACACACACAGACACACAGACACACAGACACACAGACACACAGACACACAGACACACAGACACACAGACACACAGACACACAGACACAGACACAGACACACACATACACACACACACACACACACACACACACACACAACTTTGTGAAGCTTGGCCTGCTGAATGATCCCGTTTCTTATAAGTTGCTGCCAAAAAATTGGAAGACCCGTCTTTTTCACGCATCCCTGAATGACACTGTGCTTCTTGCTCTGCGCAGAAGTGGCGGCGGTGATCGACCGAACGGTGGTCGAGCCACTCGACCGGCTGGGAGAGAAGGTGCAGCTGCTCGCCTACTGCTTTGATCGGGTCACCACCAACCCAGACGTGTGGGAGGCCAAGCAGAGGTGCGAACACGAGATGAGGGATTCACACTCCCTGTGTCGTGTGAAAATGCAACATTATGAGATTTGCAAGTGCTATTACACAACGTAGAATTTTACGAGGTGGTGGAATTTTTCTGGCGCAACAGTTTGAAGCTCTTCCCTGCAGAGCTTACGATCGGATTATGTTCCTGGAGGAGGAGGAGCGCTTCTACGAGGAGGAGCACGCGCACTACGAGGACGACCTGCTCGGGAGCGACCCGTACCTGCGCGGCCCCGTCCCCGACCTGAGGGAGGCCGCCGTCAAGAGGAGGAAGGTCGAGATCCAGAAAACCATCGCCGCCTTCACTCTCAGCTTTTCATTCAGGTGAGGGCACACACACACAGAGAACACACACACGCACACACACACGCACACACACATCAATCCATCAATCACACGCCGTCCATCCACCCAAACACCCGTCAACACCCACCCTGGCACCACACACACACACACACGAACCCACTCCACACAGATCTGCGCCTGTCCGCTTCGCAACCTCCCACTCGACTCGTTTCAGACTCGTGTACGTGGTGTTGCTACTGATGCTGGGACTGAACGCCATCAGCGAGCACCCGTTCCGCCTCACGCAGGAGGCGGCCAGGCACTTCGGCAGCGAGGCCACCGGAGTGAGTTCCTAACACCTGGGGCTCGAGCCACCCTCACCCCTGACCCAACAACCTCATTTTCTTTCTCCGCTTGCGCAGCACCGGACAGCGCTAAATGACCGCCCTTTCCGCGTGTTCTTCATCCGTCATCCAGAAATGGTCAGTCAGACTTGAAAACTAACTGCGATTTTCTTGTTCAGGACATCACGCAGTACTGGCGCTGGGTGGACGAGGTGCTGGTCTCCGGGCTCTACGCGCCCGACTGGTACAGCGGGGCCCAGGCGACGTGGCGGGAGCGACGCTACATCGCGCCGCGCGAGTCCTTCCGCCTGGGCCCCGCCCGACTCCGCCAGATCCGCGTCAAACCCAGTGAGAAATTTCTGGTGGTTTCGTGGGTTGAAAGGTCTATGGAATGTAAAGGGCAGAAATCCTATAAATTTGGCACCTGCAGTGACAAGCATCGAATGGCAGAACGAGCCGCGCAGGCTCCAACACAACTGGGCTGCGTCAAGGTACGAGTTAGCGTGCGAGTATCAAGTCACAAAGCACGATGTATCGAATCCCAAACGAGCCTGAGCGGGAAACGACAGGACACAGAAGCCGAACAGACCAAGCCCAATGTTGTGCTGGGCAAGTCTTTTCATTTTGAAGCTCATGAGAAAAAGAAAGTGACGACTGCATTTCTGTTTTGATCCCTGATGACGTACCCCAATCATTTTCCACCGAGACTCAAAAAATGGCTTTTGTTTTCAGTATCCTGCAAGGTCCCTGGCGCGATGCAAGGCTTGGTGAAGGAGTGCAACCCGCCCTTCTCGCTGCAGTACGAGGACAGGGAAGACTACCTGCCGGGCTGGTTCTACGCCCCGCAGAACTACACTGTCCCGCCGCCCGACGAGCTCGCGGTGCGGACCACAGCAATCTTCATTCATTCGCCTTCTCACTTTTCTTTCCCTCTTTCACACTTTCTCTCCGTGGCTATTTTCTGTGGCTCCCCATCTCTTTGTCTGTTTCTGTGTCCGGCTGTCTCTGCAGGCTGGTTTTCCTTGTCACTGACTTGCACACGCATTTTTATTTTTCTCTCATTCAGATCTTCGACACCGCGCGCGCGTTTCGCTTCGAGCAGACTGCGAGTGTCCCTGTGTTCGGAGCCACAGGCACCGCCTACCTCTCGGGGGGGTACATCGCCGACCTGGCCGAAGAGTACACCGACGCGCTGCTGCAGATCCAGGTGCGACGCGGGCAGCCGCCGCGGACCAGCGTGCGCAGCCAAGTGGTCACAGGGGAAGCCTTGTGCGCGCGAAATTCAAATGGCTTTTTTTCGCCGAAAGTTGTGAAATTGTGAAGAAGACAATGGATTTCACGTACGTTCGAACTTTCAGGATCTGAAAGACAATCAGTGGCTGGACATCTACACGAGGGCCGTCATTGCTGAATTCACGTTCTACAACGCCAACGTGAACCTGTTCGAGCACATCGCGATTCTCTTCGAGCTGCTCCCAACAGGTACGGCGACACAGTCGGGCATGGATCGCGATTTGGTCAAGTGGCCCGTCCCAAGTGGGGAGAGAAAATAAACAGTATCTTTTTTGGAAAAAGCGTTTTTCAACTGCGGAGATATTTGTTCTGGGGTCATAGGGACAGTGCCTGGGCTCCGATAGTACAGATAAATCTTTCAGAGGAAGAGTAATGTTCGTCAGCGGGCACACACAGATGGGTTTTTCAGGAACGTGTTCTGCGTCTCGTCCCTTCAGGTGAGGCGAGCATGAAGCACTATTACCTGCCGTTCCGCGTGTTCGACGAGACGGTGTCGCTGATGGGCGCCGTGAACCTCCTGCTCACCGTGTTTGCTGTCGTCTTCTCCGCCCTGATCCTGCGCCGGCTCTACCTCGAGCGCCTCAACTTCTTCAGGTGCGTCTGTCACGCATTTGTAGTGCACCCCAGGTATACTCCCACCTGGTGGAGTCAGGGGACACCTGTCAGGCACCCACCCGTTTGTTGCTCTGTTTTCGCTGTCAACTTGTCGCGGTACGCAGTGCAGCACTTCTTGCCATTGAACCACATGGAAATTTTCCAAATATTTCTTTAGCTTCCAGCTCACAGCGATCATTCACAACACACCCTCACCACAGGTGTCCATTTTCCGTGTTGTGTTGTTGTGCAGGGGCATTATGAACGTGCTCGACCTGACGCAGAACGTGTGCTCCTGGGCCGGCATCGCCTTCTACATCATGAGGCTCATCCACACCTCCGAAGCCGTGCAGGTTGTCATCAACTCCAAAGGCAAGCCTCCGGGATGTGCGAGTGAACACGCTGACCTCCATTGTGGAACCACCAGAACCTTCCTACAACATTGTGCGAAGTCCCTTTGGGGCGAAGTACCATGTGGTAGTGCAGTACATGGCAAGGTGGCTGAAATGTCCCCTGCCCCCTCCCCTAACCCCCTCCGCCTCCCCAACCCACTGCCCCCAGACCCCCCTCCAGAATACAAAGAGGACAAGGAGGAATTGGTGACGTTACCAGCAAGGGACTTCGCACTGCAGTTGCCTTGAGCACTGCTTCTTGTTCAGACTTGTCCCGGGGGAAAGTCGCTTCCACTCGGTGGAAATATTCACAACTCGTCCTTCAGGCTATTCACTGAGGCTTCTCGTCTCTGCAGCCCAAGCCCTATGCTGAAAGCCTCTGGAAACCAGCGCGCCCAGGATTGGGGTTGGGACCCAACCCAGACCCGGCGTCCGACGAATGGAGGCCCAAACTCAGATGGAAAATTTGGGTTTTTGGGTTTGGTGGTCTCTCATCCACACCTTTACCACAAGAAGGCAAACCGTAGCTGACAGCGCTGCTGCTGTTCTTGGCAGACGAGTTCGTGAACTTCAGCCTGCTGGCGGCCGTGTCGCAGGGTTTCCTCGCGCTCATCGGCGTCGTGACCTTCATCAACTTCGTGCTGCTGCTCAGCGTGCTGCAGCTCTCCGTGCGCTTCAGGACCGTCGCCTACGTGCTCACCGACGGCAAGGGCACGTTCGTGCAGTGAGTTCAAACTGGACCATTTCTTCCCGGGGGGGGGGACTGTCTTCTCCTTGTCGCAAGATCTATGTTCGCATAAGAACTGGATGCGTCGTGCATTGTGCCACGACTTGATTCAATGCGTGTCACTTTGCGTCCCAGCAGGATTCGGTAAGTTGCACAGCCGTGGCGGACAGCATTTGGACATTTGACTGGGTTTCCATTGCAGCTTCGTGAAGGACTTCGTGTTCATGTTCTTCGCCTTCGCGGTGCTCCTCTTCGTCATGTACGGGCACGAGCGCGTCGAGTTTGCCAGCATCGTCCGCACCATGGGGTCGCTCTTCGCTATCTTCCTCGGAGGTACGCACTCTCCCCAACACACACACACAACACACACACACACACAACTGCAAGGACGGTGGTGATGATAAAGGTGTAAACCGAGTAATGTGTGAGTGAGAGTCTGTTCTGCCGAAAAACAATACATATCCCGACGCTGTTGACTGTGATAAATTGCAAGATCAGCTTGTACTTGGAAGTTGCATTATCGGGTCAATAACAACAATTCTGAGAAGAATGTTGCCAACAGAAAAAGACTAGGGTTATAAATGGCTCGGTTATACATATGCATCACAAGCGGTGATAGGAGTGTAAATGCCCAGATGGAGGGAAGCGGCTGCGGGTCCGAGTGAGTACTCAGGGCACAGAGTGCAATCTCCTCTGGTTGACTCAACAGCTGGGCACAAAAAGTCTGCGTTGGTTATCGGACCACTGCACTGACTCGGATGATTGTCACAGATGTGTGACAGCCGGATTTTGCGAGAATTAAGCAGAACTAGCTGACGATTTCAGACATTTGTCTTCCGGTATTCACACTTAAAGGGACAGAACACAACACACACACACACACACACACACACACACGCACACACTGATACACCACGCATGCACACTACACAGTGATGCACACGCACTTCTCTGTTGAGTTCCACCCATGCGGCACTAGCTTCAGGCAGGAGGTGGGGTGGCTGAGCATGCATGAAGACAAACATTTATGTTCACAAAACACTGGCACTGGATTCAAGTTTGGCACGGTTGCAGTGACACGATTGCAGTACGCGTGACACACACGCACACCACACACACACACACCACTCAAACCAATATTTCCCCGCAGGTGGCGCCAACTTCAAGGTGGGCACGGCCGCGGGCGACGACACGTTTGCTCGCTTCGTCATCGTCGTCTACACCGTGTCCGTGATCATCATGCTCGCCAACATCTTCATCGCGACGCTCAACGATCTCTTCTCCGCCGCCGTCCGCAAGATCAGCATCGAGATGGAGGACCGAGTCTACGATCCGATCGACTACATGCTGCTGCATGCGCGTGGCGGCTACTGGAAGGTCGTCACCACAGTGTTCAACATCGTGAAGAACAGCAAAGTGGGACAGGCGCCGACTGCTGTCGTGGCGGGTTCACACAGTATGCGCAGAAAAAGTTCGGGGCGCGATGAACATTTTTGAAAGACAGAGGCCGGGTTCACATCACATGTCAGTGTCCTACAGAAACGACCCTTTTGACTGCGCAAGGATGCAGCTCGTGTGAACTCGCACGCGAGGACGCAGCACCCATCGTGGCATCATCGAATCCAGGTCTGCGCAAATTTCAGAAAGCCATGGAAGAAGCTTCTGTTTGCAGACGCATCCCTTTCCCTTTTGTTCAATCCAAATCTCTCTAGTGGTTCAAAGCCATATTCGTTTGCAGAAATTGGTCAGTTTTCCGTGCAGTTGCAGCTGGACGTTCCCTTCAATTGGCGCTTGGGCGTGGCCTCACTGTCCATTTACCCACCCGCCTTCTTCAAACAAAAAGCTTCTGTTTCCAAACTGCAAACGTTCTCGGTTGTTTCACGGTCTCCTCCAGAGTCTGCCTCCGGACGTCAAACCTGGGTCCGGTTTGATTTGGAGGACCACAGTGCGCACTGCTCGCACCACGTCGTGACCTCGGACGCAGCCGAACGACAAAGCTCAATTCGAGTACAGCTGAGCAAGCACGTATTTCGCACATTCATGAACCTGAACAAAACGGTGTCGCGGTTGTGGAGACCATGAACGTGCATGTGAATAGACCAGGAAGTGACAGTCTGTCCCCGCTGAAGATCAACACTCTCAACAAAACCGTGGTTTGTTTCCAAGTTTATTTCTGAAAGTCGTTGACACAGCAATATATTGTGTCGCGTTATGAGATCGGGACTCACTCGTAAAGAACGAGTGATTATCACAGCATCGGAATTCGAACAAGGAATGTCTCAATATCACATGAACAAAACACAAACCCCACACTTAAGTTTTCCGACAAAATCACACCGTAGGCTGAAAACACCGTTTCCCCACAAGTGCTTTCAGTGACCATTCAAAATAGACCATTCAATATACCTAAAAAGCTAATTGTTTAAATTCTGGTTTCTCGAAAGCGCATCTTAGGGCGACATTGATTCACAACAAAATGTTGACCGGGTGCGTGGCATGGCATCAATTTCCCCACAGAAAATCTGATTTCGAACAGATCCTGTTGGGGAATATTTACACTGATCGAGTCGTGGCGAAATCGAGCTGTCTCCACTCCTCTGTTTGATTTTGAGCTGGGTCGGGGCGGACGTGGTCCTGCCCCAAGCGACAAGCAAAAACCTTTTGTGCGTTATGACTGAAGCTCATACGAGGGGAATTTCAAAAGTAACCGTTCATGCCTCGTATCTTCCGAATGGATGCTTCCACAGAAACAATCCTTTGAATTTCACAACTTTGTCTCACAAAGAATGAATTAGCACATTCAGCAAGTCCTGAGCACATTCCTTCTTAGATAATTTCACCTTCAAAGTTTGAAGAATTTTGAGCTTTGACTATCTTCAATGCCTTTGCAC